>Ga0302285_10001527_pt1 | contig 12857 bp, 8 predicted proteins | sample III_Fen_E2_2_FD_200455 | JGI IMG/M metagenome (GOLD analysis project Ga0302285, IMG submission 200455) | Peat permafrost microbial communities from Stordalen Mire near Abisko, Sweden - III_Fen_E2_2 | ecosystem: Environmental > Terrestrial > Soil > Wetlands > Permafrost | place: Sweden: Abisko...
TTAAATTGTTGAAGATAGGGTAATCAATTAAAATATACAATTCTCATAATAAATTTTCTTGTTTTTTAATGCTGTCCCTTCTTTCCATTTTCATTAAACCATTCATTTTATAAAAGAAATCTTTCAATAATAATAATACGTTCATAGTTATCTGTTATTTCGTTCACATATTCTTTGAGCTTTTTTGAGTATTTTTCAATAATAATGGGAAATAAATGAATTAGTTTCATTTAAAAAAGGTGTGCTGCGTCAGTTTAAGGTAGATGCTTTCAAACATCCCTCGAAATAACTTTTCTTTAGCTCTTCATTCAGACTCTATCTCCAACAACTTGCGTTTAAGATAATATTCACTTTGAAGAAATTAACTTTAGTGTCTTTTTTGGGATAATCTTGAACACAATACAGAGAAAGATTAATTAGAAGAATAGAAGGTCTGTGGGGGATTTCAATTTACATCTCAAATAAGACATCAACTTATTCACAAAGAATATTCTTAGAGATGTGAAGCATGCAGTACAATCTCATTGAACTTTAGTGGAATGATAGAAGAGAAGCTTATATTTCAATGCATTAGATTAAAGGAGGTTATTTAAAAGGATTACATAATCAAAATGAACTCTCTTAAATTTTAACACATTAATCACAAAAGGGAATAGATCAAAATACCTGTTTATTGTATGTACGTGACAATCTAGAGTTGTTAATTGTTACAAATCCAATTATTAGATATTTCAGAGCTAACAAATAATTATATTTTGTAGTTAATTTTTATAAAAACTAGCAATTTATACCTGCAAAGTATGTAACTTCATGATAATCTGTGATTAGAGAGTTTGCATAGAAATAAAATAATATGAAACTAAACTAGATTTAACCACTAAATGTTTGTGTATTTGTATTCTCAAGAAAAAGAATAAACTACTAAGAAAGTTATCTCCAATAAATATGTAATTGTTGTTGATAATTACAATTTTACAAACATGTAAAAGTGTAAATACATCTTGAACATAAGGAAATGAAGCAATGCCATTATTCAAATACATTTCAAGATACAGTTAAGACGTTCATTAAAACGAAGAAGTTATTTTTACATTAGAATAGAAAGGGGTATTTTTGCACAGAGAAATAAATATTTTTATCTTTGAAATTAATCGTGACGTATTGTTTAATAACGTCAAAATTGAGTCCTAGGACAAACAAAAGAACTTTTATAGAACGCTAGTAGAGTCTAGCAGAAATGATATCAAGACTAAGCCAAGTTTGAGCAAAGGGAGAAGATCATATAGGTGATGGTTAAGTTGATTATGTAACTCAGACGAAAATTGAAACAGTTGAGAAGCTTATGAACAAAAAATGAATGAACGTATATTTTATCAAAGTGAGTAAATGTATATTTAAGCGAGAGAAATAGAAGTTATGCAGAATTAATTAATGGAAAAGGTGCAGAATACGATTACAATGTTTATGATCAATAGGAATATATTCTAGAATTCTTCCATGAATAATTATCAATATAGACATACATTTAATTTAATCCTGACGTAATTAACCCATATCTTCATGAATGTTAAGGATAATTGTCACGTTGATATGCCATCGTAAGGATCATTTTTGTTTTTTTGGGAAGATAATTAAAATTAAAAAATTATTACAAAACAATTATTCACAAACAACAAATATGGGAGCTAAGCACAGTTCTAGACGTCAAAAGGAGGTTAATGCACCATCCTGCAATATACGCTTGAGATAAGCACTCAAGAAATATGGTGGACTTCTCTCTGTCAAGCTAAAAGTCCCTATTTATGACTCATTCTCGCTATCTCTCGTTTATTCGCCAGGTGTTGGAGAAAGCTGTCTTGAAATCAATAAACACTATGAAGATGTTTATAGATACACTAACGTAGGTAAGAACATCGATTTTTTGGTTTGTTTATCCCCTCTTATCTTACGCTTTGTATTTAACTTAGGTAACACCTTAGCTATTGTGACTGATTGCAGTGACTACCATTAGTTCAGTAGTCCTAAATGGCATATGGATGCAGCTATTCCTTAGCTTGAAGCCAACTCACTTTTTTACAAGATTCACACTAATATCGATGCCTTCCCATTCATTTTCAATATCAACAAATGTGAGAAACTCTAAGATTTCGTGGATGCTTTCTTGCATCTTCGTCATGGATACGCAGCAGTTGAACTCTTCAATGTATCTGAGTAGCGCAGTCTTGAGATCTTCGAAATTCTCAAAAATGTAATAATTTTTCACAATTTAGTAATGTGAAACATCCAATTATCTTGATTTGTTTGACTATCTGCAGACCAAGGACATTGGTTAAGCCATTTTAGGATCTCATTAAAGATTGAGAATCTAAAAGATGCTCGAAGAACGAAACTTAGATCAAAAATTCCCTGATGGTTTTATTACTTCAGTGATTTTCAGAGCAAGTTTGGATTGTCTAGTTCGTGGTCCTATCCCTGATGAAGTGATCGATTTAGTATTCAAGACAATCGATGAAAATTCATCACTAGTGATTGATAAGTCTGAGTCAACTGTCAGCTTACAGAGAATCATCGCTCAATACTACTTCTCTAAAGACCTTGAGAACACACCATTCACATTGGAGCAAGTCGAGCATCGCTTCAAATCATTTATGTAAGAGAATTAAATAAAAATATATTTTTATGGATGTATTTCTATGATTATTTGGGTTATTTGTAGGTTTGAAGGTGGCAAAGCCTGGCTGAGAAGATGGCCAAATGACCATCATCTTATTGGCTAATCTCTAACTTAGAGTTCTCTTGCTCTTCATGCTCGTTTCCAAGGCAAGATCAAGACTTCTTCATAGATCAAAATTAAGAGTCTAGGAGATATCTACGAACTCATCGACAGTGCTTCATACGAAGGAATTGAAGACGAGATCTTCGAGACACCTTCTCTTGTCCGTGAACTCACCTTCAAAGCTAACTGGGCTGCAATTATTACCAACGGCACTGCAGTTCTTGGATTTGGAGACATCGGAGCAGCTGCCGGTCTGCCAGTTATGGAAGGCAAGAGTTGCATCTTCAAATAGCTTGGTGGTGTGAATGTTGTCCCCATCTGCATTCAAGAAAAAGATCCCAAGGTTAGTCTAAAATAGCATTTTAAAATAATGAAATTGTGCGTTTTTAATTTGTTTTTGCTATTTTTAGAAACTCATTGACATCATTGAGAGAATCTCTCCGATTTTCAGTGCTATTAATTTGGAAGATATCAAGGCACCTGAGTGTTTCGAAGTTGAAACTGAACTCAAGAAACGATTAGATATTCCTGTTTTCCATGACGATCAACATGGTACAGCTATTGTCACAGTTGCTGCTATCCTTAATACATTGAAGCTTACTAAGAAGAAAGCAGAAAACTTGAAGATCGTTGTGAATGGTGGTGGTGCTGCTGGACTTTCCATTAGTAAGAATATTTCCTTACCATTCAATGACTAAACATGTTTATCTTTTACTTAGCAATTCTTCTGATTAACATCGGAGTGAAGGAAATTATCATCTGCGACACTAAGGGAGCAATCTACACTGGCAGACCAGTTAATATGAACAAGCAGAAGGATGAACTAGCAGCTATCACTAATCCTCACTCCGTTAAAGGGTCACTCTAAGAATGCCTAGTTGGATGTGATGTCTTCATTGGAGTCTCAGCACCTAATGTACTCAAGGAGGAATGGATCAAGACTATGAATCCTAAACCCATGATTCTTGCAATGGCTAATCCCACCCCAGAAATTATGCCAGATGCTGCATTGAGAGCAGGAGCTTTCATTGTCGGAACTGGCAGAGCTGATTTCAAAAATCAGGTCAACAATTCCCTTGCTTTCCCTGGTATTTTCAGAGGTGCCCTTGACGTTCGTGCTAGGGAAATCAACCTTGAGATGAAAATGGCAGCCGCTCATGCTATTGCAGGAATTATCCCAGACTATGAGTTGTCTCCTGATTACATCATTCCCAGTTCACTTGATACTAGAGTTCCAGTTGCCGTTGCTAAGGCAGTTGCAGAAGCAGCAGTAAAATCTGGAGTGGCTCGTATTGAAGTTGACTCTAGCCAAGTTGAAGAGAACATCAAGAACTTTATCCTTGAGAGAACTCTTAAAGGAATCAAGCTTTGAGAAAAGAAAAAGAAACAGACATAATACATTCATATTTCTGTGCTTTTCTTCTTAAAGATCTTCACTGTTATTCAGGAAACAAATTCAAAATATTTTATCTTAAGAATAATTATTTATCTAAACTTGTAAAGGGAGGGACGCATTAGCTTGTTAATAAAGTTTTTGTAATTATTAATAAACATATAATTGTGGGATATGAGTTGAGAGAAATATCTCTCATGCAATGAATTCAAGCAGTATCTTCACCGTTTTAGTTGCGAATGTCTACTTAAAATATGGAGAGTCCAATTGTTCCAAGAGATTTTTGATTTTAGGAGATTAATCTAAAAGTCCTTGCAATTTGATGATGATATGATCTAATTTTTTTAATAATGTTTTCGTCAATAATGACCTCATTTTTCATCACGAATTAGTAATTATGCTCATGCTATTCTCCCCCCAGATGAATCTTTTGTTCTAAAAGTTGGGAAGAAATGAATAATTTCTTAAGAGATGTTTCGTCATTTCTTGCTTTGGCTGGATGACAGAAGGGAAACAAAAAATATTAAAAAATATCGAGGGTTCATAGGTGTAATTAAGGCTAGTAATGATAAATAGTGAGAGAGTCTCAAACAATTCCTCTTCTAACCCAAGGACGACTCTATCTCGCAAAAAGTACATCACCATTAAGGATCAGTTCACTGATGAATCGATACTTAGAGTAGCTGTACATGAGTGCATGTCTATCTGTACACTCAAACAAAAGCTACAATCAAAGATAGGTGGTGCAATAGGGCAGATTAGACTGAGATACAAACAACAGATCCTCTCCAACAATAACGCAAGTGTTGCCGACTGCAACATCAAGAATGAATCCACAATATATTATGCCCCAATAACTCCTATGGATAACATCGGAATGATTTATCCTTATGACTTTGATCCAAAAACCAATAGGATTATGGCTTAAGCTCTAGCTGATATTAAAAAAGGATTTCTCAGTAAAATCATCCCAAAATTGACAGAAGAAGGTATTTCTGGAAGTTATTTTTTAGAGAATGTTAATAGACACCGTGTTGCAATATTTAAACCACTTGACGAAGAACCCTATGCGCCAAATAATCCAAAAGGTTATGTTGGTAATTATTGAATCCTTCTCTCTGATCTTTTTTTTGCATTGATAATACTAGGAGGACATGATTTTTTGCATAATATTGACGTTTTGTTTCGAAAAAAAGGCACAATGGGATAGAAGGGAATTAGAAATGGAATTCGCAGTGGTGAATAAGGTTATCGTGAAGTCGTTGCGTATGCTCTTGATCCTTAATCATTTCATGGAGTGCCATCAACGATATTCGTGGAATTTTATCATCCCTCATTCTAAAATATTTCTCTTATCCCGATGGAAGGCAATGTGACGAGGCGTTCTGGTTTTTTAACTGGCGACCCATCTCAAGCAATTGTTTAAATGCTGAATAAAGAGGACAACATTGATAACATCAAAAGAGGATCTTTGTAAATCTTTGTAAGGCACGCAGAAGAATGTGGAAACTACGGAAACTCACTATTTTCTGTGCAGGAAGTCCACAAAATCGGGATTCTCGACATTAGAATCTTGAATTGTGATCGCAATGATCAAAACATCCTCGTCAAAAAGAAGAAAAAAAACTGTAAATTATACATGAGCAGCCTTTTTTGTGCTCTCTCTTTACCTTTACCACGCCAACACAGGCAAACATAATTCGCAGGGGCTCTGCAAGCTACCTAAAACTTCCGAGCCGCATATCGAGGAGTTCGATTTCCAGTTGATCCCGATTGATCATGGGCTTTCTCTTCCGGACACCCTCGAAATATGCAGAGAAGATTTGACTTGGATGTGGTGGGACTAAGCTGAACAACCATTTTCACAGAGATCTCTTGAATACATCGAGAAAATCAATATCTAAAATGATGTTAAAATGCTTTAATCTAAATTTAACTTGCGAGAAGAATGTGTTTTGAACTTTAAAATAGCTAATATTACTCTTCAAAAATGTGCCAAAGCTGGTCTGACTCTCAAAGAAATTGGCTGCATATTATTTAGACCTGACACTGACATTTAATCCACTGTGGAGAAACTCATCGAGGAGGCTAACCATTATCTTGCCGCTTGTCTTCAAAGTGGGAATTAAGAAATCTTAAAAAATAAAATCAAAAAAGATATTCTCAAAAAAATTAGTTAAAAACATCAAACCGATATGCCTGTTATCTAGGAAGAGGGGTGTGTTTTGACGAATTTACCTTATATATCATCGCCCTCTTCTTCTGAAAATGAAGAAGATATTTCCTCAAATATTACTTCTGAAATACTGCCAGCCAACGAAAAGACCAAGTAAAATGAGAATTCCTTAACAAATGACAGTCCCAAAAATAATCAAACAAATAACTTACCTCTTATTAACATTGAACTACCATAAAATTAAACTCCTTAAGCCAAGGGTGAGATGGGAGTATCCTCATTCGAAGAAATGGTTAGCAGCACTCCCCTGAGAAAATCCTTTTCTCTTCCTAACCTTTAATCAATTACAGTTCAGACAGATAGCATTCAGGAAAAAACGGATTAATCTGGGGATTTAATTAACCAGAAATAGCCAGACAAAGAATAATTTGTGCTTAGTAATGGGCATAATAATATTCATGATCACGAAGAAGATAAAAAAGATGAGTCTCACTCAAAAGATAACTAAAATCATAAACATGATGCTTTCTCGCGCTTAAACGGATCTAATTTAAGTTCTCAACTTCTTCACAGAATGAAAACTACTGCATTTGATTCTACAATTCCTCACAAGAAAGTCAAAAACGACGCATTCTTTTATTGTTTTGAGACTATTCTTGATCGGCATATCGCTTAAATATTAGAAGACAAACTAGGTCCATCTAGAAATAAAGGAAGATATCGGTTTAGCTCAGAAGAGCTGTAGAAAGCAAAAAACTGAATTATTTATGTATCTTTTATTTAGATTCATATGAATTTAGTTATTTATTTTTTCAAAAATATCAAGAAAAAAAGGAATTGATTCTCCCCTCTTTCAAATAAACTAATAAGATTTGTTTAAGCCTCTCTAATGAGTTGTTATGTTAGTAAGTAATTTCAAAAAAGTCAATAGGTTCTTTTTTGTATTGTGAGAAAATAATAGAAGTAATTAGTTTAATTGTATTTTTATTAATTTTTTATCTTCAAGAAATTTAAACATACAAACAGATATTTTATCAACTTGATTTCTCCTTTTCTCGTATTTACCAGAATATTTATCATTACTATTATGCTGAATTTGCATTGTTTTCTCTAAGTACTTTGCTAATGAACGAATCTAAAAAGATGTTGATACTTTATGGCTGATCGTAAGGAACAAGATGTCCAGCATCTGCGATTGTAGCGAAATATAGATTCTCAAATGATTTATATGCTCCGATGATTTATTCTTCCCCGTTGATAGTTGCAGTCAAATTTCTCATTTAAAGCTAAGAGAAAGAATCATGTCCTGCCCAGCTAAAGGAGTTTATGAAAGTAATAACTCCTGGAGTGTTGATGAGAATGTCGTTATCACCATTGTAAATAAATACTGGTAAGTTGTTTGCAAGCACGAACTGAAGTGCTGGAATGCCATTAGGTTGGAAGGTCTCTGCTGACAACGATTCTGAGATGAGATAGCTTGTAGAATCATAAACGAAATCCTAATCGAAACCGAATTATTTGATGTAATTTTCACAATGATCTCCAATGAAATCGTCTGGATAACTACTGATATTGTAGTTGTAGACATTATCAAGAGGTCCATTGATTCCATGCATCATAAAGTAATTGATTGCGTCATTATATACGTCTGATGCAATTTCGTAGTTTTAGAGGCCGAAGAAATAGTTCATTAATGAAATCTTAGAATTGATGATTTTAGCTGTTAAATTGGAGATGATATTGTTTTCTAAACCAAATTCTGCAAGTTATTAGAGTTGATGTTGTGGGTCGATGAGAGGGTCACCAATAGAAATACCAACGAGAGGAATGAGAGTATTTCCAGTTAAGGAGACATTTTAGTTTTGGCTGATGATCTCAGCTGCAATGTTGGGGATGTATTTCCCAGCATAACTTTCTCCAGAGAGAAAAAGAGGAGAGTTCAAGAAGATTGAAGAATTGTAGCATCCAGATTAGGAATAGAAGGATAGAAGACCTTTGTAGAATTGACTTGCAACTTCGACTTCAGAAGTTGGAAGGTTAGAATCGTTTGCTGAGCGAGAGAAACCTACTGCAATTGGCTAATCGATGAACAAAACGTTGTATTTGTTAGTCCAAGAATCTGGGTTTTACTCGATGACTGAAGAACCATTCACAGATACTACACGGTAAGGTCCATTTTCGAAGTATGCACCTTCCATGCTGCTTGATCCAGGACCACCTAATAAATAATAAAATAAAAAAAGTCAAAAACCTATTAAGTTAATATTAAGTTTAGAGGAAATAATCTTGTTCTTTTTAAATGAACATAAAACTCCTACCATTGAGCCAAATTAAAGTTGGAGCTGCTGAAATGTCTTCATCGGTAAAGGCATTGACTTTAGAGTAAAAAACAAACCCTAATCCTGTGATTGGGTCATCGATACCAACATCTAAATATCCAGTTAAGAATGTATGATTCACTGCATATTTATCAGTGAATCTATTGCAGGTGACATTTCTTGCAAGTGCAATGTTCACACTGCAAGCTAGAACAAGAATTGTTAAGATAGCTGATCGTGCAGCAGAGCCCATATGAGTTATTTGATTTGTTATTTTATTTGATATAATTCTTGTATCAATCGATTGTTCTTTGATTTTTAAGCCAGGATAAAACTGGTAATCTCCAAAGAATTATTCTGGAAGGTATGATTTAGTTCTTATCAGCCACTCAAAGCGCAATCAATTCATTAGGCTTTCATTAAAAAATCTTTTACTAAAACTCAATCTAATTAGATTTAGAAAAAGACAGTCTGTTTTTTCTTAAAGCAGTACCCCACTTGTATTGAATTTTAGAGGAGAAGAATTGTGTTGAGTTCCTGTAATACTATTATTTAAACTGAATAATAAGGTATTTAGACGATCTCCCCCCCTCCCAACTATTAATTTCCTACTTTATAGTACAGACGATTTTTATTAGATGAAAAATACTCGTCTTTTTATTTAAATCATAGAATTTTAATGCACAGATAGAACTATTATTAAATAAATAATTCTTTCCTCTAATGGATGAAGTAAGACGTATTCATAATTTCTAACCCAAATTAACTATTCTCTTTGAGATTAACTTATTCGTTCTAATGCCAATTTCTAATTAATCCCCTCTAAATTTTAAATAAAAATGAAATCATAGCATAAATCATACATGATTTGCATCAAGATCAATTACAAAAAATCTTTATCATTTTATTCGCTGAAGTGGTATTCCTGCATAACTAAAAAACTAATTTATGTTTCCAAAGTTACTTACTAATCAATATATTTGCAAGTGCAGTGATTATATAACGCTTAAATTAATTAATTGAGAGTTTAGAGTTGAAATACGCCTTTGCGATAAATAATCTTCAAAGAGAAGAAAACTAAGAACAACATATTTTCACCATAATTTATTCTTCTTGAAGGCATAAATGTCAACATTAAATTCACCATCTAACTTGCTTCTCTTGAATTCCTAGTAAATATTTCTATTCTGAATAATCAAAATGACTCTTTGGATGATTTAGAAAAGTACTAGGATCTTCATAGGTAGGTTAGAAAAGTATTTTGAAATCAGTTGGATAAAATTCGATTCATTCTGGCAAAAACGAAAGATCTTTGTAAATCAGTCAACCATCTAATCCATATGCTCCTAATGATTTGTTCCCATCATCTACAATCAACTCTAAATATGGGTAAGGGGGATAGATAATATTTTCTAAGAATAAAGGAGATATTTTGTCATTTGGTTTTATCTTTAGATCTAAGGGAGACCAAGTAGATTAGAAACTAACTAGATCAATGATGATCCTCAGTGTTGGTGAATTACAACAAATCAAAGACAGAGCTAAGCTCTTGGATTCAGGATCGATAGTTAGCAAAGATAGTGAAGTAATTTAAAAATTAATAAAAATACAAATCGAAAGGATTTTTACATTTTTACATCTTTTAAATCTAAAAAGAGAAAAAGATTACATGACATATCTCAAAAGAGAATAGAAAACTGGCCAGATTCATTGCAATCACTAACTCAAAACAAACAAAAAGAACGCTATGAACGCTTTGAGAAAATTGAATTGGAAAAAAGAAAAATCGATGAGCAAGAGGAAGCTTTAAGACAAGAAAAATACAGATAACTCATCAAAGAAGCAAATTAAAAGATATTCGAGCAAGACCCTCGTGTGAGACAATTTCAAAAGAAAGTCCTTTTATTGGATGTTATGGATGAGAGAAAAGAGCAGCAACAGTTATCGAAGCATAAAGATGATTTTAAAAAAACAAGAGAAGAATATGATTTTTAGTTTATGCTATCTCAAAAACAGGTAAAATTAGATAAAAACAAAAGAAAATTGATATTAAAATCACAATTTCGATCATTTTAGGCTGCAGATGAAGAAGAAAGATTGAAGAATCTTGATAGAACATTAAAACAAGAAAAAGTTAACTAATAACTACACAGACAACTGAACGAAGCTAAGGATAAAAGAATTAAAGAAATCATTGATGACACAACAGAGGGTTAGATGATTAAAGAGAAAGCAAATGAAGAACGATTACAAAATTAACAGAACAAACTAAAGCAAACGGAAAAGAAAAAAGAATGGCTTCATGATATCCAAGAAACAAAAATGAAAAACACAGTAAGAACGATAAATATTAATGTAAATGTTTCTAAAAGAAGTTTGTTCTCTTTTTGATTTGAAATAGACCTTATTCAATTCAGTTTAGTAATAACAACTGAATGAGGAAAGGAGATTGTAAGAATATCTTGAAAATAAAGCTAAACTTCAAGAGATGAGGAAGAAAAGAGAACAATCAAAAATGAAAGAAAAAAGAGCTATTCTGGATCATATGTACGATGTTTAACTGAAAAAGTTGAATGATAAAGTTGATAATGACGAAGGACGCATTTAAAAGCAGGTAAAAGAGATAAAGTTTTAATGTGAAATTTTTTTAAAGGAAATTTGTTGCTTTATTTATTGTTTTTTTCTAAAGTGTTTTTAATTTCTTGATTTAACAAACTAAAAGTGATCATTTTGTTCGATATTTTCTGTAGATCAAGGAATAATAAGAGAAAGAGGATAGATTCTAGGAAAATAAAGAAAAGGAGCTCAAACGAAGAAGAGAAGTAAACATTTTATTTCATAATTTTGTGTTTTTAAGTTCCTTGAAAAATTGATTTTTTTCTTATTTTTTTCGTAGGTTATGAAACAAAGCATCAAGGAAAGTTTAGAACTTAAAGAGAAACTCGAAGCTGAGAAGAAATAAAAGGAAAAATAATATGCTGATCAACTATTACTTCAATCTAGACTCATTGTAAAAAACCACACACACACATTTATTATTATTATTTTTGTTAAATAAATTCTGAGAATTATCTATTTGACTTTTTACAGTAATATGGAGAACAACAAGAGAAGTAATTCTAATAGAAAAGGAAATTTGACATACGAGACTACTAGTTAAGTCAAGCTGTAAGTTTATTTAATAATAAAAATGATTCTGAATTCCATCAATATCTTCTTTCTCATTTTTTTTCAAAAAAGGAACAAAAGCAGAAAAATCTGCAAGAACGATATGGAAAGGAGTTGGAGGAAGATATCGAGTTAAGAAACTCAATGGAAATTGACAAGAGAATCTTTAAGACATGGGCTGATTAATAAATCGAAGAAGCCGTAACTTCAGGTAGAGGCGCGAGTACTCTTATTAAAGAATTAAAACTCATCCAAAGCAAATCATGAATAATAATATATTTTAAACTGTAGTTTATGTGTGAGTGTTTCTTTATCAGAACTAATTATCTTTAAAGTTATTTTTTAATTCCAAATCTCAAATCTCCTAAAACATTAAAAATTAAAATACATTAATTAATTAACATTACCAGTGACTTTTTTCCCACTAGTTCTTTTGAATAAACGCTATCTGTCTCCTTTGTTAATTCAGAAAAAGGGTAAGACTGGTTAATTTCTAAGGTGGTTAAACTTTGACTCATATTGAAAAAGATGGTTTGCTTTTTTTTATTGTACAGCAAAGCTAGAATGAATTTCTCCATTTCATTTGAGTTTTAAACTATTTTATTAGGTAGAAAGTGACTTGGTGTAGCATTGAGCTCCATATAAGTTAGTATTTAAGCTTTTTCAAAAAAATAAGTTCTATTTTTATATCTAGATAAGTTATTTTTTAATTCAGCTGAATTGAAGCATTCCAAACCAAACATTGATTCTCCTTGTATGCTTCCCTGTTTTGATTGGATAGAACTGAATGGTACTTTAAAAATTAAACAACAAATAGTCAAATTTCTCTTTTAAAAATTCTCATAACCTGAGGCAAACTTTTATAATAAATAACAACAAACAAACTAACACCCAAACAAACAAAACCGAAATCTTCTTAAGAAACTCCCCAAAAACAACATCCGAAATGTCAGCATAAATTCAACCAACAGATGGTTTTTCATTTGATAATCAGGCCTCAACCATGCAGACAAAACCTGTAACCGT
>Ga0302285_10001532_pt1 | contig 12845 bp, 3 predicted proteins | sample III_Fen_E2_2_FD_200455 | JGI IMG/M metagenome (GOLD analysis project Ga0302285, IMG submission 200455) | Peat permafrost microbial communities from Stordalen Mire near Abisko, Sweden - III_Fen_E2_2 | ecosystem: Environmental > Terrestrial > Soil > Wetlands > Permafrost | place: Sweden: Abisko...
TTTTTCTAGCACAAATATAAACTTAATCTAATAATCTCCAACAAATGTTTATTAAATGCACTCTCCTTACACACTCTCCCCATAAGATTATTTTAATAAATCCTATTAAATCAATCAATCAAATCTTCAGCGTTATTTCAAAAACAAAATATTGATTTTTTATTATCAATTTTTTTCTTCTTTAAACTAGAATGAAACTTCCCACTGATGAATTAGTCATTTTTCGGGATTTGTCTGTTTGATTTTCAGAAATAAAAGAAGAGTTTAAAAGAGAGAGAGCTATCTATTTTGGGAATTCAAAGAGTTAGCTTTTCTTGTGAATATTCGAATTAATTAGCAGACCATTTTTTGTACTGTTGATGATTCCAGAAAGATTTTCATCAATCTTCGAAAATTCAAAGTACTGATCATAAATATTATATGAAACTCAAAGATATATACCAAATTTCTTAATTAGTAGCCATTCATTTACCTATATTTAGGGCATAAAATGAGATATGTTTGGAGTTTATTTTGTAACTTTTTTTAAGATAAAAAAATTAGGCTAAATTTCTAAAGATTTAAAAAAGAACATTGCCAATAAAATGTTAAGCTTTAATTTGTCTAAGGTAATATCCTATTCAGAAAGATAATACGCACTAATTATTAATCTTTCAATGATAATTTTTCTTTTATTTCAAATAAAAATAATCAAATCATTTGATTTGTAATTTTTTTCATATTTCTGAGATATTCCATCCATTCTGATTGGTAAAATCAAAAAACAAAACAAAAATACACACAAGCAATTACAAAAAAGCATTTAATCTTAAAATCACTACATTTCTAAATGAGTCGAAGAAGGTTATTTTTTAAACAATTTTATATTTGAAGAAATCGATTTTGAATTTAGATTATACAATCAAAATGATAAAATAACAATTGATATTTAGAATTATTTTCCTCAGATAAACTTCAATCGTCAATGAGTGAGTCATTTATATAAGTTGGATTGAATGAGATTTAAAATAAACTAGCCATTCGGAGGTTCGTATTATCGTTATCCTTATCTATCCCTGTTTCTTCTGCTAAGATAGCTCTAGGAGACTCTTTTGTTTAAGTTTGTGTATTTGGCTATTCTTGTAGTTGTTGATATTGCTCTTTCCATTGGTTTTCTTCTTCGTCTTCTTCAAGATCACCGCAATCTTATCTGAATTATGGCGATTAAAAGAGTGTTTTTCTGTATGATCCATTTGAGGAATTGTTCTAGGAGTTTCTGTAAAGAATTTGTTAATTATCTATTTCTTCATTGGAAATGTTGTGATTATTATCTACATCATTTTTTTATGCACATTAAAGGTCTTAGCTAATGCTATTCCTAGTGTTCTTGTTAGTATTTATGTTGTGGAAATTACTTGAGTTCATCTTGTGGTTATTTCCAAAATGAGCAGCTATAAACTAAGCAAATTATCCAGTTTTATTAATGTTACTGCTATTAACCTGCTGCTATTCTTATCCATCCCCTGGAATTATTGTTGAATCTTTAATCTACTTAAATGAAAGATCTTCTGCTTCTACTTCAGAAGATACAAGACTATGCCTTGAAAATACTTGTTAATCCATTTTTATTGATTTTTTAAGTAATTCTGAGTAAAAAGTACTATTTTTCGTTTAGTTTGCATGTATTTTATCAATGATTCCTTGATATTTCATATTTAAATTAGACCTGTTAACGGGCGTTTCCTAAGAGATCATCTAAAGCTCTATCTGTTGCGGCTACTCCATAACTTGCTAAAATGATTTAGATTAGAGATGAGGAGTGTGTGGGCTTAGCTAATCTAAGAATAATTTATTTTAATTTTGTTGTTATTCCAGTTGCATCTGCTAATAAAACGAAGAAGAAATATTATAGTTTTGAGATCCATTTAGCTTAGATACTCCTTAATTTTATAATTATACTATCTATCTTGGTTCTTCTACAAAGAGTGTACGAAATGACTATGGTCTTGCAGGTTAAGCTGTTGTAGTAGATGTTTTTTACTAATAATCTCTGAATTGCCCATTATTCTCTTTTAACTCAGCATGTTAAAAATACTATTTTTATAATTACTATTGATTCTCGTCTTATTTCTATTTAAGCGAACTAAACGATAATCTACTTTGATTATCTTATTTAGCTCCTTCTGACTCTTGACATTGTGGTAACTCACAGATTTTCCAATTTTAGATTGTTTTATCACAGTGATTTAAATTCTCAACTTAACGCTGATTAAACCTCTCAGATATTTAACTAGCTAACCCTGTTGGCTTGACTATTGGAGTGTCATTCAAGCCATTTATTTTAACTTTACTACTATTACTACGCGGTGGTAGCTATGATGATGTTGAGGTAGAATTTCTAGTTTATTGATTTGTTTTAATTTTGGTAAAATTATCAGGGGAGGAGAATACATCGACTTGATGAATAATGGTACCTTTACTGGTATGGAGGACATTAGGAGGGTTATTCAAAGACTGAAGGCTCAGTGATTAAGTAGCTGAGAAAGGAAGTGAATTCTCATGGTATTCTCGAGGATGTAAAATCTCCAAACACACAGAAGAATTATTTTCAATATTATTATTATTCTGCTGTTGTGAAGGTGCATATCTAAGTTGATTACTATCTCCTTCAATGCAGTTTAAATTCATTTCTGTGTTGGTATTTTATGGAATAACAACCACAGGCTATTAGATCTGATCCATATTGAATAACGATTCGATTGCAAGATTGCAGGTTTATTTGATTTCTTGATTTGGATTTAATTACTACAAACTCATTTATGAAGCACTTAGATCTTCAAAATAAGCTTAAGCTGATTAGGCTTTCTATTTATAGTTCTAAATGATTGCCTTGAAGGAATTTAGCTCAATTGCATTGAGAATTGAATCATAGTGAACTAATATTTCACATTGGATTCTTGCACTCTCATCTAACCATTCTCTAGCGATTTCTTCTTTTTCTTCAAGCATCTACTCAAGTCTCTCTTTCATAGTTCTAACCTAATCAATTGCCTTGTTTTTACTGCTGATTAATGCACTTTCCGCAGATAGAAATCGCTCTTCAATTTATTAAACTTATTCTCTGCAAAATTAACTCAATTATTCTTTGCGGAGTTTTAGTTATTACCATTATTCTTCCTCTGCATTCCTTCTAGACCCTAAGTTTGCTAGTAATTCTTGGATTTCTCTACTCATTTCAGATTAAACACTATCTTAAGCTTTTTCGATGATAATCCCTCTTTAAGCCAAATCTATTGCACATTTTGAGCAAACAGCACAGGATTTCATATTATCTAACTTCGCGAGATATTTCCCTTTCTTTCCAGCATGATACTTACATGAAATTACTTAAAACGGGGTAATAAAAGGTTCCTCATCGTTCAAGGTAGTTAAGCGAATTCCTTCAGATGAAGATTAGTCTTAGGATGATCTTGGTATCGAGTAAGCTTCCGTTGAAAGCATCACTTAGGAAGCAGAAATAGTTTCGTTTGAAAAACTGCCATGATTTACTTCTTCTCCTTCATAATCTTCATCATAAGATTGTTACTTTTATTAGTCTACATGCTTGTATCTACAGCTGCCAGGGTTAACAGGTGATTTATGAATATCTTTAGCAGAAGAAAGTGTATTTTTGTTATGTTTGTGTGATAATAATTAACAAGATTAACTTTGATTTTCTGGAAAACCAAATGAAGAATCAACAAGCTCTTTATGAGGGGGATAAGCACTCATTTAAGAGCTTCTACAAAGTGTAAGGGCATATTCAGTTTGTGGTTCAGTGGAATCTATTAGTATTTTTGCAGTTTTTGAATACACTTTGAGAGTATTATTAGAGAGACTTTTACTTGCAGCAGAAGATTTACGAAGTCTCGTTGATGATGGGAGGGTAACAGAATCAGTTTAAGTATGGCATTTCAATTTAGTTTAAGGAATTTGAACCTGCTGTCTATGTAATTTAGAGGAGAGCTTATTGTCTGTTGTCTTGGAAGAACTAAAAAGAACTGAGGAAGATTAAAGTTAGGTTTCTTCTTGAGGATGTTAGAATTATGGGTTAAAGAAGGTAGATGGTTTGATATTTTCATCTGTATTTTCTTTGTTTCTAGAGATAGTTTAGGTATTATTTAGCTTGAGTGCTGTTGATATGTCTTTAAGTTGTTTTTTAAGCATTACAGGGCTCATACTGATCCTTCCTGTTGATTTCAGAGTTTAGGATGAAGTTTAACCTATTGGCAAGCGTAACTACTAAGAAGATAGATTAGAAGTAGCACTCACAGCAGCGTAAGAGTTCGAGAAGGAACCTCCTCTTTTGGAGCAGTTTTCTCTATTGAAATAAGCCTAGCAAGATTGCTCACATACTCCAAGGCTTTTTTTGAGAGACATTTTTACAAAATTGTTTGGCTTGTTTGAAGTAAGAATATCTTTTGTGTAGGATCTAAGCTGATTCAAGAGAAATCCGCGATGTTATTAGTTTTGTTGATTTTGTTTTAATTGATTTATTACAATATTCAAGCAGGCTTAGATTTGCTTTTTTGTTTTGAATTTGAATTCATGCTTCACCGCCATTTCGGTATTAAATTTTCAAGGAATAATAATAACTTTTCGAAGAATAGTAAAGATAATTAATTACATTGACAAAGAGAGATATCAGATTACCTTAGTTTTTCCTATTTTGGAAATAAAGTTCCTCCATTAAAATAGCATTTTGTTTTTATAAACCATTCGAGTTTAAATTTTTATATATATTTAAACTTGTGTAATCTCTCCCTCGTCAATTACTTTGAAACATTATTTTTGTTTAAAGTTACTATCCAAATGATGGCTGTGTTTATTACAAGACTAAATTAGTTCAACTAAAAAGAAAGGTAGAATTAATATTGTTTAATTTAGAATCATTTCTTTAATAAGTTTTTTTTTAAATTTTAATGATTGAGTTATAAAACCAATTGAAATAGATTAGAGCCCATAAACCTTTTTAGAGTCGAGAATTTTGAATGGGTTATTGTTTTTCAAGTAAATAGTTGATGATTTAAATCTATTTTGTTTACTTTGCTATTTCTTTCTCTTCGATTATTTTTGAAATTTCTACCCACTTCAACAACAATTCCTCTGATTCATTTTTTTAGGGGTTATTATGTTAAATATTTACCTGATTATGTTAGGCTGCTTAATAACAATAAACCAAAAACAAAATATTACTGTATTATCATAATGTACTCCATTTGAATGACTAAAATATTAAAAATTCATATTTGAAAGGGCTTTTAAAGTCCATAGGATACTTTTTGACTGCTTTGTAAGTGTTGGTGATTAGCAGAAATGACAGGGCAGCTTATTGAATAGATTATTCTTTACTAATTGATTATTGATTTGTTATTACTGAGTTGAGAGTTGTTCAGGAAATACTTTATATTGTTGTTCTCTCTTACTGTTTGATATCTAATCAAGGAAAGCAGATATTTTTTTCATTTTTATGCCATTTTTTAATAATCTACTATCTCAGTTTGAAGGATTTGCTAAATGGCTAGAAAACTTCTTTTCATCTTGAATTATCTTCGATCGAATTGCAATACAAAGCAAAAGGAATAAAATATCCAAGAATTTTGTCTGAAAATAAATTAAAAATAAAGCAAAGAAAAACAAAGATATCTCTCAGAACTATTAACTTATGGTTTTCCATTACACAAACTTTGTTGTTGAGACAAATTCTTGGTGGTTGCGCAGAGTCAGACCAGTAAGAATTTTGAGATAACAAATCCATAATTATCATCATCATCTTCCTTGTGCATTTTAAAAACATAAACTCCTACAGTTTGCGTGACTTTATTTTATCACTTTTTAATAAACAGATCTATTTGACAGCTATGGCACTCTATGGATGGCATTTGTATGATAGATACTATTTATTCGGTAAGAATGCAACTTAAGAAATCAGATAGGACCCTCCTGAAGTCTGGGAGAAGCGTGCTGCCCTCAATAAAAGGTATCTAATTTGATTTTTCTAAAAAACAACTATTAGATTGAGATGTGTGATGGAGGAAGAAAGAAGCATAAAAGATAATTTCTGAATATTAAATTAGCAAATGACCAGAGAGTGCAATTTTGTATTTTAAGATTCAAAAGAGAAACTAAATTGATATTTGAGGTTATGCACCCTTCTAGCGTTAATTAATGGATATCATGGACTGCACAATATCATATTGTCTTAAATTTTAACAAAAATATTTTTTTTTGTTTTTTATAGAACTTGGGGTTACAATGCTCATTACAAGCCTGAACTCGAGAGATCAATGAAGAAAGTTCTTTATGCTGATCGTAAATAATTGTTTAGTTTCATTTAAAAGAAGGGAAAGGCTTTCTTTTGAAATAAGTAGTTGGGTTATATTTTAGGAATGGAATATTCCCTAAAAAATAATTATTTCTAACAGAGAGCATATTGCTCTTATTCTAACAATTTTATCTAATTTATCATGCTAATTTGTTTTACTATTTTTAATCTCTCAGCTAACTACAAGTTCCCTATTGCTTGGCCTGAGAGATACATGGTTGAGACTAGAACTCTAGAGCAGGTTATGGAAGAAGAGGAAAACTGGGAGTATTACAAGTGAAATAATTCAATCACTTACTAAATCTTATTGATATCTATGCCTAAAAAATATCAAATTCATATGTTTTTGTTATTTTCATAAGCAAACAACCCCTATATTGCTTTAATGGGGTTGGTGAATCTTGCACCTAGCGATAATAACTAAAAATATTCATACAAATCAAATTGATTTTTCTTTGAGTATTCTTTCTTGTTTCCATAAATTGCTACTTGGGAATGCATAGAATCAATAAAAAAGAGAGGTTAAATGTTTTTTATAATTCAAGTAACAGTGGGAAACCAATAGTTCAGTATCAAAATCAAGTATTGCAAGAGTTTCAGGTATTGTAAGTCCTCCTTTGGGCTGGGAGAGATAGCATAATATCTCTTCAGTCTTTCTTGAATTTTTTATAAATTTATTCGTTGCAACAGTAGTTTATTCATTGTTGAAAAATGCAGCTGCTGTTGAAAATATCCTAGAGAAATCTATTGGCTTTGTAGTTAAGGAAATATTAGTTTTCTTCAACAATATGATTTTTAAAGTGAAATAGAACCATTGGTGTGATGATCTGTCTCCTGAAAAAAGAGAGAGAAAACCAGGTATTTCTTCTTATTTCTATTTTAGAAAGCAGATGAATGCAAGAGATAGGTTAAGATAGAAATTCAAGTTGAGTAGAGATGCGTTAAGGTTATTAGTGCATGCAAAACCAATTAAATCACTTGATTTATAAAGCAAATTAATAATAATAAACAATTCAAGGGCAGTTTTGAAAACAAGATCAAAGCAGTTCAGTGTGAAAACGAAAACACCCAAAAGAAAGAGAAAATGTCCAAGAAGAAGAAAGATAAGAGTGGTTCAAACAATGTTTATGCTCTGACTGAAGCAGAGCAAATGGCATTAGACACATTGTAAGGATGTTAACAGTGGGTGTTATGGCTAAGGCTAGGAATGAGAGATAGATTTAATGGGATTGATAGATTTGGATAAATAATAAGAATAATAATCATGCTGGAATTGCTTTTATCCTACACAAAAAATCTGATCTTGCGCAGAAGGTTATATTGATATATTCTTTGAATTAACAAAACAGGAACACAGATAAGCTCAAGACAATTGTAGGTCAATACAAGAATCGAGACGATGAGCTGTATCAAACAAAAATATTTGTGATTTTCTTATATCCTCTAATCTAGTTGTATTGTTCTTACTTTAAAAGAGGATTGCAAGTGAAAGAGCTTTAAAGATAAGTCAAGAAGATCGATGATGACAATGTAGGAATATTGAAAGAAGTTCGATTGGAAGATGTCATAAACATGTGATTGTTTTTCTTTGTAGCTGTTGGAGACAAAAACGAAGGAAGAGCAAATCAAAGAGAAAGAAGATGAAGTTGTGTCAAAGCAAAAATCGATATTCCAGCAGAACCATGATTACAATAACTAGATGCTTCGATTCGATGACGAAAAAGAACGGGAATTTAGATGTAGGATAAGAAAGAGAGAAAAGCAATTGGACTTACATAACACTTGGATTTGGGTGAAACTTTATGTTATTTTGTGTTCAGAGCTTGCACAGGACAAGGCAAGGGAAGTATCTGAACTCAAGAAGAAAATTGACTAACTTCTAGCTGAAAAAGCGTTTCTTTTAGCATTTCCTGTAAGAATTTAATGAGAAAGTTAAGGAAAAGCAGGTGTATTGGGAAAAAAATGATGTCATATTGATTATATATTTTGTGTTGGTTGATTTTACAGCATCGTGAGAAAGAATATTTAGAGACAATTCAGTAACTAGAGTAAGATTAAGTCGAAGCGAAGAAGAGCCATGCGGAAGAACTGCAGAAATATGAGAGGAATTTCGTGAAATAAAAGAGGAAAATAGATGAAGATTAGAAAGAAGCGATTTAAAAGATCAGAAGAGAAGCATTAGAGGAAGCTAATAAAAGTACAATTTAGCTTAAACAAGGGTAAGATCATTTGAGAATTATTTTTGGTGAAATCTTTACAGAGATACGTGACGCAGAGCAGACTGCAAAGGAGAATGCCAAACTTAATTAGGATCTTGAGTTACATAGGAATGAACTTTAACAACTAGAAACTGAAAAGGAACAAATCGAGCTGTAGAATAATGCTTACAAAAGAAGTCTCAATTAGAATCATGAAGGATTGACAGAATACTAGACGCTTAATCATAAGCAAGCGGTTAAACATAAAAAGTTACTTGAAAAAGTTGCTTATCTTACGGATTTTCTAGAGAAAGTAATAAAGGGAGAAATAAAGGAGGGGGTTATTTAATGGGATTGTTATGTGATATTTATGATAATAGGAATCTGGGAGGTTTTAAAGTGAGATTGGGTCCTTGTAGAAGTCGCATCAAAGTTCCATTGCAGAGATGGAATACGAAGAGAAATGTACATTTTTTTTGTTTAATTGTATCATCAAACAGATGAAGATTCTGTGGAAATGGGTTGTAATTGTGTGTATTTATTCTGTTTGGTGTTTTGGAAGGCTTAAGTGAGGCTCTGAGAAGGAGAAGAAAAGACATCAAAGAAATGAAAGGAATATCATAAATGATCTTAGATTAACGATCAGACATTGAACAATATTTCTTAGAAGCTTTAGATTATATAAAAGACACTTAGGCTGCAAAGATCCCAACACCGTAATAGCAGTAGAAATCGGAGTCTTCCGTTTCGAACAGCAATTAAGAATCTAAAATGAGATTACCTTCGTTACTGACGAGGAATCATAAGGTAAAATAGAAAAATGATATTTTGGAGGTAGGTTTTTTAAAAAAAACTGTTGTTGTTTTGCTCTTTTAGCACTCTATGGTATTCAGGAGCAAAATCGATGTGAGTCAATTGGATGAAGAAGATAAAGAGAAGATATTAAGACTTGTGTTCTAGAGAATGAATGCAGGAACACCACCGACTCCTTGGAGATAACTTTATGATTACAACGCATTAAACGAAGAGGACCTTTAGAATAATGTCAACGAAGAAGATGAACATGAAGATATGGGTGATTCCAGAGCGTAGCATGATGATTCACACATGTAGTTAGATCGATGAGAGAAAAAAGGAAATTTTACTGAATTTTCAAAAATAATCATACAATAACAAGAAAGTTTAATGAAAAATTTCAATGTATCGCAGGTTATTCGTTGCATGTATTCTTTGTTTTATGTAAAAATCATAATTTTAATGCTTTCTTAAACACAAAGCTGATTTCCTAAATTAGTTGATTTACTTGAACGCTAACCCAACTACATACAGCATTCGCAATTCCGCTTGTTTTCCTTCAGCATGAGACTGCCTTATTCAAATACTACCTGAGTTGACAATGAAAATCTCAATGAAATCTAAGAGAAATCATCTGGATATTTCGAGATTTCCTCCTTTTCAGCTAGATGATAATCACAATCAGTTATAGGATCCATTTCAAGGATTTCTCAATAAGAAATTGCTCCAGCAGAATATTTCTATGCCTTCATTTAGAAGTAGAAATGAACCTCTTAGACATCGAAATAACTAAAAAACTACTCATCAAAAAGTGCTTTATTTTCTAAGAACGTACTTGGGCAAAATGCCGTTGTTCTTTTGCAATAAAGCTAAGTGAATAAGAGAATATCTTAAATAAATACATCTACAATCCTATAATTCGAATAATATTTATTAATAAAAAATACAAATCTCCTCCCCCCCCTCCCGCTATCCTATCTTTATTATGTTTTATTAGCATTTTCTGATAATCTAAAGCAATAAAGTTTACTTTTTACATTTTTTATTCATTAAGACATGTCATAATAAAAAAACAAAAAAAGACTTTCAGATATATAACAAACAATCATTTGCATATTTTATCTATTCCATGATACCCAGTTCGCTGGCATGATAAACCAGAGCAGCATACTTAATCTCTGTACTTGCAATTTTCATTTTATCCTTAGCATTAGCTTCCTGAAGCAGCTGAATAGGTGCTAGAGCGCAGAGTTTTTGAACTAGCCATGACTGGAGCTGAGATCAGAAGAGCAACAAGCAAAAGAGCAAAGAAGTTTTTAAAGTTCATTTTTGTTGGAAAAAGTTATTTTCTTTTGTTTTCTTTTGTTTTATTGTTTTTGAAGAATAAAAGTTGATCTGAGTCACTCTTGTACTTAAATTCAGCTAAAATGGAGCAGATAATCTGTGGAAGGTAAGGAAGATTGACTGACTAGTTTGATTTAGAAATTACAGATTCATGCGTTTTAATTCCTTGATTATGAAGTTACAGATGAGTTTGTTTTCTTGTAGAATTTGAAAAATTATCAAAATATTCATCATGAATCAATAATTTTTCAACTCGTTTTTGATAACAATAGCAAACATGAACTTAATATGCAGTTTCTAAGTATTTTGCTATCTTTTTTAACTTTTTTATGCATCGCTTCAGGTGAATTTCAAACGTTCATTCTTTTATTAGATTTCTTTATTTCTGGGTGGAGGAGAGAGGATGGAAATCTCAATAAAATACTGTTATTATAATTTCAGAATAGATCAAAATTGTTATTAATTAAAGAATAGATGACTCATAAAAGTCTATTTCGACACACTTTAACAATAATAAATTTTTTAATTTTCAGTTGAGATTTTTTTTTGCGAAGGTATTCCTCAGTCAGTAACTCTTGTTATTTATTAAGATTGTTTTAAAGAGAATCCTAATTACCATAAAGGATAATACTAAATATTTATAACCTTTATTATTAATTTAGATTTAGAGAAGTGATTTAAGTAGTTTGAAAATCCTTGTTCAATTTTCTCAATCCAATTACCAATTCGACTGAATGCAAAATAAAATCAATCTTTTTGCTTTGAAAACAAATTATTTTAATATTCTATTACCATTCTTACCAATACTATTACCTCTGAGATCTAGATTTAAAGAAGGGAGAGTAACACACTTAGCAATTTCTTCTCCTAAATACTTTGCTCCATTTTATCACCTATTCTATTATCTTCGAGATTTAGATTTAAAGAAGTATGAGTAAAACACTGTGCAATTTCTTCTCCTAAATACTTTACAACATTCTCCCCAATATTAGAAAAGCTGAGATGTAGATTTAAAGAAGTGAGAGTAAGACACTTTGCAATTTCTTCTCCTAAATACTTTGCACCATTCTCACCATTCTAACCAATACCATTACCTCTGAGATCTAGATTTAAAGAAGTGAGAGTAACACACTTTGCAAATCCTTCTCCTAAATACTTTGCACCATTCTCACCAATACTGTTACCATAGAGATTTAGATTTAAAGAAGTGAGAGTAACACATTTTGCTATTCCTTCTCCTTAATTCTTTGCACCATTCTCACCAATCTGATTCCAAGTGTTATTTAAATGAATCGAATGTATTTAGTAGTTAGGTGTTTATTGTAGTTTATCCATCAGTTTTTGTAGATTCTATGTGTTTATTGAAATTCTTTCAATAAAATCTAAGAATTTTTTATTCTCCATTTGAATTTTATGAACTATTTGATCACAAATGGTATTCTTGTTAGATATTATTTCTTTCCTTTTTTTAAGATTGTTTTTCAATTCTCAAGTACATATTTGATCGTCCAAAAAGACCTCCATATCATAACCTCTCATTTATGTCAGAATAAATACCAAATCCAATTGGGGGGGAGGGGGAGGGAGAGATAACTTATCTCCAAGGAAATCATATCAGAATTTGGAATAATTAATATCGAAGGGTAACATCAAATTGGTAATTACAATCTTCTCCTCCTCCCAGGAAATAGATCATATATTCATATTGAAAAACACTCGCACAAATACATTTTCATGAGTGATTCTAGGAACAGTTATTCAAATGAGTAAAGTCAAAGTGGGATGAAAAATCAAAGCGGCTTTAGGGAATCCAATTAGTCGGCGATCATTGATAGATAATCATGCAATTTGACTATCCTCTCTAGCCAGGTCACATCAATTCTACGGATCTCTCATGAAAATTAATGGTTTCAATCACATTCTTGCAAATAATTAAGTGAAAACAGTTAATCCCGGAAATGCAGCACACAAACAACTATTAGAAAAGACTAGATTAAGACGAAAAATACTAAACACACAAAAATAGATGATAAAGGATGAAAGATTTATGTTATTGATTAGATAGCCTCCTTGCTGTTGGCTGGTTTTGTAGCTTTGAGACTTAAAATACAGTTTAAAATGAAGCAAAAGAAACTCTTAGCGAAGCTTCTTTCTTCTTTTGAGTT
>Ga0302285_10001533_pt1 | contig 12845 bp, 4 predicted proteins | sample III_Fen_E2_2_FD_200455 | JGI IMG/M metagenome (GOLD analysis project Ga0302285, IMG submission 200455) | Peat permafrost microbial communities from Stordalen Mire near Abisko, Sweden - III_Fen_E2_2 | ecosystem: Environmental > Terrestrial > Soil > Wetlands > Permafrost | place: Sweden: Abisko...
TCACCTCCTACCTCCGATCAACTTTTCATAACTCTTTTCCTACACAATCAAACAAAACCATAGCAAACTCACTTAACAAAATCCCTAAACATTTTCCAAAAAGCCAACTTTTTACCCCTCCCCTCCCCCTTTTTTTTAAATAACTTTCATAACCCTTTCCCTACACATCATAACAAAACTACTTTACAAAATCCCTAAAAATGCCCTAAAACCTAGCTTTTCCATACCTCCAATCAAAAATTTTAACTCCTTACCTCCAACTTAATTTTGATCACCTTTTTATGATAAATTTAAACAAAACATTAACAAAAATAACTTAACAAAAATCATAAAAATCTAAAATTTTAAAACACTCTAAAAAATATTTTAGTAGTAATATTACAAATCTAAGCTTGGTTGTATTAAAGGAATTGAGTCTGTTGTGATTCGAGTTGAGTCTCATCTTTGTCTTTTTTTTGTATGAGATATCCGATTATTTTAACTATGACTTTCCCCCAAATGAATGAAATCAAGTACAATGAATTATAAGCTATCAGGATATAAACAACGACACTTCCATAAACTAGAAATTCACTGATCTCTTAACTTGCAATAACTGCAGACTCGTTAAATTTTCTTTGAAACGGGATGAATTTGAGTAAATAGATCATCCAAGCAGAAAATATACATATTTCTCCTACGAATTTTACTAGGTTATCTAGAGGCTTTTTATATGGTCGGATAATTGCAGTCAGCAAAGCAGAAGCAAAGAAAATGAATGAGCATCCTGAGAAGCTTATGATTTGGTAATTTTAGAAACAGATTATGAAAATTGACAAGAGATATTTCTTAATGATTAAGCCAAAGAAGAAATATGTAATTAATCTAGGACGCTATTGGAAGTCTAGATTCTCTAGCAAAACCAGTAAAATACCGCTTTCAGGCTAATTATTATCATTTTTGTTGTTAATATTTTTCTATAAAAGCTACACAAGGCTGGAGAGTATTGAGGAAATAAAATATTATCGAAAACTACCGAATCAAAACAATGATGCTTGAATCTGCAGTTTTGAGAAGAGTTGAGGCTCCTTGCAGAGATTCGCTTGACTGCCATTAATCATCTGCAATGAGCAATGGCCCAATCTTGAAAGTCAGAGGAGTTGTAAGATACTTTCGATCTAAACTTTTTTGAGTTGAGGAGCTACTTATTTAGGTGCTTGAAAGGAACGTAGCACTTCCTGAGGAAGCTGAGAAGCTTTGCTTGAACGAAAGTTGTGCTATTAGCTTTTTTCCTTCTATGAAAGCTTCTTTAATGAAGTAGTTTTCTTCAGGAACTTGTTGGATATAAAGAAACAGGATTGTATCTATCGGATTTTTGTCAAAGTCAATTAAGGTGAGCTCTTCCTCAAAGGAGAAAACAAGGGAATACATAGAATTGGGCATTTCTGTTGAAAGAATGACACCCATTCCACTTGAGCAGATGATCTCGTTGCTAGCTGAGATTGTAAAACTACTGAGATCAGAGCAAAGACAAGTTGAGTCCTAAAGAAAAAGTTCACTTTCACAATCAGTACAAGTTTTGCTTGTTGACAAACATTCTTTGCAGTGGATATCACATTCAATGCACAGTTTTTGAGATGAATCGTAGAATTAGTGGGAAGGGCATGAAAGGCAAAGGGTGCCTGATTCATAATACCCTCTATCGCAATTACAATAAGGAGGGTCAATTCTGCCTGGAGCGCATGTGATGCAGTTAGAAATGGAATATTCGCAAGAATCACATTTTGTAGAGCAGCCGTAAAGAGTGCATACTTGGGTATTAGAGAGGGCTAAATTGAAATATCTTGGATTGCATCCGCAAGTTGGAGGGTCTATTCTATCCGTAGAACACAAAATACAGTCATCAGGACTTCCTTAGCATGTAGCACATTAATTTGAGCAATCTAATTTAAAAAATTTTAATAAATTAAAAGCAAATGAACCTTACTTTTGCATTCGAATGTCTTGGGATCCTGATACTACTCAGTGTTTGTGCAATTACAGTCAGGAAGAGATGTTCCAGAATATTAGCAGGAGTTACAACTGTCATATGTTGAACATGTCGAACACTTAGTGTGACATGCTTTTATATTTTAATTGTGAAGACAAAACAAATCAATTAATGTTAAATTTAAGTAGCAAAAATAGCTAAATGTAAATAAAAATAACTGAACCGAAAAAATATCAATACCTATGCAAGCTGTTGATCCCGAGGGGCTGTAATATCCATCGTTGCATTTGCATTATTTTTCTGGGTTTGCATTTGAGTGAATGCACTCTTTGCAAGATAAAAAGTCATCGTTGATTTCTTTACATAAGGGATTCACATAAGTGGATTGTAAGCATTCATTTGTGTATTTATTGTACACAATAATCGCTCCTGTAGTAGCAATTTAGCTTGGGCAATCTTCTTCTGGAATCGGGAGGCCATTAAATAGAGCATACCCTTGTTTTGCCTTGAGACACTTCATATCAGAAAGGTCATAATATAAAAAGCAATGATCAGCTAAGGAGTAATCGAAGTAAAAGTCGCTCCCCTAAAAGATCTTTAAGTTGTTCACAAAAATATCCCTATTATTATATGCAGGTATTTCTATCCCTTAATTTGAAGCAAGAGTTGTCTGGATATCAGTAAATTTAAGACGCTCTCTCTTGAAATTACAGACAAATTCAAATTCATACAGACAAAACTCAGTTGATTCAGGGTTTAAGTCTCGCATGATCATTGCTTTTGGAACATTATAAAATTAATTAATCTTCTATGAGAAACGCTATTTAAAAAAATTATCTAAAAAATTGGGTTCTCCTTTAGTCAGTGATGCATATTTTGTTTGCAAGCATTTATTCACATTATTAAACACACAAATCCTAATAAATACCTAATCATAAGAAGTCGCTGCGATTGCAAACACTATAAAAACAAAAGTGCTCAACGAGAATTAAAAAATAATAAAATCTTTTATCATTTACTCAATTAAAATATTCATTGATATCGAATTGGTTAATTGGCCTGAGATTGCCTAATTAGTAAGCTTAGCGCTGATCCCAGCTGTGAATTCCAACCCTTAGAGGGGTTTTAAAACCGTGAGTGGAGAAACTTCTAAATTGAATCCTTGATATTAGGCGCTTGTCGATTGGTTTATGCAAATGAATTTAGCTGGGTACTTAACTTTATTCATTGACTTAAATGAAAGAATAAGCTCAGTTGGCTTTTATTGCAAATCAAAGAATTCATTCATTGAGTCAGAAGGATTCTTCATTCCTAGAAAACAAACAAAATTACCTTAAGATTGCAAAGCTACTTTTGACTTTCAATTAATATTCGAGAGAACAAAAGATGCTTTTTACCTAAAACGAATGTAAAAGGAAAACTATTCGAAAATCCTCCACTTACAGGAGGGAACATTAAACCAGTTGTTTAGACACAAAAGCCTACGCAAAGGCTCGGAAGGATGTAGGCTATGTTTAAAACATTCGAAGTCTCGTAAATGAAGATGCCTCGATTTCCTATCGTCAAAAGAGCTTAGGTCTAAAAAGTCCATAGTCCAATCCAAATATTTTATTCAGAGGTAACAAAGCATTTTAACTCAACTAGGAAATTGTAGAAACAAATAAAATATTGCAAATTTTAGACTTTTTTAATGGATATCGTAAATATATCATGTCCTTAATCTCTAATGTAAGCAAGGATTCTTTCAGAAACAGTAGGTGTAGTATCCGTGAATAAAATATAAAATCCAAGGAAGAAGGATTGACTTCCATTTAATTGCAGATCATGTGAGGAAACTATACAAGATTGACAAGGAGATAAAGTAGGCTAAGGGATAAGGCGCACAACGTTATTTCGATAAGGGATAGTATATATCCTAGTCGTACAAGCATACCCATCGTCTAAAGCCATTGGATCACATTTGCCTAAAGTATAATAAAATAATAGAAAAAATGAACTAAAACATCTAAACAGTCTATCTTGCCTGTTAAGGTGTCTCTTTTGAGGTCTTTTTCAAGGCAAGTGCTTGGGCCAATGCATCCGTTGCAAAATACTGGACATGGCAAGCAGCCTAAGATGCTCAGATAAGTTCCAAATCGACAAGAACATGACAAAGATGAACCCTTGTATGTTTATTCGAGAGAGCAAGAGTGGGTCCAGTCTTAGATGTTTCCCTTAATTGTTGGTGTTGGTGGAGTATTTTAAGCAATACATGTCATACCATTTTAATAGCTCAGGTCATATCCTACTTTGCAGAATAGACAATTTATCTCCTTTCTTGCAGTGTACAGCAAACAAGAGGCATCTTCTGATAGAAAAGTTTCAGAATATATTCTAATATTACTTTTTATCAAACGAAAATGTTAAAATAGTAAGTCCAAACGGAAAAAAAGACTACTAAAGATGTATATATTTTGTCTGCTTACTCAATAAAGAATGTAGTTGGGTAAGAATTATCTCCAAAACTTAGAATTGGGTTAGATATCTTAGTAGTTACTGATTAGGTATTCCATAGAGTTTCATCTTTAATCATACATTTTACTGTATTAGATTTAATAGTTTCCACAACTAATACTAACTAATACCATTGGTTGAGATTTAAACTGACACAATTTGCTGGTAAAATGACACAATTTGCTGGTAAACTTCCAGTTTAAAAGATCATTTAAATTCCATTGAACATTGCTTTATAAACCTCATTATTATCCTAATCTATTATCACTACACTTTTCTAATTTCCTTGATTAAATTTTATTTCAAAATAAATGATAAATCCATTATTCTCTGAGGCGTTGATTGATTTAGTCACGATTTAAGAATAAGGTAGTATCTACTAAGGATCTGTAGAAGATAATCCAGGAGCATCTATAAAATCTTGATCTTTCCCTGAGCTCAGTAGCTTCTAATGATTAATTACACTGTAATCAAAATCATAGTGCCAAAGAAGATAAGTATCTAGAGCTTTCTTAGAGTGAATTGGAGAAACTGAAGAATCTAAAAATGGCTAATCGTCTAAAAATAAAGTTACCTGAAGAAAAGATAAAGGAGGATAATTCTTGGAAAAACATTAAAAAACAATGATATTTATTAAAGAAATCATTTTGATATGTAGTACATATTTGAAATAAGAACAGCTGGGAGCAAGGCCAATTGTCGAATGTGAGAAACCAATATTAATAATCATTGAACTTGAAAATGACATAACGTCTCCAATTGAATTGGGGCAAGGAGAAGATGAATAATTTAAGAAGGTATTATCGAACTTCTCGATGTAAAAGTTTATTTAATCCATCTAAGGAAAGGCAGGAGACAGGCTCACTTATAATTTGAGAAATACCCATTCGTAAAAGACCATTGAAACATCGAATTTGAAATTCGTTGAGGATTTGAGCTAAATTATATAGTTTTTTGTATCAGGGCGATACGAAAGTGCTGCTAGAAGTCCATTATCATGTACTGAGAAAAGTGTGTAAATCTTGGTAGAGAACCCTCGCAGTATGTACCAACCTGTTATCATCAGAGAAGGAAATTAGGTTGTAGATGAAATGCTGAGCCCAGAGAAGATTGTTGTAGCGCATGGTGCGGAATTCAACTTATCTTAGAGCAAATATGTGTTTTTAAAAGAGGTGTAGCAAACAGAGTAGCTGAATAGCAAAACAAGAATTAGCAAATAAAAAATAAGGACTCTCATCTTTCTTTATAACTCTGCTTTTTAATTATCTTTTCTAAAACATAAATTAGCCTGGCGATTAATCAATAGCTATAATTTCAAGTTTAGGCAACAGTTTTTCCAATTTTGTCATTTAATTTGAGGAATTATGAATAGGAATTATCGATATTCTTAAATTTATTACCGCTAAACTTGAGATAAAAATAGCTTTTTTAGAGAAAGAGTGAGATGAGATAATTCGTAACCACAAATGAAAGTTTGATAAAAGTATAAATAGTAAAATGACATGTAATTTCAGTATATAAATTAAAAAAACGGATTGCAACCAATCATTTGGATAAATATATAATAAAATAAAAATAAATGAATTCTCAACTATTAAAAAGATAAAATTATTAATTCATATTTTTACTAAAATGCAAAGAACATACACGTTCATCAGCATAAAAGCAAATTATTTGAATCCTTGCATGCTTTTGTTTAAAAAAACAAATAATAGAAAGGACTTCATTAATTTTGAAGGTTATTTAGTTTTTGTTTCATTGCCTACTGCGTTTCTAAGGGTATATCATACGCGCAAACGGGAAGGACTAATCAGGTATCTGATTTCAAGAATTAAGTTTAGTTTTTATTGTTTATAGTTTTATTAAATAGTTCTTTCTTTAAACTATCCTTTTTAACAATCTTAAATGCAAATGGTCTATTTTTACCTTTTCTAATTACCTAGATTTTGTTTTTATTCAAAAATTTATGGAACTTATAACAAGCAATCTCCCTCTACAGAATTAACATTACTTAATCAAATTTATCTTCTTATTTCGTTAAAAGAGTTCTTTTAACTTAGTTATTTTTGTATTCAAATTATGTTTCTAATACCTTTGCAAATCAACTAAATTTGAATTATCTTATTTTTGCTTAAATGTTTTTTTTATAATGATGTGATTTTTGTGATATTTTAAAATTCAATAGTATTCAAATATTTCTTTTTGTAAATAAACACATTTTCTTTTATAGGCTCTTTTATGATTTATTTTTTTATCTGTAGGATATAAATTTGAAATTACAACAAAATAATAACAAGTTACTTCAGGGACTATTTTGCTAGACACCTTCTTGATTTTTATATCTTTCTGGTCAATTTCAATTTCAAAGCTGATTCAATGCATTGACAAAATATGTAATTAATTTAGAAGAAAAAAAAATTAAATTTGCGAAAATCTTTCCCTACTCAATGAAAGCCCCTTCTGAGATCACCACCAATACTGCCATGATTAAGATGCCTACAACAAAGTAACCAGTCGCAAATCAGACTCCAAAGGATCAAAAAGCAACTCCTTAAATCGAGTCATGTTTCAATTGCGGAAAATAAGGTCATAAAGCTAGAGATTGTCCTCAAAACACAAATACAAGCTAATGAGAAGATTAAAAAGATGATTTTACATAATAATAACAAAGATAATGTATTTTTGTATTTCATATTAAAGTGAGAACATCAATCAATTTTTTTTTAATACTTAACACTTTTTTTGAGATTAAAAGAAGATACTTTTTTATTGTCTGGGAATAAATAGTTTATTTCTAAATATTTATTTCAATAAACTTATTAGAGTCATGTTCTTACAAAAATATAAAATACAAAGTGCTACAATTAATGATTTTAGAACATCACTAATTCAGCTATGGCATATCTGAATTTTTGTTAATCATTTGTAAGCTTTATTTTGTATGATACCAGTGAAATTAAGGAGACTATTATTTTAGTAAATAATCAATAGTGATTTCTTCTACATATTTCATTTAATAACATTACTTTTGACGTAAGCTTGGTTATATTAAAGGAAGTGAGTCTATGGTGATTGGCATTAAATCTAATCTTCGCCTTTTTTTTGTTAGAGATATTCGACTATTTTAACTATTACTTTCCTCCAAATGAACAAAATCAAGTACAATGAATTGTAAACTATCAGGATATAAACAATCACACTTCCATAAACTAGAAATTCATTAATGTCTTCACTTGAAATTATTGCAGACTCATTCAATTTCCTTTGAAAAAGTACGAATTTGAGTAAATAGATCATCCAAGCAGAAAATAGACAAGTTTCTCCTACTAGTTTTACTAAGTTATCTAAAGGCTTTTTGTACGGTCTAATAACTGCTGTCAGCAAAGCAGAAGCAAAGAAAATGAATGAACACCCTGAGAAGCTTATAATTGGGTAATTTTAGAAACAGATTAGGAAAATTGATAATAGATATTTCTTAAGGATTTAGCTGTAGAAGAAATAAGTAATTAATCTTGGACGATGTTGGAAGTCTAGATTCTCTAATAAAATCAGTATTATTTCGCTTTCATGCTAATTATTATCATTTTTGTTGCTAGTAGTTTTCTATTTATTAGCAATGCAATTGTTTAGTGATCCTGAACTTATCAAATGCTGGTAGTTGTGGTAATGGAGGACTAGAATAACCATAATATAGATCCCACTAAGAAAGCAACTAATCCTATTGAAATACTGGCTAGTATTCAAATTGAAGAATTAATTAAGGCAAGCAGTCGAAATCAAGAGAAGCGCCATTTCATTGTTAGAATTGATTTGCTTCAAAGCTAAAGTGATTCCTTTAGTTGATTTAGGCATACTTTTGCTTCTAAATGCTATGCTTGAGCTGATGGTAATAATACAAAATACTATGGGCCATATTAAAAATTGCAGAAGAGCAATGGGAATATTAACTACCATACTGTTGCTCAAGCTAAAACGTTTGAAAGCAACACTTTCGTTCTCAGTAATGTCTACTTCTTTTTCAAGTTGAAATCCTAAAAAGCTTGTTTCGTAGGTTGTTTCAACGACAGAATAATCTTAAACGTTAGGGAATATCATTAGTGCTATGATCTAAAGGCTTTAATATAAATTAGGCGGAATAACGATCTTAGTCATTAGAAAGCCTACACTGGGCTAGAGGGTATTGAGAACGTAAAATATTATTGAAAACTACCTGATAAAAACGATGATATTTGAATCTGCAGTCTTGAGAAAAGTTGAGACTCCTTACAGAGATTCGCTTGACTGCCATTAGTCATCGGCAATGAGCAATGGCCCAATCTTGAAAGTCAGAGGAGTTGTAAGATACTTTCGATCTAAATTTTTTTGAGTTGAGGAACTACTTATTTAGGTGCTTGAAAGGAACGTCGCACTTCCTGAAGAAGCTGAGAAGCTTTGCCTGAACGAAAGTTGTGCTATTAGCTTGTTTCCTTCGATGAAAGCTTCTTTAATGAAGTAGCTTTCTTCAGGCACTTGCTGGATGTAAAGAAATAGGATTGTATCTATTGGATTTTTGTCAAAGTCAATTAAAGTGAGATCTTCCTCAAAGGAGAAAACAAGGGAATACATAGAATTGCGCATTTCTGTTGAAAGAATGACACCCATTCCACTTGAGCAGATGATCTCGTTGCTAGCTGAGATTGTAAAACTACTGAGATCAGAGCAAAGACAAGTTGAGTCTACAAGAAAAAGATCACTGTCACAATCAGTGCAAGTTTTGCTTGTTGACCAGCATTCTTTGCAGTGGATATCACATTCAATGCATAGTTTTTGAGATGAATCGTAGAATTAGTGGGAAGGGCATGAAAGGCAATGGGTATCTGCTTCATAATACCCGATATCGCAATTACAATAAGGAGGATCAATTCTGCCTGGAGCGCATGTGATGCAGTTAGAAATGGAATATTCGCAAGAATCACATTTTGTAGAGCAGTCGTAAAGAGTGCATACTTGGGTATTAGAGAGGGCTAAATTGAAATATCTTGGATTGCATCCGCAAGTTGGAGGGTCTATTCTATCCGTAGAACATAAAGTACAGTCATCAGGGCTACCTTAGCATGTAGCACATTGATTTGAGCAATCTAATTCAGGTAATGTTAGAAATTGAAAGCATGTGAATCTTACTTTTGCATTCGAATGTCTTGAGATCCTGATATTACTCAGCGTTTGTGCAATTACAGTCAGGAAGAGATGCTCCAGAATAGTAGCAGGAGTTACAACTGTCATAACCTGAGCATGTAGAGCACTTAATGGGACAAACTTTTTAGGTTGAATAATGAAAATAACAAAATAATTAGAATAGAATTAAAAGTACAAATAATGTGAATAAAATTCAAAACTACTGAAACCAAGAAATAGCTATACCCACGCAATCTGTTGATCCAGATGGGTTAAAATACCCATCATTGCATTTGCATTGTTGATCTTTTAGATCGGCATTTAATACGCACTCTTTGCAAGATAACAAGTCATCGTTAGCTTCTTTGCACAAAGGATTAACATAGGTGGATTGCAAGCATTCATTTGTGTATTTATTGTAAACAATCATTGCTTCTGTTGTAGAGATTTAGTTTATGCAATCTTCTGCTGGAACTAAGAGACCATTAAATAGAGCATACCCTTGTTTCGCCTTGAGACATTTCATATCAGAAAGATCATAATATAAAAAGCAATCGTCATCTTAGGAGTACTCAAAGTAAAAATCACTACCTTAAAAGATCTTCAAATTGTTCAAGTAAAAAACCATATTTTACTATTAAGGTAGTAATATTCCTTAATGTGAAGCGAGATTTGATTGAATTTCAGTAAATATAAGCCGCTCTCTCTTGAAGTTGCAGACAAATTCAAATTCATATAGATAAAATTCAGTTGATTCAGGGTTCAAATCTCTCATAATGATTGCTTTTGTTAGGTTTAGATCAAAAGCAAGTAAGTATCTTGAATGAATCCATTTTGAATTGTAATTACCTAGAAAATTTGGTTGTCCTTGAGTCAGTGATGCATATTAGGTTTGAAGACAGCTATTAATATTAGTAGACACAACACAAATTTTAATAAATACATAATCGTAAGAACTCGCTAGGATCGCATACACTTTAAAAAGATAACCGCTTAGAGTGAATTTAATAAAAACGGAATCTCTTGTCATTTACTCAATGAAAATGTTCATTGCAAGCGAATTTGTCAATAGACCTGGAATTGGCTAGCTAAGCTAAGCACTGATCCCAAATGTGAATAATAACCCTTAGAGGAGTTTAGAAACTGTGGGTGGTGAGACTTCTAAGTTGTTTCCTTGGTATGAGCTGCTTGTCGATTGATTTATGCAAGTGTATTTAGTTGGAGACTATACTTTATTGATAGAGTTAAATGAAAGAATGAGCTCAGTTGGCTTTTATTACAAATCAAAGAAATCATTAATTCCGTCAAAAGGACTCTTCATTCCTAAAATAACAAACAAAAAATATATTTCAAAGCTTCTTCGAACTCCAAATAATTATCCTAAAGAAGAATCTTTTACCGAGAATGAACGTAAAAGGAAAACTTTTAGAAAATCCTTGACTTACAGAAGGGAGCATTAGACCAGTTGTCTAGATGCAAAGACCAACACAAAGACTCGGATCAATGTAGATTCTATCTAAAACATTATTTGAAGTCTCCTAAAAGAAAATCCCTCTATTATTCACTGTCAATAGAGCTTAGGTCTAATAAATCCATAGCCCAATCCAAATTGATTATCCAGAATTACCAAAGCATTTTAACTCAACTAAGAAGTTGTAGAAACAAATAAAATATTGGGAGTTCATGACTTTTTTAATAGAAATCGTAAATATATCTTGGCCTTAATCTCTAATGTAAGCAAGGATTTGTTCAGAATTAATATTTGTAGCATCAGTATATTAAACGAAAAATCCTAGGAAGAAGGATTGACTTCCTATTAGTTACAGATCCTGCGAGAAAACTATACAATATTAACACATAGTTGAAAATGGCAAAGAACTAAATTGAACAATGTTTTTTCTATGAGGGATAGTATAAATCCTAGTGATGCAAGAATACCCGTCATCAAAAGTCAAGGGATCACAATTTCCTAAAGTGATAAAATATTATGATTTGAAATTAAAAAATGGATAAAATTGTTTAAAGCATATCTTGCCTGTTTAGGTGTCTCTTTTGAGGTCTTTTTCAAGGCAAATGATTGAGTCAGTGCATCCTTTGCAATATGTTGGGCATGATAAGCAGCCCGAGCTACTCAGATAAGTTCCAAATCGACAAGAACATGACAAAGGTGAACCCTTGTAAGTTTATTCGAGAGGACACGAGTGGGTCCAGTCTTAGATGTTACCCTTAGTCGTTGGTGTTGGTGGAGTATCTTGTGCAATACAGGTCATACCATTTTAATAGCTCAGGTCATATCCTCCTTTACAGAATAGACAATTCTTTTCTTTTCTTGCAGTGTACAACAGGCAAGAATCATCCTCTGATAGAAAAGCTCCAGAATAAACTCTAATGTTACTTTTATCAAAAGAAAATAATTAATAAAGACTACAAAAAGAGGTGCTTACTCTATGAAGAAAAAATCATGATCTTGACTACTACTACCAAAGACAAAATATGCGCTAGAGATTTGCTGAGTTACTGGTAAGATAATCCATGAAGTTAAATCTTTAATCATACATTTTACAATACTGAATTTAATTGTCTCTACAACTAAAACAAGCTAATACCATTAGTTGATATTTACACTGGCAATATTTGATGTTACTGTTTCATGTGTAAATCTTATTTATTATCCCAAGTATTCAATAACGAAAGGAGTAATATCTTCTTAACATATTTACACTAAAACTCTTGTACTTTGTTGAGTTATTTTTGTTTCGAAATAAAGTATAAAACCGTTATTTTCTAAGGCATTGAAGGATTTAATTACGACTTCAAAATTAGGACGAATCTTCATTGGATCTGTAGATGATAATGCGTATGAGGTTATTATATCTTAATCTTTTCCTGAGCTCAGTAGTTTCTAAGGGTTAGCTAAGCTGTAAGAAAAATCATAGTGCCAAAGAAGATAAGTATTTAGAGCTTTCTTGGAGTGAACTTAAGAAATCGAAGAATCGACAAATGGTTAATCGTCTAAGTATAAAGTTACCTGAAGGATGAAAGAGAAAATATGTTGGGGAGAACGCTCCAAATAATTGATATTAATAAAAAGAAATAATTTAAAGATAATGTACATATTTAAAGAACGAACAGCTGGGAGCAAGACCAAGTGTCGAATCTGAGAAGCCAATATTAATACTCATTGAATTTGAGAATGACATAACATCTCCAATTGAATTGGGTCTAGAAG
>Ga0302285_10001534_pt1 | contig 12840 bp, 10 predicted proteins | sample III_Fen_E2_2_FD_200455 | JGI IMG/M metagenome (GOLD analysis project Ga0302285, IMG submission 200455) | Peat permafrost microbial communities from Stordalen Mire near Abisko, Sweden - III_Fen_E2_2 | ecosystem: Environmental > Terrestrial > Soil > Wetlands > Permafrost | place: Sweden: Abisko...
AGAGTATTAAAAATAAGTCAAAAGCAAGATTTATGAACTTACCTAAACAATATCTCCTGGAACAAGCTACTTGGCTTCAATTTTAGCCCATTGACCGTCTCTAAGGACAAGGGCGTGAGGAGATTGTAGCTCTTTGAGAGCAGAGATAGCCTTTTCAGCGTCAAGGTCTTACCAGATTCCAACGAAAGCATTGCAAATTAGAATGGTAAAAATGACAGCAGGTTCCACCCAAGAAGGAACTGAATGTTCCTATTCTTCCTCTTTATTAATAACCAAAGGATTAGAGAAGAAAATATCAATATAAAACTTTACCAAATTGAGAAATAACAAAGGAGATGAGCGCAGCTAGAATGAGGATGCGGACAAGAATGTCTTCAAACTATTCTTTGATTTTCTCCCATATCGATTCACCTTCTTTTTGGACCAATTAATTTGGGCCATACTTATTCAAAAGCTACCCTGCCTTAGCTGTAGATAAACCAGTTGACATGTTTACCCCTAACTCATCTAAAACTTCCTTAGGAGTCTAAGTGAAAAATGGCTTAACTTCTTGCTTTTCCATTTCTCTAAATTTTTTTCAATCTTTCTTAATTTTATTTAATAATTTCTTTCTCATCTTCCTCTCTCTCTCTCTCCTCCTTTTAAATACTAATTTTACGTGTAATTCAAGCGCTAACTCAAGCCCCCCCATCGATTATTTTATTGCTTAATTTTAAATTCAAGATTAAATGAAATTCGTATGTATGCCCTACGAAGTTTTTCCTTCATTTTCCTTTTTGATTTTTTTGAAATGTTTGGTAGGATTAATTTAAATGCTAAACTAAAGCACGGTAAAAACCAAGATGATAATATATTAGATAGATAACTTTTTGTCTATGCGGTATTTAAATAATATTTGTGGTTTTGTAAATGAATATGCATTCCTTGCTCTATTTGTTAGGCTTCTGGTTTCTTCTTGCGATTTTTTTTAATTTAATTGTCTTGTTAAAATTAATCAGATTTCCTCTAAAAATAAAAATTAAAAGGAACCAATGAGATTATGAGAATCTCTGCTACTCTCTCATATCTTAAATAAGCGAGAATCAAAATATTGGTTACTTCAAATAAAATATTAGCAAAGATGAGATGGTTTGATAGTGACCCATGAAGATTTTTGCATAATTTTTTTTGATAAATCTAATAAGGTCTATTTCAAGGATGCAATGAAACTTATTAAACAAGTTCTTTTTGAAATTATCTTCTCCAAAAAAAAAAGATGTCTTTTTGAACAAGCCTACAAGATTCGACTCTAAATCTCATACTCAAAGGGCAGTTATCTAGATTATTCTGAAATCACCTTAAGCAGAAAGATACAAAATAATATGCAATTCAATCTTGAAAAAAGAATATTTCTGAAATCTATCTCTTCAAAATAGTTATTTTTAATAAATTTCTTTGCGATTCCAAAACAAGAAAAACTCATTCAAAGATTTAGATAAATATATTCTCTTTGTGGTGTGTGTATTATGAGACACAACAATAATTTTGAAGAAAAATACATTTATTTTATATTAATCCAAAAGCGAAAAATACGAATTCTGAAAAATAACTAATTAAGTCTAAAAATAGGATTACTACTAAATTTATCCTTCAAGTTCTGTCAAGTAATTCTAAACAACAAAAAACTAATCCAATCAAAAATTATCATTAAATATCTTCATATTAGTAATCAGCTTCATTGTTTGTCAAAATATTCTAATTTTTTCTCTTTAAAGACATTAAACCAAACTAAGAAGGGATTAGGTGTTTTATTGCTCAATCTAAAGGTTATTTCATACCAGCAAGTTAATAATACTGATAATACCCTGAAAAAATATTTGGATATTGCTAAATCAGCTTAGCATTTCATTTTGTTTTATCCATTTTATTAGTGATAAACTAAAATGTTTAAAATGTTGTGTTGCTCTATCCTCTTCACTTGTAGATGAGAGAGCTAGATTGGGAAAACAAATAATAATAGCTTGAACCAGTACCCCTAAATAATATTCAATTGAATAAATGATTTATTTGCAATGAAACAACTCACATAATTACAAAGAACATAAATATTACTGCTTAACTTATGAAAATAAAAATAACCCTTTAGTATTTTTTCCTTATTTTATCACTCAAACTCGTCACTATCATCAATTTTAACAAAGAAGCTTTTCTCAATTTTGGGATATGCAGCTCTAAAAGAAGCATCACAAACTGTATTGAACAGTTTAATAATCAATCCTTCTATCTTATGAGCTAGTGGCTATGCAACTCTTTTCTCCCAAGTCCATTCGAAATCAGCCTAATAATAATAATTATTACCTCAATTCTTAAATTGATTGTAAATATCAAGTGTTACTTCGACCATGCCTGGTCCAACTGGAAGTGCTGCTCCTTCTGCAATCCTAGTTAATGCCTCATAAAACTCCAAAATACTCATTTAAAAGATTCTATCACTCTACAGTTCATCTATTTGAGTCATCATAGCAAGATTGAATGCATAATTAACAACTCCTGATCCGAAATGCTCATCTTCCATCAATCCCGCTATCTGCACAATCTTGTTGAGCTCATCAAGGCCTTAAAAACAGTTATTGTTAAAATAAACTCAATAAAACCTTACACATGAAAGGAACTTGTCCTGGTTTGACTTTCTATTTAGCGAATTTTTTGTAGACGTGTTCGATTATTTTTTTGTAGTTTTTGAGACAATAATCAACATCTTCTACCCAATACAGCTCTGATCTCCATTTCTATTAGTTTTATTTCTCCACAAATAGATTCTCCAGATGTTCTTCCCAGAACATCTTAACAGCCTCATAGAAAGAAGTTGTTTTGGCATATTTAAGAATATATTTTTCTTCAGCTATTCTCACAAGTGCTTCCATTAACTGATGTCTACTTATTCCTAGAGTAAATCATTTTAAACACTTTCAAACTTAATCTAATTTACCTCTCTCTGGGTTTCGTTAATTCCCTTTATCTCCTCCTGATATTGTGGCTGTCCACTTGAGATTAATATCAGCATCTTTGACTTTAGCATCGAGGATATTCATTAACGAGATAAGTTCAAGCCATGGGCCATTTTGGATGCACCATATATCCTGAATTGGAGCTTAACTTGCGAAATATTTATATGTGTCTTTGATGTGCTTATATTTTGATCTTAAAAACTCCTTAACTTGGTCTTAGTCTTCCTATTTTTTTATCTTCTATGGTATTTTGCAATTTTCCCTGAAAGTTGTAAGTTAAGATAGTTAGAATATCATAACAATCATTGAATAACTCTTACCAATCAACTTCAAAACATTTTTTATAAATCTCCTCATCATCAGGTCTCCATTTTGCAAAAATTGAGATAGGGAAAGTCCATTTGACTCTTTATTTTTTCTTCTTTGCAGGGATATACGATGGATCTTGAGTTCGAGGAAGAATCGATATTGTTGGCTGATAATTCTCATCAAGGACATTATCATTCTTTTTGATATCCATTTTATTAACAAATTATAACTCAACTTCAAGCATCTTCCCATCATATTAGCGGACATCTGAAATCTTTAATCCTTCAGGGTTCGATATTATATTCTCTTAGATTTAATGGTCGTAGTTCTATGTATCATCAAGAGTGTAAAAATAGAATAAATGGCCAGGTGGGAACATCCGCTTGTAGTCAGAGCTCTGTCCACTTGACTTTCCAAAATAGTTTTCACGGTAATCCTCGAAGTTGAAATGAACAAATAAAGGGTCAGGATTGCCTTCTCCTGATTTATCTGATATAAATAGCTAATTATTAAATAATTAAGTAAGATTAATTCAAATTATTTACCTTGTTCCCAAGTTAAGGTATGCTCGCTCCATCCTTCACAAATCCAGCAGCAATCTTGAAGATCTTCATCTCTAAGGTTCCTCGCAAAGTTGACATTAATCGCCTTGCATCCTAATAAAATAATGTCGAAAAAAAAACAAAAAACAATATAATTTACCTTCAATTCTCTTCTTGATGTGAATTCCTGTCAGATCATCACCTTTCTCTTCGTCAACAATTAAAAACCCACGAGAATCAACATATCCACAGTTTCCAGAATAATGAAATCCATAGATAGTTTTGTTTTTGTTGAGTGATTCTGCGATTTTCTGAGAGCTTTCAAGTCTAAAGTAATTACTAGATAAATCTAGATGGCGCAATTCAATATTTTTCACCAGAAAACTGCATATTTATTCTTCACAAGATCCACCAGAACCAAGAGAATTGCAACTAACATCAAAAACTCTAAGAGTTTCATTATCTTCCATTGCCTTAAATAAGGCATTCCCTCCAGGAGCTTTGATTTAGTTCCAGTGTAAATAGAGTTCTTTGAGACAATAACCATCTTTAAGGATCGAAGCTAGTCTTTCTGCACTTTTATCAGATAAAAAATTCTTTGAAATGTTGAGAACAGACAAGGTTTTGTTGTTTTCTAAAGCATTCAAGATGAGAGCTATTGCTGTGTCTCCTAGTTTGTTTCCTTCTAAGTTAAGAATTTCAATCCTAAATAAAACAAAGCAAATAATGTAACATCTTCAAACTTTCTGAGAATAGTTACTTTGATTCACGATCTGAGAGTGCCAAAGAAATATGCTGACAACCAATGCTTCCAATAAGATTTTCTGATAATTCTAAAACACGGGCCTTCTTGGAGATGGCTTTAAGAAGATCATCAGCTCCTTTAAGGGTGATCCTATTACCGCTCATATAAAAATTCTAAACGTTTGGTACTCTCTTCATCCCTTCACTGAGCACCTTGGCATAAGAATCTCCATATTTCATATTTCTAAAAAGATTGATATCAAACTTTTTATTCAAAAATAAAGTATGATTAATAGAAAATTACTTGATGAATAGATCTTCTTCGTTTCCTGATTCTTTTATCAAGCCTATCTTGCAGGGAATCACCATTTATCTTTGAGCTGCTTGAAGGATACTTGTGAAAGTCGAGTCTGATTATTCGCGAAAATGAATGGTTGTAAGTAACAAAGGGTGATACAGTCTCCACAAAAGCGTGAGTAAGAGGTTAAAATATGTTACCTTAAACTTCAAAGAACTTATTTTGTTGGGTAACTTTGTCAAGTTATTTGTAGTGCTTAAAGTAATTCAAAGGGGCTTCCTCTCCAATACAAGGTTTCTGGTGATTATCTTCAACTGGGTTCTCAAAAGATTCATTCATTTTTCTTAGAATGATCTTCTCTTGCTTTTCGTCTTCAATGCGCTCTCTTTCGCGTGCATTATGCATTTTCATTTCTTCATCATTAAAGAAAATAGCTGAAGTCTTAAACACTGATGAATCCTTTCCCCATGAAGATATTGAATCCTTTAAAGCAGCTTTTGTTGTGAGTGAAGGACTCAAACTCTTCATGATTGATTTCGTATGCTTAGCTGAATTACTAGCGTACTTCAGCTCTGCTCGCACCTCAAGAAGCTTGAATTTATGCCTCCAAACATCATCTCCCTGTTTCCCGTTTTTAACACTGCTTGAGCTTCTGTAATGCCCTGAAGTTGGTATTTCCAATGTATTCAATAAATTGTTTTAGGTTAATAAGTTTTCCTTGCTTCCTATGGAATGGTGGCTTAATCCTTTCTATTGTTCATGATACACTTAGGGGTCTATTGTGCTAATCCCCTGAATCCGTGGAAGGACTACTGTGCTTTATGATCCTTTTTAGAATTGCATATTTAGCTTCAAAGAACCCTTATTCCTTCAAGCAATGAGTTCTCTTAGTTACAGCTTTAAAATATCAATCTGCGTTTTGGTTCTTGTTTCTACTTTTGATTTTGTTATTAAATGCAAATAAATCACTATGTAACAAACAAAATCAGTTTTATTCTGCAAATTATAATAATAAAATTCTTGCTATCTCCCTATTTTTCAATAGGTTACCTCATAAACCATTCAACCATCCTTATCCAGAAGAAATTATGTTGTTGCGAGTTAAACTGGTTGATTCTTGAGGAAAGAAAATATTTTAAAAATCTTAAATATTTAGTATTTAGTATTTGAAAGTAGTATTGTTGATTGGTGCCTAAGTAAAAGAGAATCTGGAGATTGTTCAAGAAACTAGGTGGAAATTAATTTGCGCTCAAAAATTTGTCTTTAGGATCTTTCAAGAGAAAAAAATTACTGAAATATGGATCAGCTTGAAATTGAACTGGCATAATGCCTCCAGTTTGAAGATGTCACTTCTCTCTTCCATTCTGCGTGTGAAGGTATTTAAGCCAATTTCTCATTTCTTTTTAAGCAGCATATTCGTTGGTTTAGAGATGACTATAGGTGATATGCTGCATTCTGAGAAGTTCAACTTGTTCGACTCGATGTCTTCATCAGAATTGTGTGATCCTAAAATGGATTTAAAATGCGGCTATAAAGATATTAAGCATCCCTCAGCCCAAGTTGACAGTAAGATCATAAAAAAAGCTGAAGATCTTTCAAACTTAGAGGTAAATTAAACCTATTGCAAATAATTTATCAGAACGTAGTTATTTAGGAATGACATATGTTTTATTTTCCTGATGCTTTTAGACAATGGCTATCCTAGATCAGCTGATGGCTTAAGAGTTCATGTGGTTAAAGGGGTATTCTCTCTCACAGACACTCTATAAATTCATGTAAAATAAATAGATTTTAAGAGGAATTCGTCCTTACTTTTTTTAAAATCGTTTAGATATTTCTATGATAAATCTGTCTACGAAAAATTGCCTGCCATGAAATCATACATCGATGCTTTATTCTTAAGTGGAGCCATCATTTATGATACTCTGCGACTATCTCCTTACCTCAGAGAAGATGACTATATTGTCACTGTATTTGGTTTCCCAAAAACTGAAAGTAAATAGAGTTGGAATAATGAAAAACCTTTAGAATAATCAATATTGTTAAATAGAGGAACAAGAGCTAGTATTAGCTTTGACTGCAGCTGAAGAAGAACTTCAAGATAGAACTACTAATCCAAACAGTACAAATTAACTTAAATGTTTTCCTAATTCAAGAGTTTTTTGAATCTTCAGCTCGTAAAAAGAAGAACATCAAAATGAACGAATTCGATGGTATTGACTCTAGACTCAAGTACAGAAAGGCTTTCTTGAAATTAGTGAGCTTGATGAGCGAATAGGTATTTTCACCAACAGTAGAAGATCAAATTTAGGCCCAAATCAACCGCTGCAAGAAATGTCTTGAAGAAATCAAGCAGACTATAGAACTTTATTAAGGATAAGTTGACATTACACAATATTTTTAGAAAGACCTCAATAAAACTCTCAACTGTCTAATCTCTCCTCGGCCAACTGTAGAAGCAACAATAGCTGAAGGATTATCCATGGCTGACAACTTCTTCGCCTAGCTAGAGTTCATAATCTCTCTCTCGAAAGAACGCGATTTTCAAACCATAATTGAGAGAATTAAAGACTTTATGGCCTTCCCTAAAAACATTCTCTCAAAGGGTTACCTTGATATTAATATTTTTGTAACTCAAGGCAAATTCTTTTCGTAATTCAGTCTAGCTGAAATGGTTAAGGTACTTTAAGATTGCTCTTACTAATTAATTGAATCTTCTAAAATGTTATTTTCTTTTTAACATCAGAATATCTTCAGAGATTACGGTCTGAAAGATTCGCATTTTTCTACTCCTGGATACAAGGACTACAGTAACTAATGCTGCATTGTCATCTAAGAGTACTTGGCTAAGTATCTCCGCAACCCATGCAGATAGTATCGCGATTTTTCAAGACTCTATTAAGATCTTAGCATACTTGTCAGCTCAAGTGTAAGCATGTCTCTTGAACTAACTTACAAAAATAGACTAGATATTAATTTGTGATTTGTTGACAGGATAAGTATGAAAAGGAAAATCTCCTAAAGAAAGATGAGCAATAGATTGCAACTGGATGGTGCTACAATACTGCATGCAAATTGATGTCCAATCAGCTCCATCTAGGATTTCAGCTTGAATTGTTTGATTAAGCTGATTACACTTAGATTTTCTTCGCACTTGAATTTATTTACAATATCTTAGAAAACAACTGTCAGCTTTTTATGCTAAAGGTCGATAAATCCATGATGCACGGTATGCTGTTTGCTTTTATTTTTCTTTTACTTAAATCTCCCAGCATTTTACTAGAAACAGAACGTAGATGCTTAGAAGAAAAAGCTGAAACCTTTCTAAAAGAAGATTTTTAACCAATTCATCTTCTTCAAAGGAATGCAAATCTACTGCAAAGCAAGTGCTAGGCTCTGCTATGTTCTTGAACAGCTTAAGATTGCAAATGAATTTAATGATGCAGAAACAAAACGCAATAGATTCATAAATCGATTCAAGATCTTCGAGAATGTATTTTATATCAAATTCTCTTCCTACGAATAATTCGTTGAGAAAGTATCCGAAATCTGCCCAGATGTCAGCAATGTAAGAATTTAATTCTAAAGTAAAAAATGAAAAACTAATTATTTATTAATAATTTAGACTGAGGAGCTCTCTAATTCTCTTCTAGCCATCAAGGAAATGTTCACTCAAGCCCAGTAACTTTTCTAGAAAATTCCTTAAGACGATGAAACCATACCTGCAAGTATGAAATCAGAAGCCTCCAAGCTAGTTCGAGTAAATTAGCGTTTATCTTATGAAAATAATTATCACTATTTCTTTTTGAAAAATAGATTTGCGTAATGAGTAGTATGACAGCCCTGAAAATTAAGATGAAACTGGGTAAGCTTGATGGACTCAAAGCAGTTTATAAAAATTTAGAGCATCCTTGGTACCCCAATTTAGACATTGCATGAAATCTTAATACAATATGAAAACTTGACTTTTTTTCTTTAAAAAGTACTCTATTTGCAAATAGTTTTATTATCTTCTTAAAATACTTATTTAATTAACCTTTTTTAGTCTAATAAACGATAAGAATTATTTTATTTACACAATATTATTTGTTTTCAGTGTTACTAATCCAAAATATTTTTTCTTTTCCAACACAAAATAACATTCTACTGGCTGTAAAACTTTCATAAATAATTAAGTGAGGAATATAAAGCAGCAGGAGCAGCAAATAAATCACTAACTTAACGATTTGTGAAAACAAATCTATTTGCAAACGAAGATTATAGTTTTCATTTAAGATTAGGTTGAAGTTGGATAAAAAATAATCAGCAATTTTTTAAGAAACCCCAAAGCAATAAGAAATTAATTATTCTTTCAGACTAAATCTAGTTTTGCTGATCTTGTACCTAATGCTTTCTCCAAGCAGTGATACCCATCCTCATACTCCATTGAAGTTTTCCTCCGACAGAAATATTCTAAAACCTGTATTTGTTGATCGCGTTAAATCTCGCAATTAATCTCTGTCTTCATTGGCAAGCATAGCCACTCGTGCATCTGAGAAAATACCTGATGATAAACAAAAGTCAATGTTCTTTAAGCCGAAATTGAACTCTAAAAAATATCTGGCTAAATCCCTAGTGGAATAAAATTTTGCCCACCAAGAAATCATCATAAAAAACTTGAAAGTTGATAAAAATTATCTTGATTTATTGACACCTTCTTATCATAGAGAACTCAGCGGTTTGTTGAATCATACCTACTCAGATAGCCATAATGATTAGCAAGGGTTTAATTCTATTCCTTCAGCCTACTTCGGAGTTGAAAGAGGCTTGTCATAGTCTAAAAAAAAGCTGAATGACCTAACTAGAAATGGTTTTGAATCTCCTCATAGAAAGATGGATACTTCTAAAATTATGCGTAGTGATATTACTCGATTTGATGAAGGAACATCTGGGGAAGGAGATTTCAGTCATATTCGGACTAATAACTTTAATAAGCATGTTCGAATGGGATAAGAAATCCTTCCTTTTTACTAAGAAAATTCTTAAAACAAATCAAAACATCCATTATTCTTTTACCCTCCTCATAAAGAGCTAGAGTACCTCAGTAATAGCGTCAAACACAAGAAACAAATAAGCATGTTTGATGGCAGCTTTTCAGTCAATCCATTCTTGCCTTCCATTAACCAAGGAAACATCTCTGATAAAGCAAACAAAATAATTCCTCGAAATAGAAATTTATCGAGAAGAAGTTCTAGAACTAAAGACGACAGCTTAGCTGATGGACTGCTATCTTCTCAACATCAGCTTGATCTGTTTAATATGGTGGTTACATCTTCAAATTGTATCAAAATACCTTCCAATATGTCACCTTCAAATATGAATGTAGGTGGGAATAAAATGAAATCTTCTCGTTTTTTAATAACAACCACAAATATATCTATTCCTCCTATCGAAAATGAAGATCGCAGTGCTACCACCAAAAACAAGGGGAAGATAGTCGATGCCAAACCGCCTGCTGAAGTAAGTAAAGCATCTATGCTAGATAACTACTCCAGCTCAGAACTGAGAGAAAATATCCTTGGATCTCTTAAAGAGAGCTTGATGAAGACTATCAAATCCAGTGAGGAGTTAAATGTAACCAAAAAAAGAAATGAATTCTTGAAATAAATGTTATTTATTGGCTCTTGAATGTGTATGTGACTAGTTGTGGTGAATGTGCTTTTTATTTGGCTTTATTTTTGAATTGAAATAGGAAGTATCGTATTAGTTTCAGACAAAGAAAGAAGGATATGAAGTTAAGGTCTTAGGATATCAAATGCGAAAAGAACAATTCACCTCATCAAAAGGATAAGATCGACTGGCATCATTCGCTGATTATTTAGGGAGATTCTCAGGTTATGTCCTCGATCTTGTATTCTGCGATATCCCTAAGAAATCAACCTTGAATAAGCATCTCGGCTTCGAAATATCACTTAGTTCTAACGTTATGGAGGGAGTATTGCCTACAATATTATAAAAAGTTAAAGAATTCGGGATGAGTGATATAATGGCACGCTTTGAAAGTGTCTTCAGAGCTGAATTCCTCAACATCATGGTAAATGCGCCCATCGCTGAGCAGTTCCGTGTTGCAGATAGCATGAACGCTGTCGTTGAAGATTTATTGCAGAGAATAAATGTCTAGTATGGTAATCACTTCTAGCAATATTTCTCGACTTGCCAATACTTCCTTACTGACCTTGTCACTGACGGGAGTAAGTAAAAGATCAAAGACTACATGTCCTTCATTCGCATGCATTTGAAGAGAACACCTATGCCTGAAGGAGGTTAGTCAACTGGACGAGGTTCGATAAGTTATCCTAATAACATAGTCCCTCCTGATCCAAACGGAACTCCTACCCATGCAAAGCTAAGCTAATTATTAGTTCGCTAAAGCATAATAGGTAATTCTATACTCGATGGCATAGTAGAGAATCCAAATTACACGAATAATCTAAGAGTTCAGAAGGAAGATCTATTCTTTGTCAAGAAATCCCTTTATGATGTGCTAAAACGGTAAGTCCCTAATCTTTCTCTTACGAACAGAGCGAAGATTCTCGAGAAGATAGAACTACTTCGCTTTGGGTATTTCAAGGAAGTCTATGTCTTAGACGAAAGTACAAATACGCGGCTGATTAATATCATGCGCTCTTAAGTCGGAAGCTCACCACCTCTGATGAAGTATTTCAAGCGTCCAGAATCAACCAAGCAGATTACCAAACTGCTAGGATATCTACTTGATTCTATCATAGGTGACTCTCCACTGTAGAGCTTTCTAGATAAATCCGCAAGTATCCTAACCACTGATCTGGACTTTTCCCTTTTGTCAATGCTTGAATAAGGAGTCAAGGGATCTCTCTCTTAGATGCAGATAAATCCTGCGTTGCTGAAAGAAATCGAGCATAAATTCATTCATCTTCGAAGACGTGCACGATTAACTCCGCCTTTCAATGCGACTTTTTACTAAATCGATTAGATCGTGTCGTTCATGAACAATTGGATAGGCTTAATGGAGCAGCACAAGTAGTTTCGCTCAGACAAAGGGTCGGAGGATATAATTAGGGAAATAAAATAAGTTGATTTTCTAGAATATTTCTTAGTTTGTGCTTTATCTGATTATGATACTTTCTCTATTGACGATCTCGCATGCGGCTTGAAGTTATACAATATATCCGCTGCTGCATTTTAGTTCTGGCTGAGAGGAATCAAAAGGATCTTTGCAAAGATGAAACTTAAACAAAAAGAAATTAATCTCATCGAAGACTATTTCCAAAAGGCATATTTTGAAGCTACTTGATTTAAGATAATACAACAATCTTTCCCGAATACCTTTTTGATTTATATTGTGAATTATTCTTTTCATTTGAAATTCTTAAAATAGCTGTTTTCTTTCTACCAAATCAACAGAAATTGGGGGATTATTAGTTACAAACAATAAGACAGCTATGTGAATATTTTTAGAAAGTCCAATCAACACATCGTTTTACTATTACAATAGTTTAATTAAAAAAGACTCGAATAAGTCAAAAGAAGATTGTCTCTCACATATGCGCACCTTCAAGTTCGTTGTGTTCCCTGGAAACAACTCGTTTATCATCAAAGAAGCTCTCCTTCAGCGTGGAAACTGGAAAGAAGTTGGTGATTTAATGCTATTTTTCTATTCGATTTAGTTATGTCTTGTTGTTTTGCAGGTACCTTTCGATAGTTATTTTAACTTCGCCGACATTGATTTCATATGGTCACCTAAGAATCTTTCAAAGAAAGTAAACAACATATTCTCTCTCCTGTTTTTGCATCTTTTTTCATCTCTTCTCATTAGGAAATCGAACAGATCATCGAATAGCAAAAAACCAATCCAACTCATCAAGTAATCTCTTGTTTCTGATATTTTGAATAAGTCATATTGAACCTCTTATTCAGCTAGTAGTCAATCACTTTGAGCACA
>Ga0302285_10001543_pt1 | contig 12821 bp, 5 predicted proteins | sample III_Fen_E2_2_FD_200455 | JGI IMG/M metagenome (GOLD analysis project Ga0302285, IMG submission 200455) | Peat permafrost microbial communities from Stordalen Mire near Abisko, Sweden - III_Fen_E2_2 | ecosystem: Environmental > Terrestrial > Soil > Wetlands > Permafrost | place: Sweden: Abisko...
ATCCTAGTGCTGAAGTTTTTCCTAAAAACGGATGATTGTTTCAAGACAATTTTGTTTGCTTCAATCAAGAGGTTTTCTCTTAGCTGATCGGAAAGTTATCCGATGATTTTTTCTTCAGCTTCTTAGTCTCGTTCACTTGCTTCTCGCCAGTAGTAATCAAGATATTCTCTAATCGCATATTGCATGCGTTTATTCACGTTCTTATTACTCATATAAGTGTTGATAATATGCATTTTCTTGGAGATAATCAGCTCCTCTTAATTAAAATTCTCTAAGATATGTCCGATTGTATTCATGGAATAAGCAAAAATACCACAGGAAACAAGCATGAGAATCACGCAGGTAGTTTTTTCTATCGGTGTGATAGGAAGCACATCTCCATAACCAACTGTGACCATGGTTACCATCGAAAAGTAGAATGCTTCAATGTATCTGTATGACCATTAATTTCCAGAAAAGATTCTTCCACTGATCCAAGTTTTCTCTTCGCCTATTTACTCCTCAAATTGAGCAATTAAGAGCCATAGACAGGATATAAAATGACCGATTATCATAATAACTGAGATCAATTTCATAAGATCCATAATTTAATGTGATCTTTTTGAGATGAACAGTTCCTCAAATTTTCTGAATATTGATGCGCAGTTCTAAATCTTCAAGATGAACACAAGAAGAAGAAATCTTGTCCAAGAACCGGAGTTCTTCTCATAAACTTAAAGCAGATGAATCTAAGTGAATAACAAGAAAGCAAATAAGCTTTTTCAAATTTATTCTTGGAAGAGATTTAAATGAATAGGACAAACTCTTATTTTCTCCAAAAAGAATATTTTTGTGAATATTTGAAAGAGAGAACTATGGTTTTGTTTTTACGATGCTGACTGTGATGATAAAGAATTCTGTAGCCGAATATTTTTTCCAATAATTAGCAATAATAAATCTTCTCCGTTTGATGAGTAACCCTTTTTCATAGTAACTAGAATTGATACTTATTAATGTATCCACGAATACATAGCATGGAGCAAGGACAATCACCAGCTAATCCAAAAATAAGAGCAAACATGAATAAGAATTGTTTTAACAATTGTATTTCAAGTTACATGATTTAGTCTGGTGTTGATTTGATCAAAGAACGTGACGTAGATCGGTATCATTATGAGAAAGAACACAATCAAGCACATACTCGCAAAATCCCAGAATATCTTGAAAATTGAACTTGGGTGGAATAGTGGAATTGATAGACTTAACTGGTGAAAAAATTTCTGAGCTTCCAAACTACAAAATGTGCGCTAAATAATCCTTATTAGGAGATAATTACTTTCTTCATTCTCTTGTTCTTAGTAATCAGGCATGTAAGTCTATTCTCCCTTTAAGTTCTTGAGTGTCAAAGCACGTTTATTATCATCACCATTTCCAAAACTGTTTCTCGATTTCACTATGGAAATTGTTCGATTTCGATGATTCATCAATGTAGACAATCCATTCTACTACACATAACTTTTATCATCTATTAGTCGATACTAAAACGGAGTTAGATTGAGGTACATACGGGATTTTAATTAGTGCACCAGGCGCTAAGCGAGCATCTTCAATTTCATACTGAAAATTATCTGCATCAAACTCATTCTTTTTACCTCTTTTTTAAGAGATTTCTCAAGTTCTAATCCTTCTTTTACTTCTTTATTTTATAATCTATCTGACTTTTCCTTTTGATCGAGGATACTCTATCGCCCTACTGATGCTCCTGCACTGGGAAACGGAGAACTCTCTCCTCTGTGCATGAATGGAGAATTCCATCCTCTTAGGAGATCTTCTTGCTCTCTCCCACTGGATTACAGAAACAACGAAGGCCTGTCTCTATTAGATGAACGTTAAACGTGTCTTTAGCTAGAGAAATTTATCAACCCTTCTTCTGTGGTGTCATTTGGAGCTCGAGACATTGTTGCCAGAGTTATGATCAGATATTTTGATTATCGCTGAGAACAAGAAAAGTGGCTCTACTTTCAGCACCCTTTTTTCTAATTATTCTTAATCAAGTTAATAACTTGGAGGGATATTCAAGTCTTAGGTGCTTTATCAAACAAACTTGATTAGGGGTGCTTCGTAATAAACGCACACAGATAAAGTGTAGTGATTAGTTTAATTAGTTCTCTTTTGTTTCTTATCATTACACATGCAATACTTGAAACAAACTACATGCCATTTAGAATTCCCAACATGACATTCTTATATTCTTATGGGGTTTTTTTAGGTTCCTGAAATGGTAATTTAATTGACAATTTGATGGTAATTTATTATGAAAATACTTTCAAATTGTGAAGAAAAAAACAATAAACTTTCTTTAAAGTTATTTGCAGCCAAATTTAAGTGAACACTTCTATTTCTTGACAGCAAAACAACCAGCGAGAGTGAGTAATTTCTCTTCATCTCTACTAACAATATTTATTGCAATTAAGTTTCTTTGTAGCTATATTTCATTACATTTTGATTCAATTTGCTAGGATTTCAATTCTAATTTTCTCTCATATTCCTTTAAAGTTTGAAATAAGAACATTACCTGCAGTAACTATCTTTGTGCTTATCCTGAGGAGTGTTATTAAACCTATTTCTAAAAATAAATTACTAATGATTTTTTATTTCAAGTAATTTGTGGAGTAAGTTAATCAGTTTAATCTTTTTATTGTTCTCTGTTGGCTCTTGTGCAGCTTAACTTGTTTAATTATGCCATAATTTTTGTAGGGATTTTATTCACCCAGCTGAGAGGTTGCTCTCTAAGTATTGTTTTTGGCTTTTTTTTTGCTTGAAATAATAATTTATCATAAAAAACAATTCTGATAACTTATTTCCTTGAGAAGCCTTAAATCACTTATTATGTAAGAAATCCTTCGCCTTCCAAATAGTTATTCCAAGGTTACACTGACGAAAGAGCCAATTAGATACAAAAAATATTTACAAATTAATTATCTCCACGAACAAATTAATCTTTTCAGAATCTTTCTACCCCCAAACAAGAATTTAATTTATCTCTCTGCTCAATATCTTCAATGTGGGAAACATTCAATTGGCTTGTTTCAAGTTCAGTATCATTCAGTATTCGTCGAGAATCATCTACTGGCAGAATATGATTATTTCCATCATCTTCTTAGCGATATGCAACTCTCTTTGAACGTAGATTAAACTCGTTAGATGTTGAATCTGACGGAGGACAGTTAGGATTTGATAACTTAGAGCTAATTAGTGAATCTAAATATGATGAATCTTGCCGAGTCGTTTATTAATTATGATAAATGTTTTCTTAATTTTTTTCTTCAAGATTTTGAGTTGTTTAATTGAAAGACATAAAATTGTAATTATCTTCTGAGGATATCTAGTTGCTGTTGGACTCTTGGAATTTGATTTATTTAAGAGAGTTCAGTGAAAGCGGATAAAGAGCTGGTTACGATAATTGATAGTTAGTTTTATTTGAAGTTTTTGTGCTTTCTGAATCATTTTTAATAACAATTCTTTTGGAGAACTAGTAGGTTAATTTTTTGCTAGAGTCAATAGATGCAAGAGAAAGAGGAGGAAGTAAAGGATGCATATTTTGATTCTAGCTAAGTGATTATTGCGTTGTAGGTAATTATGAAGGAGAAATCCCTTCTTCTTTTTCTGATTTTAGGTTTTAAATATAAGTATATGATGACAAAGAAGTTAGTTTTTTCGATTTGGGGCTTCCTCCAAAAAATCTGCTTTTTCGTTTCTCTTCAATTATTTGTGATGGCGCATTATTAGTTTAGCCGAACATGGTCGTTTTCTTCTTGGGAGGCTCACTCGCTTTCTATCTAGCTACTCTAGCAGCACTTGATGCACTGTATGAATTCCATATCATTTTTCTTCTTTTCTCTTATTTTGTCATCCCTAGTAACTCGATTTGATAATCCACATTGTTTAAAGGAAAATAATTTATGAAATTCTACATGACATCAAAGTTGTCTTCAACATACTCAGCTGCTTGCTACTCTAGTTTCAACAATTATTCTAGATCTTCTTCTTCCATTTCCAATCCTTCAATGTTGTTGCTGTAATTCATTTGAGTTTTGATTTTCTTAAAGTCTGCTGTTCTAGATTCACTTTATTTCATATCTTTATTGATATTACTGTTCAGACTTGACAGTCCAACTATTCCTCCAGCTCCCCTAGATTTGTTAAAAAAAGTCATTTTCTTCTTATCACCTCCCACAAGAGTACAACGCTTTCCCTAAGATCTGCTAGCATTAACTTTCAACGCTGATCTTTTTGGAGAACTTGGAACTGTTATCCCAGAATCAAAAATATGATTTGGCTAAGAGAAACTATTTCCCATTAAGGCTCGTAATGCTTCGATTCGCTTTCCAGACATCTACAAAATAACTTTATTTGATCTCCGTTTTTCCTTTTTCCTCGTTGGAATTGGATCTTCTTTTTTGACTGTTTGCTGGTATGGTATCCGTTAAGTTCTCTCAGGGGTATTATTGTTGAAGGCAAGAAGATTGTTAGTTTTGATATCTTTGCCAATGGAAAAAGGTTTCTTGATGTCTCTATCCTCAAATGAACTATGTAAAACATAAAAAAGCAGTCAAAATAAAAGTTTATCAATTTATGATTTATTTTTTTTACTCTAAAGACGTAGGGTGCACTGGCATCTTCTATTTCTTGTTGATACTTTCATTAATTCCTTGATGTTTCCCTTCAACCCATTTATTAGTTTATTCTGATGAACTTATATTCATGGAATTGAAATGTGCGTGATTGATATTTCTTGTATTTGCTAGGATGTTTTATTCTCTGCTAAAAGGATCCTAGAACATTTCATCAATCCCCTCGCCTTCATCATCTTCTTCGGGAATAGCAAAGTCTTTTTGACTCTAACTAGCAATAATTTTCTTCATCTTTTATTCCCTCAATTCATTTTAAAAAGTATCCTCCGTATTTGAGTAATGAATATGCTTGTTTTCCTCTTCTTCATTTTCAGATATTTCGTCAATAGTTTTATTCTTTGGAGACACATAATTCACATTTACACTGAATTATCCCCCAAGCAAGTCATTATTATCCTTGCCAGTTTCATCAATATCTTCATCATTTTCTGAGTCTTCAATATTACTTCTACTAATATTTTCTTTTTCAAATGCCAGCCAATTAAGGTAATCTATGGATTCATCATGTTCTTCTTAGTAACCTTCTGCAATTTTTTTGACAGTGTTTCTATTGAATCTTGAGTTACTTCTGCGATATTATTTTCTAGAATATTTTCCTCTTTCTTGATTCGGACAAAATGAGAAAAGTTATCGAAGTCTGCTATGATTAGCTTGAAAATGAGAATATGGGCATTTATAGATCTAATGGCTTTCAGATTGGCAAGAGAGACATGAAAGATTGATGAGTGAATAGTTATCATAAAAATCTAGACTGTCTCGAATCATGCAGAATTTTTCATAATCTTCTTTGTAATTCACTAGGATCTAAAGAAATTCCTCCCTATTCAAAATAAGAAGTGTTGTAAACTCTCGAGATCTAATATTTGCGCTTCTCGCTTTTCCAGTGAAGAAGCTGACCTCTCCAAAGCTGGAACCTTTTCCTAAAGATGCTATTGATTTTAAACCTTAAAAAATACAAAATATTATTTATCATTATTTTTGCCATAAAATCATGATTATTTTTTTATGTTTTCATACCTTATTTCAGACTATTTGATTCAATGAATATTTCCACAGAACCTTTCTCAATAAAATATATTGAGCAATCATCTTACTCCCCTTCTAGACAAATGATTTCCTCAGGTGAGCATCTGTATTCCCTGATTAAAGGTACAATTTTTTCTTTAACATCATCTGAAAAATAATTCCTAAATATCGCTGATTTCTTCAGAACTACATTCTTCGATTCTACAAGCAAGTTCTTTTTTAAATTATCTGATAATAAATTGATAATTTTTTCTTCAGATTCCTGGTCTCTCTCACTCTCTTCCTGCCAATAGAAATCAAGATATTCTCTAATGGAATTCTTCATCTACGTGCTCACATTTTTTCTTGTCATGTACGAATTGATGATTGACACGTTCCGAGACTTTTTGACATTGTATTCATTGAAACTTTGGAGAATGGATCCAATTGTATTCATGGAATAAGCAAACACGCCTGAAGAAAAAACAATGATAAACACTGCTACAGTGCGCTCAACTTCATTCACAGGTACATAGTCTCCATAACCAACAGTAGTCATTGTCACCATTGTAAAATAAAAAGACTTTATGTAAAGGGAGTACCACAAGAAACTTTCTCCAGCTTCTTCTTTCAGCCAAGTTTTTTTATTGGCATTTAATTCAATCTGAGCTACATTTATCCAGAGACAAGCAATCAAGTGCCCGATGTAGACAATAGTGAGGATAAGCTTGAAAAGGCCAATGATATTTCGATATTTTTTGGTTATAATTGTGTGCTCCTGAAGTTTGGAGACTATCATACTAAAATCTTGCAGTTTCATGATCAACGTTACAAGGAGGATATTGGTCCATTGTGTGCTACCTTCTTACTTTACATTTCGAGAAGAGAATTTCAATGCGACGAACAACTGGACAAAATGTTAAACAAACCAAAAAAAATCAAAGCTGTTATATCTATTCTGCAAGATAGTTTTAATTTACTGCATATGATGCAATGATGACAAGATTTGGAATGATAGCCTTGTGAAAGTTGATTCGAAATAGTTCACCTCTCTTTTTTATTAGACCCCCCTTGTAGTAACAGCCAGTGTTGAGACAGAAAATGAGATCAAGTAATACTAGCAGAGGCACTGACATGATAATGATCCAGTGAATAAGACTTTGGCTGTGCTCGCTGAATGTCACAAAAATCGGTATCTAAATTGCATAGATTAGCATTCCAAACACATTAATAAAATCCCATGTTATTTTTTTTTAAAGATGTAGGCTCCAAAACAGGAAGTTTCTTGTCTAGATACTTAGCAAATTTGTGAATCCAAGATTTTCTGAAGAACTTCTTCAATCTACCTAAAAAGCTTCTTTAAGCTAAGTTGTCACCTGTTTCTTGCTTAAAATTTTGGCTTCGATGATAATTGTCTTTGGTGTCTACAAGATTGTTCTGCTATTTTATTTACTTCGATTATCTTTTGGATGAAGATTCTGCTGACCAGGCCTTGTCATCAATTTAATTAAATTAATTGAGCGTTAAGTTCTTGTACATGAACGATCTTGTCGAACTCAGCAATCTGTGAGCCATGAATTTAAACTTAATCGCTTAAATCATCTCGTTAAATAGTGGGATCTTATTTTTAATGTAGGCATCCCCGGATTCTTCATCTTTGGCTTCCTAGTCTTCAAGCTCTATCTTTCCTAAGGCTTTCACTTCTTTTGTTAATGTCCTACTCTTTTTATGCAGGTATCGCTCCATGGTGCTTTCTAGTTTTCCAGGCACAGGCAGCTTCATTTGAGAAGTATTGATGATTTTAGAATCTCTTGAAGCTGAAAATTCTGTTCCAGATGCTTCAATTTAATATAGTTAATTTTATAAAATCGACTCTCGACCTTTAGAAGGGCGTTTTCCATCGCGGTTTTGCATATGTGATTCACACTGAATTACAACAACAAAAAATAATAGGAACTACTAGCTTTGAAAAATCTTGATAGCTTTCGTTAATCAGGGTAAAGAATTATGTTTTAAGATTATTTAATTGGGCCTTGTAATATTATTCAGTGTTTCTCCTTTTTGTTTTGTTTTTGTTTTCTTAAAAGAAACGCTTTAATTGGGAAGTATTCTGGATAGTTTTTTTGTTTGACCAAAAAATATTGTTATTATAATATTACAATTAAATAATTTGAAGTTTATTATCATTTCATTTAGGTAAAAAATCTTACAATTTTTAGAATTCTAGATTTACTAATCAATTATAATCAAGTTTTAATGAGATTAATTTAAAATTATCTTTAAAAATGTAATTTCTAATAAATAAAATCATTGTTCTTTTTCTAATAAAATTATACTTTAATAATGCTGTTTCTCATCTAATCTGTCTATTCAATGTAACTGAGATGGCTTGATAGCTATTTTATATTCAATGCTCTGTATCGAGTTTACTTGTGAAGGAAAATAAGTTTTAACTTCTAGATCTTCACTATCCAGTGGCATAGATGGGCATTAAATGTGAATCGAAGGCGAGAAAGGCTCTTAAATATTTTCTGATAAGACATTCTAAACCTCTTCATTTTAATAACCACTTTAGTTGAAAAAACTTTAATTTATGGTTATTGGAATTGTTTGGGAAGAAGTGGAACCTTCCAGATCTTCAGATTATAATAAATTCTAACCCTGAACTTGACCGCTTTCTCGAAAATATATCGATTTGGTTACTGGATTTGGTGCGTTGAAGAATCTTTCAGCTTGGGAAGTATGTCTTTGTGCAGGAGTGTCGCTGGGTTTGAAAATAATAATATTATTAAAAATAAAAAAATAATATTAGGCAAAAAGAGTGTTTACCCTTGCTACTTTAGGATAGAATCCCCTGGATTCTAATGTTAAGGCAGTTGCAATTAAGAGCAATAGCCAGAAAAAGTTGAGATTCTCCTTAATGACTGCTAATCTACTTTTTTAGAATATTCCATTTGAGGAGAGTTAAGGTTATTACTATTTGAAGGAGATTTCTTTAGCGGTCCCATGACTTGCTTTGAAAGAACACTACCAGTCAGTGAATCAGTTTTTGGGCTTTAATTTGGTTTCAGCATGTGATCTTACTTTAGGATCTATTAAATTGGAAGTTAAATGAGATTTTATCTCTTAAGTTTTTTGTTATTAACAGCTGTCGTCTGATTGAGTTTGAACGTAGCTAGATTATCAGCATGATGGCGGATGAGCTTTTTCTTTTGCTATTCTGTTGTCATCCTGAAGACTGACAGATAATGGCTGAGATTGTTTAAAGGAAAATAATAAACAAAATCTTTCATCACATCGAAGATCTCAGTCTCATAGAAACTCAAATTCATTCCATTTTAGGATTGTTAAGCAGATTTTCTGTTATTAGTGTAAGTATGCGTGTTGATGTTATTGTTCATTACGGAGTATTCTTCGTAAATTGTTTCGTTTTTCTTCTTCTTTATTCTGTCTTTTTCTGTAATATTCCACATATTAGAGTTAATTTAATTGATCCTTTATTCCCTTGCAAAATTCACTTTCGAGGTTGCTGTCACTGCAGACTTAACAGTGGGCTACTAAATACCTTCATGGTTAGCCAAGTTTTTCAAATCTCCTACTCCTCGAAAGTTGTTTTCTTTTCCATTATGATCACTTGCTTATTGGATTTATATTTCAGGTGACATCGAGGAAGAAATCATATAGCCAGTGGAATCTGACAGAAGATCATACATTTGTTTCAGTAAGGTTATCAATTTAAAACGGATATTTAAGCTTCCTTCTAAATTACAGTTTTAAGTGCTCCCAAAAACTTATCTGTTAGGAGCCATCTAAAAAGACTTTTCGTTCGATGATGAGGAAGATTGTTGTTTTAAATAAATATCTTCTGTGTCTTGTTTGTGGAAGAAATGCATTAAATTCTCTCCATTGTGTCTCCAAAATTCTCCCTGAGATTTATCCGCAAGGGTACCTTGTTTGATCAATTTCGAGCATACCAAAGATGAAACGTTATCTTCACTGATTTCCACCCAAAAAAAAAAATTTCTTCAAGGATTTTCTTGAAACAAAAGCTAATTTTTTAATATTATACTCTCTGCTAGCACTTGTAGCTCGTTTTCTTCTTGTTTTCTCATTCGGAATAGTCTTATACATTTTTTAGTCATCCATGAGAAAATTATTAGACATATCTGATTATGGTCCTTTGAAGGAAAACTCTCCTTGAACGGAAGATAGAATGTTAGAATCGACTACGCAATCTTCTTAATGCAAGTAAAACCGAGATGGAGGAGATAATGGAGATTAATCGTTCTTTTTTTTAAAGGATATATTGTTTTCAGCAGATATTTCTCGTGCATAACGAGATTCTACATCTTTTAGCTAGTTTTAGAAGTCATCTTCGTTAGAAGTGAAATCGATCTAGCCATCGTTGATACTTAAGGATTATTGATGATTGAATTTATACTCAAATGCGTTGAGGCTAATGAGTGCATTTGAAGCATATGCGTGATGTCGTCTTTCATTTTTTCTTGCAAATAGCTTTCTTTCTTAATTTATTTGTCTTAAGAATTTCCCTCGAAGTTTGGCATCATTGGGAATAAAATGAAGATAGGGGCATGCTAGTAACTGATGATTTAGAGATCCACAAGAAATGCAGCGGACATGATCAGCGAAAAATCATTATAAAGTGATAAATAATCCTTGATTGTGCAGAATTATTCATAATCTTATTCAGAGTGTTTTATCAAATCCAAAAAATCGATTCTCTTAACCATCAACAAAGTTGTGAATTCTTTCGAACGGATGGTCGCTGTCCTAGGCTGTCCTGTGAAGAAACTAATTTCCCCAAATGATTATCCCACTCCTAGTGTTGCAACATGAATCTGTTCTGTATTTATTTCAAATAATTTTATGAAATTAAAGTGAGTAACAATGAAGCATCAAATGTTAGTTTGAAGCTGTTTTTGTGTTACTGTTGTGGGTCTCTGTCTCAAAAAGAATATGAACTAATCCTTTCTCAATGAAATAAATCGAGCAATCATCTTCTTCTCCTTGAAAACTGATGATTTATTCAGGCGTGAACCTATATTCTTTGATTAGCGGAACGATCCTTAATCTCGTTTCCTCGCTGAAATTATCTCTAAAAACTGCAGATTTCTTCAAAGCGACTCCTTTGCTTTCCATTTACAATTATTCTCTAAGATTTTCTGAAAGAAGTCCTATGATTTTATCCTCTTATTCTTGATCTCGTTCACTTTATTCTTTCCAGTAGTAATCTAAATATTCCCTAATAGCGCTTTGTGTTTGCTTTCCAATACTCTTTCGTCTCATGTAAGCATTGATAATCGACATATTGTGTTAGATTCTTTGCTAGTACTCATTGAAACTTTCTAATATCGACCCTATCGTGTTCATGGAATATGCAAAGACACCGCAGGAGAAGATCATAAATATAATGCAGACTATTTTTTCAACTTCTGTGAGAGGCACAATATCACCAAATCCAACAGTCACCATTGTCACAGTTGTGAAGTAATACGAGTCAATGTAAACTTCATGCCATTACATATCATAAAATGATTTGTTTTTAAGCCACGTTTCACTGCCTTTTTAGGTTTAAATCTCTGCTACAGCTATCCACATGCAAGATAGAATATGTGCAATTAATATGATTGTGTAGATCAATTTAAACAAGGCTATGACGTTTTTGGAACGCTTGCTAAAGAAAGAAAATTCCTCCAGTTTATTTAAAGTCGATAGGAACGGCATAACTTTCCCAACGAGAGTCACCAGCAGAATATCAATCGTTCTAGATTAATCTTCTTTCAACTGGAGTCTCAAGTAAACCTGTGAGAAAATAAGTTATTTTTAAATATTTTAAGAAAAACAGTTTTTTATGTAAATAAAAAATTACATATTTTTTTCTCTCTTGTTTTACCATGAAGGAGACAAAAATTAGTAGATCGATTTTCCAATGTTTCCTAAAAACTTGCTTGAAGCATGCATCTCGCTGCATGATTAACTTACCTTTTTAATAGCAGCCAGTATTTGCTTTTACTAAGAAATCGCTGATAACAAAGATTGGCACTGAGTAAATAATTAACTTGAAAAGCACTTCTTTCTTCAGTGAAGCAAATGTGATGAAAAATGGGATCAGAAAAAAATAGCTAGAAAGCAAGATTATCGAAATAATATCCCAGCTAACTTTGAAGAAACTGCTCGGATCAAATATGATAATCTTCCTGTCGATGATCCTAAGAAATTATGAGATATATTGCAGGACAATAAACGAAGAAAAGTTATTTCTGCCATGGGCATCTTCAGTAACGTCACTTAGAGTTCTCTTTAAGCTACTTGCTTTATTGATAAGAAATCCAGATATGCCACCTCTAATTTTTTTATTTTTAGACTCAGTATCTTCATCCCATGCCTTATCCCCTATTATCTTATATTACGCTGGTTAAAGGCTTTTAAACATTCTCGAAGATGTCTAGCTGATGAGGCGCTGAGCAAAAAACTTGAGTTTCATCTTGAATAAGATCTCTTCGAATTTACTGCGATGATGGTTTTGATCTTCATCGTGAGATTGATCAATTTGCTCTGTTTTAGGCAGTTCATTAGTTTAGGAGACACTCTGCAAGCAAATCTATCTCCTTTCAGTCATTCTATCTATGGTTCTCGCAACCAATGAGAGAAGATACTTAGTATATGGATTATCTGGTCAATAATAGTAAAGTTAAATAAATAAGTTTTTTGAGAGAGAGAGAAAGTGTGTGAGAACTATTTGAAAGTCAGTATTATCGAAGGTTCGATTACTTAAAACTAACTTATGTGAGTGTGTTGGTTTCTCCCACAGAAATTATTTTTGTTTAAACTAAATACAAATTCACTACTATTTTAATACGATGTCAAGGGGAAGTATTTAAATTAACTGAAAATAATACAGCAAAACAAAAGAAAAATAAAAGTGAAATCTAGCACAAGTATGCATAGAATTCTCTGTTTCAAAAAATACCAGCTATTCAATGATCTTTAGCTATATTATTTCTGATTTTAACTTCATCTCCCCCTTACATCAAATGGATTAATTTAGAATGTTTCTTATTTCTCTTACATTACAAATACTTTAACATCTTTTTGTATCTTTAATGAAAGATATGACTTTAA
>Ga0302285_10001544_pt1 | contig 12821 bp, 5 predicted proteins | sample III_Fen_E2_2_FD_200455 | JGI IMG/M metagenome (GOLD analysis project Ga0302285, IMG submission 200455) | Peat permafrost microbial communities from Stordalen Mire near Abisko, Sweden - III_Fen_E2_2 | ecosystem: Environmental > Terrestrial > Soil > Wetlands > Permafrost | place: Sweden: Abisko...
ATATCTCCTTCAGTATGTTGTGTGAAATATTATTATGAACTTGCTTTTTCATATCATTGCTTTGTAAATATTAGTATTATTCAACAACATCAACATTTGACAATAACAAATATTGAAAATCACATTTACAAGCTTGATCATCATCACAATGTTTTATCATCAATTCTATTATTATTCCCTGGTGGAGGTGAGCTTGATCCTTATTATCCCGCATATATCTATGGTGCATCTGCTGCTTTGTTAAGTGTTCTAACCTTACTGATAAGATCCATGAGATAAAGCTAATCTGATCGTTTCGTGAATTCTTTCGAATGTGTTTTCCTTTGCACTGCACCAGCAACCTACAGAATGAAATTCAAACTATCTGTCATATGTTTAAGTATTTTCTTATTCGAATCCGCTAAGGTCATGACACTCATCACTCCACACTAGATCTCATCAACTAATAAGAATATTGATCCTTATTTCTTCTCGATATCAAAGGAAATCCCATTTTTCCTGCAAGCCTAGAAGAATTCCCTGTAAGTTAATTCCCCTAAGCCTAAATGATAGATGTATGGAATATACATAAATGATCGCTCTTCGAAATCGCTGACGATATTCGATAATTCTGAACTGCTACTTAAATTCTGTTAGTTCTCGCCATTCAGGAACTTATCATTGGGCTCATTGAAATTACTACTACCATTATTGAGATAGTATTTCCCAGTGACTTTATCAACATTTGATCGAGCGAGAAACTAAAAGATAAACGTCGATGCGGAGTAATCATTTAAAAAACAATCTATGCCTATGATCCAGAAAAGTGGATGGTTGAGTTTGTTGGTAATATCAGGAAACGCAACCATGTCGATTGTTATGTACCCGTAGATATTCAAAGAAATGAGTTAGTCACCGATTACTTAAGAGAGCTACTTGAGATTGAGTGAAGGAAGCGATGATTAAGGACTTAAACAGCCGAAAGTGACATATTCGGAGATTTAGATTTTATCGTAAGATGCTAGGACTTCAGTAGTACCGTTAGGTAAGAGTTTAAATAGTAAAGAAGGAGAAGATATCTAATCGATAGGAGCAAGTGGGGCGGCTTCGATAAGACCACCTTCTGCGGTAAGCACTGCGATGAATTCACTGTAAGACGTGTATAACGACGGAGTAGCGATCTGCAGTTTCGAAGGGAGCAAAGATGAAACGATTTCACGAATTTTAACTACTTATGTTTCATCGATCTCCCTGCGTTGCTTCCTGATATCACTCAGAACCCTAATAGATTCCAATGAGAAAAACGCTACCCCACGGCCTCTTAATTCACCATCGAGTTTGATGATCCATTTGTTGACATTTGCATATTTTGCAATGAGAATAGTTAGTTGATTTACAAGTTCTTCTTCGCTGCGGATATTCTCAGCCCCTGGAGCTGTAGGTAGCTTGCAGTCTTCGAAGAGTTTCTTAGCTGCACTTTTACCAAGTAAGCCTTTCACAGATTCGAATTTACCTGAGAACACAGGGATTCCCAAGTTCATACCAAGTAAGCTGTCTTCTCTACATGGCATGCCCTAAGAAAGATAGTTAAAATATTTGTATTTAAATTATTTTTGTTTTTAAATCAAAAATTATTATATCAATCATTTGTGTTAACTGCTTTATTACTGGAACTAAATACGCTGACCGATAGTTGACGATATTTTTAATTTGTCTCAGAGCTCTAGGTGAGTAATAGAGAAGCTTTGCTAAGGAGAATTTTTTAGGGAACTTAGCAATATTCTCTGGGCAGATGAAATGGAGTCTCTCTTTGTAGTTTGAAATATCTCCCAACTCGCAGATCTTGTAATAGTACGTGAGAACTTCCATAGGCAGCTCAAATGGCACTATCATAATAACTTCCACCTATTTCAAAACCATAAATTATTTTTAAAATGAATGTTTTTTTTCTGAATTAAAAATTTAGTTTCTCTTACATTGTTGTCTTTGATTGCAAATAGTCTTGTGAGCTAGAGGTTCTCTCGTTGCAGAAAGTGCTCAATTGTATTTCGTTTGAATTGCTGTTTCCAAGAATAAATAGATATTCAAATTATCATTTGTAATTTCAAAATCTAAATCAAAAATAATCGTTTTTTTTACATCCAATGATATGCTATTGATGTGTATTTCTACCCTCTTTCCTGTTGTGATACTTGCATAGTTACTCTCAAAATTCTTCTAAATCCCAACATATTCGTTAAACTTAATGGCTTGCAGCTTCTTCAGTTTCCTTTATGCAGAAATATACTTCAACCAAAACTAAACTTTAAGTTTCTTTTCGACTGTTTCCCCTTGATGTTCACGCATTTGTTTCAAATCTTTGATGGCTCTTCTCATCTTGAAGCTGCAGAGAATCTTAATTGTTGCCCATGCTTTCCCACGGAAACTCGCTAGAGTCTCAGTTGGGATGACTTTCTTAACCATTTCTTTATTTGTTAATGTTTCGATTAAATCCTCAGTTTTGACTCGCGTAAGGTCATTCGCTATTTCGACTAATTTCAATCCATCAATGTGCATGAGATTCACAGAGTATTTCCGGGCAATATTCTGTAATTTCTTTAATAAAGCACTAATACTCCCCCATTATTCACAGAATTGATTCTTCATTTCTTTGAAATCAGCAGCACCAGAGATGATAAATCCGTTTTTTATTGTTATGAATAAATTCTTCGAAATCTTCAAAGGTTCTTGCTGTTTTTTGACTGAAAAGATATGCTATTTCGTAGTTGCTGGAGCCTTTCCTATTTTAAACAATAACAAAATTATGAATTATTTAACTGAAAATGAAAAATTTTCATTCAAAGAAATGCTAATAAAAATATTGTTAATATCTACCAGAATTGCTAACAGGAGCCTTTTTTGTATTGTTGTGAGGTTGCGGGTAGAGACTATTCAGTGGTACAGGTGCATTCGTGTCTGTGAGAAAGAAATTGGAGTCCATTGAATTATTCTAAAACAACTAGTTTGAAGCTGAATTTAGCAGCAACGACAGTGGCTAAATCGTGCTGTTATTGTTGTGGATATTTGTGTCAGCAAGATCGATTTTGTATTTCTCCAGGAATCCATCAGGTGGAAGATAAACTCGATTTAGCTTCGTTGTTGGATCATTTTATCTAAGGTTTAGCAACAATAAGGTGAATTCATAAATTTTTTTTCCCAAAATGGCATACATTTTAGGCGCTGTGAGAAGCACAGGTGTTCCTTGATTGAAAGCTGGTTGGAGATCTAAATCTTTTGGAATCAATCCAATATTCACAAGCTAAAACAACCCTCTTTTCAAATCATTTTCTGAGATTGGAGGCAAATCGGAGAATGGGTTCTTTCTGATTTATTTTGGTACAGCTGCAGATTGTGAGATTCTACCAACAAATAGTTTATTTTCAACAGCATAAGGATTGTCATTTGGGATTTTAGCCAATCCACCTCTAGGGGTAGAGACAACATGTTCTTTTGCTGTATTTGAGAAATTTTCAGGTAATGGAGTTTGCTATTCAATATTTGGCACTGAAATTTTCTTCAGAAGCAAAGAAGAAGCAGTCTTTAATTCCTTCGCTGACTAACGTTTCAAAAAATTATTATTATTTTAGCTAGTATTTAAACATTGTATTAGCTGAATTTCTAATAAATCAAGAGTCTATTATTTTCCTACTTCGAATCTTTTGATAGCATGAATGTTTTTATGGCTTCTAGCGTGTCTGCTTGTGGTATTAGCAGTAGATTACCTGGAACCGAACGCTGTAATCTGTGGTCTGAATCCAGATGCAGTTTAACTGAATCTCGTTTCAGCCGTAGAAGTTCTACGTGAAAGTTGTGCCGATTTCAATTCTTCTCGAATTTCCTCTGAAGGTTTCTTAGAAGCTGGGACAGTGATCTTCTAGGAAAAGTAAACAATCAAAAGAGATTTATTATGTACTTCTGAAAATAGATAACTTTATCATAATAATCTTACTGTTTTTTCAAATAAATTAGCTTGATCTTTCAAGTCAGATTCTAACTATTTAACTTGATACTGCAGCCTTCCCAGCATTAGGTTCAAATCCTCTTCAGGGATATCTAAAGAAATAACAATAAGAACCAGTTCATAAACATTGATACCCAAGAAATATAAAAGCTATTAAATATAAATATCATCATTTTTGGGTATCAAAATAACAACTTTTTCATAGGGCACTCTTGAGTTATCTTCAGTAGATTACCTTATTATTCTCCCATCGACATGAGATGACCTTTCATAGTACGAAGACTATCAGTGGTCATACTCATAGCTTATCTCGCATTTTTCTGAACAAACGATTTCTGGGATTTCATCGCGCTACAGTTTTGCTTTTTAATCAATCAATGAGCAGATCATAAATATATTAAATTCAGATCAAACAAAGCAATCAATTAGTTATGTTTGTTGTTGTGTGTATTAGAAAAAAACAACAAAAGAATTAATTCCTTAGAGTTACCTTTCCTACAACAAAGATAATCTTAGTTGATAGCGCATAAATACCTTCAAATTCATTTATTATCTTGAAAAAGAAAAGCATTTTCTTCTTATTTGAATGGAAGAAATAGCCTTTTCAGATTAATTGTAACTGCTCTTGGATTTATCTCACTCAATATGTAGAGCAAAAAACATAGCACTGTCTAATAATAAAGAACAAATAGAATTTAAAATGGAAGAGAAAGACAATTTTTAGATCAAATGAATCTCACTTTTATCCCCTGTCGGAACTTCTTGATAAAAAAGTCTGTTAACAGCTAACTTTTCAATAAACAAACAATAGCAAAACAAAATAAACTAACATATTGAATACACTCAAATAAATTAGAAATCCTTTATGTCTATTTACTCCTTTAATATTAATTCCTTCTCTAGACAAAGTAGTTATTGTATTTTTTAAAAGCTTTATTGTGCAATTTATTCAAATAGTTATTATTTTTTCTCGAGTGAATTCTCTGTCTCTTTAGATTTGGATTTATTGGGCTTGAGTTGTTCAAATATTAATTTTTATTATCATAATAATCTTAAGACTAGAAGATATATTACTATTGTTTCTCAAAAGGAAATTTATAGAACCAATACGATTTCATGTAGCTAAATAATACAAACACTGGGAGGAAAAGAGATCGAAGTCGCAAAATCGATATTAAAAATGAAAAAAAGGATATTTTAATATCTGCAAAGATCTTTTTTTACATATTCAGATTTTACTTAAATTTAGATATTTGTACCAAAATGAAAGCATCTTTTTCAATATTTTGTTGAATCTCTAGCATATGGGTATCAATTACCATCGCCAATGTCATTTCAATCTAAATTATTCATAAAAATATTAAAACAATTCTTCAATTAAGCAAATTTATCTATTCTTTATCTCAAAACTCCAAAACTGGTTTCTTCTTTCTTGAGAATCACATTCCCAATAATAAAATAAATCTATGTATTCAGCAGAAAATATTCTACAATAAACTTCTTTTTCTTGATTAAACTGCAAACAAATGGATGGGAAAGAATAATGCACTTTTTACTCTCACATTTCAGAATTACAAAAGTGCTTAAATTCACATTTTTACTGGAAGAATTATTATTTATTTCTTTTTTGATTCAAAGAAAAAAAGAAACTCAACGAGTGATCTCTCGGCTGCTCTGTTTACGTACTATCCTTGATTTTAAGCCTATTGTCATCTGAAAATCAAGGGAATAATTAATCAATGGAACTATTATTAAAAACAATCATTTTGTTTCTTTCCAAGGAATGGATTTAAATAACAAGTCTGCTAATAGAGTGAGTAGAAGAATTCATAATTCATAATTACAGCAAAAATAATTAACTAAACAAAAACAAAACAAAACAAAAAAGAAATCTCTGTCTTTCCCGAAGGAGGAGTACATCACACACAGAATAGCTTGCTATTTGAATTTCTTGAGAAATCTCGCAATAACCCGATCATTCAGGCCATATCGCAAAGAGAAGCTTCGCTGACAGATTCAAACTTCCCACTAATCAACGCAGGAAATACATTATCTCATAACCTTCCATTCTTTCTCGAACAATGAATAAAGACATACCTGGTAGAACGACTAAAGTCGATAACCTTTAGAACATGGGTAATCACATTCTACTGGATTTCCATAACATTGAGAACATTGATCTATCTGATACATCATTGATAGAGGAAATCTTCACTGGCGCACTCAAACGTACAGATTGCCATATCTGTGATAAACGTTTGAAAGTCTTCGAAGATGGGTAGATAACATTGATTTATCTTCTGAGTGAATCTCACTTGAGTTTCCATTGCTGGCCAAGTGAAAAATCAGCAACAGTTGATTTCTTTAATTGTGGCAAGAACAGCTAGCTTAACTGTAAAAATATTGAGGAATATCTCTGTGAATAATTCACCTGGAGTACATGCAGTTCTAATATTTAAATGTCTCGTGGATGTGAAGCTAAGCTGTTAACTAATGACTACGCGCATAAGACAGATCTTTTCAAAGGATTAAGAATGCTCAAGAGAGTTAAATCCTAATTCTAAGATATTCGTGTATATCACTCGAAATACCTAGGGAACACTCTCGTTATCGATGGATAAGTCCAAACATGTTCAGCTTTGCCTGATAATTACTCTTAAGATATCACGTAATATGTCCTTGATAAAGATATTTCCTACGAGCATGTACTACTCATCGGCGGAGGTGATCTCAAAGTGCTTAACTATTTACTGACAGCATATCCCTTGATTTAGACCATCACCGTCTGTGAGATTGACAAGAAAGTACGCACTTTTGAAAAAAGACAATATTTTTGTCCATGAAATTTCTTTATAAAGATAAATTTAACAGATTGAATACGCACAAAATCATTAAATTTACCCCAACCTTCTCCCCAGTTTTGGTGGGTGAATTCACATTTGATCTCTTAATTTTTAGCATTTGATTTCAAAATGCAGTTATGAAAAGCTCTTAAAATTTGCTTAAATTCCATTTTTTTTTTGTTTTAAAAGTTAACTTTATTAATTGTTATTTTTTTTCGTTGTTGAAGGTGATTGAGATTACAGAAGAGTATTTCCCAGAACTTCGACTCTCCAATGAAATGAAAGAGCGAGTTAGATTTATTCATATGGATGGGAGTGATTTCTTGAAGACTTGCTAAGATGTCAAATTTGATGCTGTCATTGTTGATTGCTCAGATGTTTCTTCATTTGACTCAGTCTCAAGCTCTCTCTTCACTAATGATTTCTACAAAAAGTTACTGGAAAGTTTAAAGCCAGGTGCATCGTTTAGTTAGATGCTGACTTTAGATGAAGTCAAGCCAAAATTCATCTCTATGGTGGAAAACAGTGGGATAGATTGTGCAATTGACTTTGTCATCACCCACACTCCTGAATACGGCTCATGTACACCTATCGGAGTTGTGACTCTAGCTTGAAAGCTAGAAGGAAGGAAGACTTTTATAAGAGATCTACCTTTATATTTTAGATCATTTTCTTCTTTATTATATATATTATTATAAATAAAAATATTATTATATTTGTCAGAGATATTTACAAAGTAACCATCTTCTATGTTACGTTTAATTTAGAAATCATGTAATTCTATTTAAAAACAAAGGGTTTGATAGTATTATTTATAACAAAAAAAAGCAAATTAACTCACACAAAAAACAATCATTTTCAATAATTTTTATCTTCTTTTTCTCTGATCTCCATGTTCTTGAGTTCAGTAAAAGAAATTATGATATCTAATCCTACAAACTCAATGATCCCCTAGGTGCTGGAAAATGCTCTCTAAAAGAAGAAAGTATAGGTCTAGTAGCCCATTCCAAATCCTACAAGATTCGTAAATTAAAGCCAAATGCTGTAGAATCCAGCAACGAAACAGCATAAATATTTTCAATAATGGTTCTATGTGAGGTGATAAAACCTTGGCTGCTGAACGGATTTCTTCACAAAGATCTCAGGAACTAAGCACAGACATATCCCCCAGGCCCAGATAAGCAGGTTTATATTTAGATCATGCCATATTGCAACATAAGAGAATACCACCCAGATATTCCATTGTTTGGTTTTGAAGCCTCCGCAAGGGAGGTAGATATACCTAATAGAGAGATATTTGATTTGGTTAAAATGGGGGGAAAAAATCAACAAATATTGTCGAAATAAATGATGCAATGCTTACCTAACGAGCCATTAGTTGAACCCTCTATGCCAGGATCTCCAGAATCCCTCGAAATTATAATTATTGAAGACGCATCTGTTCATATTTTCAGGAACTTCCATGTCATCCCAAAGCGCCCAGCAGCGAGAATACTTCCATAAACAGTTGAACTTCATCCAAAGGATTACGACAGTTGTTCCAACTTGGATAATAAATAAAAATAAAGAAAATTATGCAGAAGAAGATACAATCTATTATCACTTATTATGGTAATAGTACCACATAATAGACCATCCATGTGCCCAAGTGTTTTTCAAATATGTTCATTCTATGGCTTGGTGACAAGGGCAAACCCGAAATTGATGTGATTGCAAAGGATAAACACTGAAAAGACTAAAACAGTTCGAAGTGTGTATTTGAGCTTATAATTCAAGCTAAGGGAGTTCGAAGGAGATTTTAATTAGCTCAAGAAAGCATTGAATGTAATTGGTGGACCAGTTATCAACACTGGTATGTACAAGATGTACGTCAAAAAATTAATCAAATTGTACTCAAAAACTTCATGAAACTGTTCTTGTCTTTCCTTAAGACAATCATAAGTCTTTGAGCAATCAGTGCATCTAGTTTTATGTTTTTCCTTTGATGTATGCCGAGACTTCAAATTCGCCCAGTACTAGCAGAGATAGATTTGATGATTATCCAAAAAAATCGAACAGTTTTTGCATATTCAACAAATCAAATAATAGAAAAAGAAAATAAGAAAAGGAATGTTAAAGAACATTTACTATTACTTTATCCATACCGAAAGAGATGATCCTAAGCATGGACATATTGTAGACTACATTCCACTAAACCATGGCTTCTTTTCCGGAGTCTTGCAGAAACTAAAGACTTTGACAATGGAAAAAATTTACAATATCATATCCTTGATTCCATTCATTTGAAAACAGCAGGAATAGATTGAATCCCCATAGAATAAACGGAAACAACTTAGATTTATAAAGAATCGAGACTATTGTGTAGTTGATAAGTGTGAAAAACAGCCAGAATATGAATCCTCCTCGGAATAAATAGAGGTACATACCACCTCCACAGGCAATATTAAAAACTCTATGGAGAGTCTAACTTTTAGCCATATTCGTCTTGATAGTTTTTGACACTACAAGGAAAACAACACTAACAGGGAGAAGCAAATGAAGGCTAGTAATAAAAGAATGCCACTAAGGATCAGATACATCCCAGTCAAGATTAAGAAAGTTTTTAGTAATTCCATTAATTTTCATTTTGGCATGTAGTTCTTGAGTTGCAAAGGAAAAGCTCACAAACCAATAAGAAAGCACAACACAAGCAGATAGAGCTAGAATATTTTCATATTTATTCAGAAAGAAGTAGTTTACTTTATTTGGATGGTCTGATGTTTAGTTTATGTCATTGATTGAAGTAATCTTTGTTGAATGCTAAGAAGGAGATTCAGATATGGATGTTATCTCAGTTGTATTTTTCTCATTCAATTTGATTTCATCTTCTTCTTCTTTTTATTATCCATTAGTGAGGTTCTTGGCTGACACCATGGAATGTTGGTTTGTTTGATGAAAGTTTATGGTGTTTTTTTTGTTTTTTTTTCAAAAGTATTATCGAAATAAGAACTCAAACTCTTGACCAAGAAGAAAATTAACAACATAAAAAGATTGTTTTTTCACTGAATCTTTGTAAGCTTACATCTATGAATGATGAGCTGTTAATGGAGTGGATTTTATCTTTCCTCCTAAGAAACCCAAGAAAACAAGATGTTACAATAGGATAGAGTCTATTAATGGAAAAAATATTTATTAATTTCTTTTCAGATTACTTAAATCAAAGGAGAACTCAAAAATAATACAATCTGTGTTGAGAATTAAGGATAAGGGATTAGAAATAATCAAGAAAATTTAAATTTTAAGGGTTTTAGATACAGTAAATGAGACGAAACTATTTCTAAACATTCATGTGATTGCTACTTGTATGCTTCTTGAGATCAAAGAAAATAACATATTTTTCAATCAAAATTTAAAACTAGAAATGCTAAACTGATACAAATGGGTATGGGTCTTATTTGAAATTTGAATTATTACTTTTTTTTAAGCAAATTATTGTTTGTTTTTTTTTTTCAAACAATTATTTTCATGCATTTTTGAAATGTATAAAATGCAATTCATATATGTACAAATTGGAGCATAATCAGATATTTTATCAGATTTTCATTCATAATAACTCCAATAGAGATGTAAAAATCCTTTCAGGATTGCTTTATTTTTTAGTGTCGCTTTGATGAATTTTATAATCAGAATAAATCCCAAACTAGAAGAAAGCAGCAAGATAGATATGATCTGAATTATTTAAACGAACTATGGAAACAGCAGATTTCAAGAAAATAAACTCAAATTGATAAAGTGAAGAAATAACACCATGAATGATCTTTTGTGAAAAGAAAAAGCATGAAAAATAACAGAATTTACATTGCATTATTCTCACCTTTTTTGTCGTCCTACCTTCTGGAATTAATTATTTGATCTATCTATTTGGTTTCTAGTTAAACTTCAGCTAAAAATTCAATTTATCAATGATCTAGAGGCCCCCTCATGCCCCCCCCCCCTCCTTACCTCCTCTCCTCAACAATATCATTATGACTCGTTTAAGTATTCTTTCATGAGGCTTTTTCAAGAATAACCGAAGAATTACTAACAATCTACCTATTTCTCTTTCTCCTTGGGCTAAAAAAGTTGCTTTAGTTTACTTAGTCAAAGAATTGATAAAATGATCATAATATTTTTAGCATTCTAAGATGTTCTTCGAAAGATGAATGCTTAATATTCTAATTCACAAAAAGAAACCTATCAAAAAAGCTAAGATTTATGTTTAAAGAAAACTAGTAATTGACTAAAGTTGAGGAAAATTTAGATTTATTATTTAAAAAGAGCTAAGGAAAATCAGAAGATAATTCTCCAAAATTCAACAGAATACTACGAAAGACAATAAAAATCTGCTGACAATGCTTGTATGAATTTCTATGAAAATGAAATTAAACATTTCCTGTTATCTGCTTCGGCTTAAAAACGAGAAGGAAAAGGTGAGAAACTAAATAATTAATTCAAATTGCAAACATTAAATTTAAAAAAATATCCCTCCTTTCTCAAAAAAAATGAATAGAAAATGTCAGTAGCACAAATACAACGAATGTGAATTCATGTACTTGAAGCCAACAGCAAAGAACGTGCTGATCTGATCCTAATGCGTGGATGAGAGTGATGGAAAGATCAAAATGATCGATTGTGTTGTGCTGAAACATATCTTAGAAGGAAACTCCAAGACAATCCTTTAGAAATACCCTCCATTGAGCAGCTACGAAATCAATCAGATGGTGCTTCACGTATCAAGCTCAATAGACGGAGACATCATGCAAATCAAAGAATATTATTAGAAGTTGATTCGAAGTTATGAAAAAAACTAAAACAACTCGTTATCAAGTCACAAAACGATTAGAATTCAGATAATTAACTTCTCAGCTTCATCGAAACCAAATAGAAGGAAGCAACTGCAAATACGAATATTATCATGGCCCAAATGAAAGAACTCTAGAAATACAAGGAATCATTCAGTGTAGAACAACCAGAAAAACAGCAATCTAAGATTTTACATTTGATTTGTTGTATTTGATTAAAGATAAATTAAAGGAAAATAAACTCAAATTGCTTAAATGAAGAAATAACACCATTAATGATCTTTTGCGAAGAGAAAAAGCATAGAAAATAATACATTTTCATCTCATTATTCTCGCCTATATTTTCCTGCCTTCTGGAATTTATTTTTAATGTATCTATCTATTTGTCTTCTGGTTTAACTTCAGTTATGCAATTAATTTATAATTGATCTTGCTGGTACCCCTTCCCTCCTCCCCTCAGGTGATGACTTAGATTAGTCTGAAATAGCGAGTCCTCTGCTTGACTTAAAACAAAGTTTCTGCCTTACGCATTTTCTTTATCTAAGAAATGACAAAATAATCATAATATTTTCAGCATTCTTAAAGGTGTTCTTCGAAAGATGAGTGATTAATATTCTAATTCACAAAAAGAAACTCCTCAAAAAAGCTAAGATCTGTGTTTCAAAGAGAAAACTCGCAATTAACTCAAAAAATGAGATATTATTTGAATTTTCTATTTTAGAAAAGTCAAGGAAAATATGAAGATATGAATCCTCTAAAAATCAAGCAGAATACTAAGAAAGAAATCAAAATCTGCGGACAATGCGTGTATGAATTTTTTACATAAAGAAATTTGAGACTTCCCTCTCGCTATCTGCTTAGGCTTAAAAATGAAAAGAAAAATTGAGAAACCAAAAGAATAGATTCCGTTTGCAAAAATTAAATATCAAGAAAAATATCTCCTTTCTCAAAAACTCTCAAAAAAGATGAATAGAAAATGTCAGTAGCATAAGTACAATGAATGTGAGTTCATGTATTTGAAGCCAACAGCAAAGAACGTGTTGATCTGCTCGTAATGTGTAGATGAGAGTAATGGGAAGATCAAGCTGATAGATTGTGTTGTGCTGAAACATATTTTAGAAGGAAACTCCAAGACAATCCTTTAGAAATACCCTCCATTGAGCAGCTACGAAATCAATG
>Ga0302285_10001545_pt1 | contig 12816 bp, 9 predicted proteins | sample III_Fen_E2_2_FD_200455 | JGI IMG/M metagenome (GOLD analysis project Ga0302285, IMG submission 200455) | Peat permafrost microbial communities from Stordalen Mire near Abisko, Sweden - III_Fen_E2_2 | ecosystem: Environmental > Terrestrial > Soil > Wetlands > Permafrost | place: Sweden: Abisko...
CTGCTCTGAGCGTTGTTAGTTTGTAAATTGTCAGCATTCTCCTAAGTAACTTGCTATTTCCCATTTTGAGCTGCATTCTATTAGTTGAGATGGCTGGCAGAAGAGAGATTTTAAAGGGATGCTGCAGCAGAAGCAGAAGCTGCTAGAGGGTTAAATTACGATGGATTGTTATTGTAGTATTAAGCTGCTATGAAGATATCAGATGGATTGTTATTGTTATTGTTGTTGTTGGGGTTGTTTTCTGATGCATCTATGCCATATTTATTTTCCCCTAATTTATCTGAATGTTAAGTTAAATAGTTCTAACTATCTGATGATGATACTTTCTGCTGTAATTAAGTAGAAACTCCAGGTACTTAGCAGAACGAATTAGTATAAGATTGCGCCATGTTCATTGCAGCAACTATGGAGTTACTGTTATTCGGATTGGCTACAGCACTATTACCCATGAAACCAGCTGGGAAATACCCTGATGCAGAAGACTATTACTGCGCATGATTGTTGTTATTGTTGTTGTTGCTGTTTGGGAAGAAATTCTAATAGTTATTATTGTTGTTACTACTGAATGCCATAAAATTTGGGTTATTTTAGCTATTTGCGAAGATCATATTGTTGGCAGTACTGAAGTTATTCGTTCCATCGAAATTCATCGAGTTTAGTTGATTTCCTTCAGCGAATTAACCCACCACACGATTATTTTCAGCTGGTCCATCATCAACAGGTTCTTGTTTAACAGAGTTACCTTTAGCGGAAATGATATTATTGGCTGTATTGGATGGCATAAGATTATTGTGGAAATTGGGATTGTTCTTTGGTATAGCTTATTTAAACCCTCCATCGACAATCAAAAGATCGAGATTGTTAGCGCTATTTGTATTGTTGTATTATTGGTTCTTTTGATACTAAAAAAAAGGTAAATTCTATGGGATTCCATGGGGATTTCCTAGTTGATTCTGGTAAAGTTAGTTCAACGAATCACCAAACATGTCTTATTTAGGGAGTTAATTGTACTATTATGGAGGCTCGTGGTTGTTGTTGTTGATTGTGTTGTTACCGTTGTTATGCAATGGAACGTTAGCAGATCCTGTAAAACCAGAATTGAGTTGGTTAAAATTGAAAACTTATTGTTGATTAGGATTTGCATTGTTCAGCACAGATACAGGTGGCTGCTGTCTGAGAGCTTAAGGATGCAATAACTATTGTTATTAAAGCTAAGCTCCTGGAAATGAGTAGTTAAAAGAACCTGGTTACTAAGGATCTGGGTTTGGAATATTCTGGTGATGGTGCTGCTGATGATTATGATGATCCTAATGATGATGGGTTGGTTCTTGTGTTTTGAGTTTTTTAAAAGGTGGTTTGCGAACAACTTATTTGCTGTGATCAGAATCATTATCTTCAAGATTTCCATCATTTTCTAAATTATTGTTTGTTTTAGGATTATCATTGTTGTTGTTGTTGTCTTGTTAATTATAGAGGGACTCATCATCAAGGGATTATGAGCTGTAGATGTTTTTCTGATCGAAAGTGTGTATTTTTTAGTTCTTGAATTAACGCTGAGGGAGAGGATTTTCAGGATAAGCGACTTTCCACATATCAAAGAAACTCTAGAATTCATCGCGTTTCTCCTGCTCATTCCAGTGAACGTATAACAGAAGGGAAAGCATGCGTTTACGAGTGTGAGTGCGCCATTCTTCACTTTCTCGAGGATGTCGTCCTACATCGAGAATCAGTGTTAGGAGCATGCTATTGTACTGCGCATCAAGTAAGAAAAAGTGAATTTTATCTTCAAAAGCGTTGAGCAGCTTAAGATACTTTGGCCTTCCACTAGATATTGTAGCTTGAATCTCTTAGAAAACTGCTCTGTTGTTATTTTTGCGCATTTTCTCTTTGAGCAGATCGGAAACGTAATTCTCCAGGAAATACTTCGTGAGTGTATCTTGCAACTGCTTATTCGCATGCGGAATCGTTTTCTTAAGCAGTACCTCTGTTAAGTACAGGAAATCCTCCCTCAAAGCGTTCTTTACTGTCTCGACTTGCAATAAATACATCTTCATATATATTTTTCTGGAATTCAAAGCTTATTGTTATCCTCTCGAATTTGATGGCCTTGTAACTTATGAATCGTTTGTGTGTCGTATAGCGTGTGTTTTATAATTATGTAATTTTAGCTTTTTCTTATTAAAATAGTGAAAATTCCCTACTCAAATACGAGTCTAACTTTCAATTTAGAAGTTTAATTTGCATGTAAATTACTTTTAAATTCGAAGAATTCCCTTTGCGATGTAAATTAAAGTGAATCAATTCGCTCATATCAGAATAGTTTTAGGTAAAAAATATCAATCTATTCTTGTTTCTAGTAGCCATAGGGGTTTTCAATAAAAAGACTTGCTTATTTATCATTTTATGGAAAATCAAAGAGAACCTTCGAGACACAGGCGGAAAGGGAGAAGGATTATTTTGAAATTTGACTGATTTTTTTCTAGAAACTTTTTGATTTTATAATTATTGAGATTCTTCCTATTCAAAGCAAGCGAAAGATCACAAATTGACTACAAAAGATAGAGAGAGAGAGGCAGACAACGAAAAAATGAATAGTATTCTTAGAAAAGTAAGTTATTTGAGAGTTTTTACTGATCCTCTTAAGATGAATTCTTTTACAGGGTCTAGTAGGATTCCTCAACCCTTTCTCAAAATCAACAGGGAGATTCGCGAGTATTGCATGCATCATACATTCGCATTGATTTTTAACAAAAAAAATCCATAACTTGATGATGAGTTTCTTTTTTTCCTCTCAAGGCTCGCAGGGTTTCTTTGGACGATCAAGAGAAAACATATATCAATAGAATGTATCTGAATTGCAAAGACAATTGACATAAATGCCTCCAACGATTCTCACTGATTAGCTAATTGAATAATTTAAATACGCTGACTCCAACCTTCTCGTTAGAGCCATTGCTGTATTGATAAATTTTTGATACTTATTTCAAAAATCGTTTTTGAATTTAAAGCGATATGTCGATTTCTTATTGTATTATTCCTTAGGCATAGAAGCTGTTGTGGTTCCAGAGAGCATTCTTTTCAAATCCTTCATATTCATCTCTCTATCCTTATTTAAGAGTAACATTATCAGCTATTTTAGTCAGTTCAAGATGCAAAAAAAGAAATCCAAAAGATTTACAGAAAATTCAACAATTTATCTTTGAAAAACAGGAACTGAATAGACAATAGAAGCAGGTAGAACTGCTCTTTTTCGTGTAAAGTAAGAGCTTATTCAATACTCGATTTCTCTATCCTTGCATTTTAACATGGAGAGAAAGTATACTTCTTTTTGTTCTCTTGTAGGCTACGAAAAGAAAATGAAGTTTCCTTCAGACATCGACAAAGAAAAAGCGATTGCTTAAATTGCATATGCGAAAGCATTCAATGATTTGAAGAATGCTGGGAATCACTAAGCACCTCAGTAAAACAATGAATAATACTAAGGTTCACTTAACAATATGATTTTTCTTTTGATTACCTTACAATCTAAGAGTTTAATCCAGAAGTTTCCTTAGAAGATTGTCTACATTATTCTGGGCATATATCTTCTTTTATCTTCTCTTCGGTTCCTTTTTATCTTTCGAGATATCCTTTGATGGAGATAACAGCGGAGTAAATGACTTATTATATGGTTCTTCGATTTTTTTTTGCTTTGACACTGAAAAAAACTGTACATTTCAGAATGAAGATAAATCATTTTTGACAAGAATCTGGGAATATATCTTTGGTGCATCTCCTCCCCCAACAGAAGCTGAAAAAGCTAATCCAGGAGGCACTGCATCAACTACTGATGCTGCAGCTTAAGAAACGAAACCCACTCCAAATTCGAATGCAGGTCAAACTAAATCTAGTAACCTTCTCAACAGGTAAATAAAAATGAAAAAAAAAACAGTTATTTTTTAAAATTACTGTGAATTGAAAGGGAACATGCAAATTTCAATTTAGATTAAGAAGATCAACCGTTTTTTGATTCTTTTTGTTTGATTAGGCTGTTTAACAAAGGGACAGAGATTTAAGAAGAAAAGAATATTAAAACTAGATTCTCAGATGTCCTTGGTATCGATGAATTCAAAGAAGAACTTATTGAACTTGTTGATTATCTTAAAAACCCTTCTAAATATCACGAAGCTGGTGCCAAATTGCCTAAAGGTAACAAATAGTTTAGCAACATTTTAATGAGTCATAAAAATAAGATCAAAAAAAGATTTCTTTGATGGTTCGTTACTTCATAAAATTAGGTATTCTTCTAGTTGGTCCTCCTGGAACTGGTAAAACATTGCTTGCAAGAGCATTAGCAGGTGAAGCAGGATGCGCTTTCTTCTACAAGAGTGGTTCTGAATTCGATGAAATGTTTGTTGGTGTTGGTAAAGAAAAAACTCAAACGATTTTGCTGTTTTTTGATGTTGTAAAAATTATACTTACAATTTATTGTCTTTTTTTCTCCTCAGGTGCATCTAGAGTTCGCGAACTATTCAAGAAAGCAAGAGAAAAAGCTCCATCTATTATCTTTATTGATGAAATAGATTCTGTAGCAGGAAGCAGACGAAGTTAAGATCCTTCCAGCTCTAGAGACACAGTGAATTAAATTCTAGCTGAAATGGATGGTTTCAAATAAACAGATAATGTGATTATCATTGGTGCAACGAATTTCGAGTAAGCAATTGACCCAGCTATTAAGCGTCCTGGTAGGTTTGATAAAATGATCCACGTCCCTCTTCCAGATATCCGAGGAAGAGAACAAGTAAGAAAAGTTATTTCAATTCATGAAATAGCTAATTGATTTGTATTTTGTCAGCTATTCGAGTACTATTTAAAGAACATAAAATTTGAAACAGAAGTCAAAGCTAAAGAGTTAGCTAGATAGACAAGCGGTTTCTCTGGTGCTGATATTGCAAATATGGTTAATATTTCCATTTTACATTCTCTCAAAAATGGTATTCATATTGCAGAAATCAAAAATATCATCTTCATTTATTTTCTACTAATCATCATTCATGGAACAAAATGATCAATAGTTTGCTTCTCTCTCTCTCTAAAAATGAATTTTGTTATTACGAAACATAGACAGAACAATCGCCAACGTGAAGGATTTCGATTTCGCTTTGGACAGAATCGCTATGGGAATTGGAAGAAAAAATATGTTTATCACAGAAGAAGACAAGCGCACCACTGCAATCCATGAAGGTGGACATACAATCGCAGCTCTACTCACAGAAGGAGCAACTCCTATTCATAAAGTCACTATTCTCCCAAGAGGAGGAGCATTGGGATTCGTAAAAGATTGATATTGCTAACTAGACAAGTCAATATTTACATCAAAATAATTTATTTATGCGAATTTGTTCACTAGACCTCAATGATTCCGGAGACTGATACTCTAAACTACACAAAGAAGTCAATGATTGCTATGATCGATGTGGCTATGGGTGGAAGAGCAGCTGAAGATATCTTTATTGGAAATGACTAAATTACAACAGGTTTTTAGTTATTATCTCTCTTTTCATTTTGGCAATTAATTAAAATGCATTTTTGGTTGTATTTGTAGGTTGCAGCAGTGATCTTTCAAAGGCAACTGAGATAGCATATTAATACATTAAGAATTTAGGAATGAACGAAGATCTTACCTTGCTATCAGTCACCAGCAAAATCTAAACATCCGATGCATATAACTACTCCATGGATGTGGAAGTCTAGAAATTGCTGAAGGTGACAAAATAATTTTAATGATTTTAGTCAAAAAGAAAAATATTAAGGTTTTCAGCTAAAATTCACTCTGTTTTATTCAATTCCAGGAATCTTATGACAGAGTAAAGAGATTGCTGAAATAAAATGAAAGAGGATTAAACGATTTGGTGGATTCTCTAGTTAGAAATGAGACGCTTACAGGTAAATTATCTTAATATTAATTGAAGGAATTTTTAAAGATTAACTTGCTATTATTTTGGGGTTATTTCCAGCTGAACAAATCAAAGATGTTGTGCTAAATCACAAAAAAATCTGAAGTGAAAGAAAATGAGACGGAGAAAGGAAAAGTTGAGATAAAGTTAGAAATGTTTGATTTTCTGATTATTTCTTACTTCGAAGTTAATATAAATAAAAATGAAGTTTTGATTGTATGCTTTTGCTATTCTTGAATGTGAAATAAAAAGAGAGAGATTAAGTAAATATTTAAGTATTTTCAATCCAAAAATGTATCTAAACTATGTAATTCTTCGAATGAGTATATTTTGGATAGGAGTTTGTGAGTGGTTTATTTTTGGAGTTGATTTGAATCGTTTTTTTGTTAAAATAACTTGATTTTTGAAAATCTTAAACAACGAAAAAAAACAACAGAAGAATTGTTTTAAGTAAGTTTGATTTAAATTTCAAATTCCGCCAATTCTTGTAAACTCTACCATAATGATGAGCAAAGAGTCTGAAATCGAATCCATTCAATGTAAACCTAAAGAATGTGTTATCCTTGAATTCATCCAGTTCTTCTGCTTTTCTGACAGATTTATTTATTGGTTTCTTAAACAGTTTAGCAATAGAGGTAACAGGAAACACTATTGATTCGTTAATAGTTAGCAATGATTGAAGCGAAATACACTTCTCATTTGAAAGAAATAGATCAGAAATACACAGGGCCTATTCTGCGACATTAAGGGATAACATCTGGAGTAACTACTAGCTCATTGGAAAAACAACTGAAGGATGTATTTATTAGTCAAAAGAATGAGGTTTTGCATTTAGATGGTATTCCATAAGAAGATAAAGGTTTATCTAGTGGTAACTAGTATTAAAACAGTTCATTGAAGAAACGAAATGTTAATAAGCTAGAGGCATATTTAGAGAGTTCTATTCTTGGATAAAGAACTGATGAAGAGTTAAATTAGCAAGGGAAAGTACTAGAGTAAACATTGAAAGATGAAGATGCTGAAGGGAGTGAGTGCAACAATGAGGAAGATGATGATAATGTGGATTTAAATAATGAATGGGAGCTAGATGATGAATAAGAAGATTATGAAAATAATAATGAAATTGATAAAAATGATTATGATGATGACGATGGCGAAAATAGTGAAGATAATGAGAAGCAAATGGGGGAAAGAGAAAGTGATACTAGCATTGAAGATCTTTAAGGAGAAGAAAATGAAGATGGATAAGAGTTAAATGAACATAGTAACTCTAGTTTTGAACATTAAAACGAAGATAATTCTAGATCAAGTTCAGAAGAAAATGATGAGGATTAAGAAGAAGAAGATGAAGATGAAGAACAAGAAGAAGAACAACAACAAGAACAAGAAGAACAAGAAGAATAAGAAGAACAATAGGAAAATGAAGGTGATTCACAGAATCCAACTTTTGAATTAGAATAAATCAAAATGGACAACAAAATGGGTTTAAATCATTAAGCCAAATAGAATTCGGAAAGCAATTTGTTCTCTCAATAAATTAATAAATATTATCAAACATAGCAATAATATCCCGAGCAAAAGCAATTCCAAGACTAATAAAAATGTGTTTCCAAGCAAAATGACTAAATTGCTTGGGCTAACAAAATACAAAGCAACAAACCTTAGGAGCAACAACAACAACAAAAATAAATTAATTATAATTCTTTTCCATCTTCTTCCTGCTTTAAACAGCCTCTAGATGAATCACCTCCTGAGTCAGAATCAGAATCAGCTATACTTTCCAGAGAGCTGTAATTACTGTTCTTTTATTACTCTAGTCTAGGTGATAAATCCAACATTTCTCATCTCAAATCAACTCAGTTTGCTAAAATAATAATTGACTGTAAACTACAAATACACGCAAACACTTTAGACTTACTTTTTCTCAAAGCTGCATAAATTCAAGGAGGGCTATCTAAATCACAACAAACACAATAGCAACGATCAATATCCTTTGATTCGTTCCTTGGACTTCTCTCAGCAATCTCCAAGAAACTATTCGAATCTGATTTCTCTAGATTCCATGAAATCTGTTTGTTTCCTCTCTTTAACTAGATCCTCGAAGAATCTGAAATCGGAAGAGCTGTAACGGTCTTCTAAGGGTTTTGTGATGCTGGATGGACTGACTTAATCATTTCTCCTCTACTGGCTTAGTAACTGCATACTCTTTATGAAGTAAACTAAATAATATTTACATTTGGAGTAGTTTTTTTTTCTTTAAATATGCTGATTTCTCATTTTATTTTTGCTATTCTTGAAAAATAGGCTTACATTAACAAACGGAGTAGCCATTGCCGAAATGAAAGGATTAATCTGTAAGATCAGAATGAATTACTCAGATAACTTGGTTTCATGCCAACATTAATTAGTTTTTCAAGTTGCAATTTAATTTGGCTGTTTTTCTCAGAAATAGATTCTAGATTCGTTCAAATCCCTTGTATTGCAGAGTTTTCTTCAATAGGGACATTTTCATTCGATAAATTTGTTGCTTTTTTAGTCATCGTTTCTACTGTTTCTCTGACTAAATTACAGTAAACTCTGCAAGACAATGAAAAGGATCTAGTAATTGAAGATGTCTTTGAGTTCTTGTCTTCCAGAACTATCTCGATATTAACAAAAATTATTAATTCTCAAAAGATCTAAGCTAATTGCATCGAATTGAAACCTAAAATCAGTTAGAAAACTTCTTAATTATCATCAGGCTTCTTACAACAATTTTAAATTAACAAATTTAACTCCACAGAAAATACCCACACAAATGAGCGTAGAATGGCAACAGAAACAGATACACTGTTTGAATACAGTGTTTCAGCTTAGAAAGATGCTAAAAGATTCTAAAGAATGCTTTAACTCCCTAAAAGCAACACTGATTTAGTGAAATCAGCCAATTAATAAAATGAACATTTAAAATTCAACTCGAATTACAATACTACAACTACCATTTCTAACACAACTAAATCAAGTTCTTTCACTCATCAAAGTCATATCAACACTAGGAAAAACACTTTAACAGGATTAGATCTTTATAAAGAAGTGAGTGGGTAAATGAAAACGGAGGAATCCCTTTTTGGTGGTGTTGATATCTACAAAAATGAATTGAAATAAAAATTTGATATCTACAAAGACGAAAAAACAGGTGCGATTAAATTGACTAATTTCAATAAGCTAATTAAGGACTCCTAACTTGATAGCGTCATCCCTCGATCAGCATCGGATTTAATATTTTCTAAATGTAAAGATGGCAGATATAATTATCTGAATATCTCTGGATTCCTTAGGTCAATTGAATTACTTTGTGCTTAATTATGCTATCCACTTTAGTTAGAGCCCTCTGATGTTTCTGAATATCTGCACTAATTCGTCTAAGAGTTTATTCTACCACTGAGAGGTCGCTAACATACATTATAAGAGACTTTATTTTAGCTCAGAGACTCAGAGGATATTCAAATAATCCTGAAAAATCTTAGTGGAAAGCTAAAACCTATTTTTGAAATATTTTCTGAAGAAAAACAAAAAGATTCAATAGGATTGAAACAACTACTTCAATTTTGTTAGGAGTTTGAACTTTATCCTGATTTAATATCCTCCAAGCGGATCAATAATATTTGGAATTTGTTATCTGAAGTAGATGATAAGGAAAATAATAACAAGCAGTGTACTATCAGTAAAAATAATCTTTTGCAAGATCAAGATGTGATTTCGTATGATTCATTTATTGATTTTATTCTGCTACTCTCATCAGAAATCACACATAACACAACTCTGCCACCTTCAGTCAATGTATCATGCCATTATTTTTAATAATTTCTTTTGAAAACCAGGTGATTTCCTGATAGAAATAAATTATTTTTTTTTAATTTTATATCAGTTTATCACCCTCTTAGAGCAAATAAACCTTGGGAAACTCAATAATAGACTTTACCAAGGAGCACACTAATAAAGGGCATTCTCAATTAGAAGCAGTAATAAGCTTAAGAATCTTGATATTCTTGCTGATCTTCGTTAAGCACATCCTAAATTTTTCAGTCAGACTGGTTTTCATGGAAAACAAAGAGGATACAAAAGATAGTTTCAAACGGAGAGATGATTTTAGGGATAAATAAAAATAGCAACAGATAACTGAAATGAAAATGAAGTTAAATGTATCTTTTGAATATCAAAGGTGGATTGTAATAATTTATGACTGTTCTTGTAAAAAATAAGTAATCATAAAATTTAATTTTCCAAGATTAATACTGTACTTGTAGTAAATCTCTCACTCTTAACACAATTCAGTCTATTTACAAATGAAAACAATTTCTAATGTAATTCTTGATGGGGATGCCAGTAATAATAGTTTTGAGGGATAAATGAGTAATTGGTTTAATATTTTTGTATTTTGATAATCTCTATTCTATCGTTAAAACTCCAAAAAACAATTCCTTTCTTATCTTTCATGTAAAGAAATTCACTAATCTCTTAATTAAATAAACGAGACAAAAATACATGTTTTATCTTGTTTGCTTAGAGCAAATCAGTGTTTAACTCAATTCATTTTTATTAGCTCTTATTTGTGCCTCATTTTTCTTCTTTTACTCTCTCACAAGTGTGATTTCTCATAGATAGGTCCATAGTGAATCTTCATGTTCCATTTATTGAGTTAATCGTGAATGATTCCTTATGCTTTGGGGAGACGATAGAAGGGAATTTGAGGGAACAAATGGTGTTCAGATTAGTACTGCATGCCTCCCATCAGAAGGAGCGAGAAAATATCATGGAACGCGTAGTTTCTGCTTGCAGCGATTTGATGTTCAAAGAAATCCATATCAACTTTACGTTGGAATTTATGTTCATTTTCATGGTTTCCAACGAGAATAGATGCAGCAAAGAAACCAGAAATCAGCTCGGACACCAAAAATACCCAGAAATTTTAATTGAAAATGAAAAGCCAGTGAATCACAAGGAAAATTCCTTCATATTCGAAGATCGAGGCAATGAATGAGTCGAGCTTCCATTTCAAGTACAAGAATGGGAACATGTAGAGTTTATATTCATGCTAGATATCTTCATCCTTGGAGACATTGTTGGTGAACATATGATGCTGAAAAAAAGAATAAGAAAAAACATTGATTATTTTGATTATAATATATTAAAAACTAAAGATGGTACTTAAACTATCAGAGACTAACTATCCCAATAAATTTTAAAATCCTTTGCAATAACTGTAATAATTCTCATTAATAGACATAATCCAATCATTTGTGCTATGTCTTAAGAAGCTACAGCCCAAGTAATTCTCTCAATTATAATTTTTGTTCCAAAACCAAAAATCTGCCTTCAAGTTTTACTTTCATTTTATTTGTATAGAAGATCTTCTTTTGGGGAAAATCTTTAGAAGAAAAAATTGGTTTTGATTATTTTTCTTGATGAGTAATCAATAGAACAATAGAAAATAGAAGGGTAAATCGGGTAAGAATCCCAATAAAGAAAAGAAAAATATTGTTTATTAAGTATGATTACTTGATTGTGTTTTCTGCCCCACCATTTGATGGTCATTCCCGCAGTGAGAGGTGCATAGATGAGAGATAATTCTTTGAGAATTGGATTGCGATTGTGGTTCATTGAGTGGGCAATCCATCCGCTGATGGCTTGGATCAAGGTCAAGAGAGGAATAGCAAAGTACCATTTATCAGTGAGAGATCCAGTAACGAAAAGGGTGAAGGTCACAAAGAAAAGACCAATCTCAATAGGCCAGTTAGGCTCGAAAAGCTGAATTTTTATACAACGGGATCAATAAAAGGTTATTATGGTTATTATTTTTATCAAAAAAAAGTATTTTTTTCTTGTAAAATATTCTAAAAAATGTAAACTATTTTTCATATTAGTTTTTTGTACATGTTTAAGTTTTTTCTTAAGGAGAGAGTATCTCTTGGAAGATTCTGTTTCTTCTTACTTCTTTCCAGTCTTAGGGAGTGACTTGAGAATCTTTAGAGCTTTTTTTGAGTGGAGAGTGCGGAAATACTCAGTTAAATCTTGTTTCTCGTCGATGAAGAGATTCAAGAAGTTAAGACCACCTGGATGCTGCTTGCTTCTGGCGTATTCAGTGCAGTCATACTCGGTATCCTTGTAGATAAACTTGTACTCATCTAGTACTTCAGGAGTGCTTGACATAATTATCTCAGCATCCTCAGTTTGTTGTTTATTGAACTTGGAATCACCTCCCATTTGCTCGAAAGATTAATTTTGTTTTTGTATTTTTTTTCTCTCTTTAGAATTTGCTTTTTATTATTAGTGAATATTTTCAGATCCTGCTTTTTAATAAAGCTTTCCAAATAAGCTTTTTGATTTTTTTTTCGAAAGTTTTCTATGAGAGGTTTATTTATGGATTCTTATTTGGAAAATTTAAAGAAAAAAAAAGGAAAAAATACTTTCTCCCTTGTTTTCTCTTATTTTATTGCATATTTTGTCATAATTGAAAATTGATCGCCCTTCGTTCAAGCAATTATTTGACGTGGAGCACAAAATTAACAAATTAGGAATGACTTTGTTTTTAATAATTGGGGATTTCTATTTCAAAAGTGTGCAGAAATATTATTCCCTAACTGCCTTACAATATCTTATTCTTCTTTTTATTAATCTCAAAGCATGATCATTGTGCAATTATAATGAGAGGTTATCAATCCACTTGTATTCCATCCTCCCCTTCGTCCAAATACTGATTTATTTGATTCACATAAAAATTAAAAAGAGATATTAATAAAGATCCCATAAATCATAAATAGAAGAAATCTCAGCAAAAAGCAAAAGACAAAACAACAACTTTAAGAGACTCCAATATGCGAAATAATAATATTCAAAACTA
>Ga0302285_10001549_pt1 | contig 12809 bp, 12 predicted proteins | sample III_Fen_E2_2_FD_200455 | JGI IMG/M metagenome (GOLD analysis project Ga0302285, IMG submission 200455) | Peat permafrost microbial communities from Stordalen Mire near Abisko, Sweden - III_Fen_E2_2 | ecosystem: Environmental > Terrestrial > Soil > Wetlands > Permafrost | place: Sweden: Abisko...
AAAGATCCTCTACAACCATTAGACGGAATATTTATTTATTCTTGCTTAAAACCACCAGCAACACTCTAGGGTCTTCCTTATTAACCTCAAAGATCTCGAACACAAGGAGACAACTAGTAAGCAATTTTATTCTATTTAACTCTCTTTTCTGAAATCTCGTTTTTCAAAAACATTTAACATCTTTGTTGTTAATTTAACTAAAATTTGTGTTTAGATGTTTATAGGGCTGCTTTTTTCTATTCTTATGAGGAACTCTTAGTCAAGGATGTTTAACTTTTGGAAGAAGCACTAAGCGAGTAAAATCATTTCAATATTTGTTGCATTATTGACTTATTTTATTTTAGAAATTAAGAATATACTACTGTCTAGTTAGTTCTAGAAAACGGAGATCTTGCATAGTTTAGAGTACATAACGATGAAGAATTAGAGAGTTAACTTGAAGAAAATGTTGACTTTCCTATTTTTATCATATTCCTAGTTCTTGGCTTTGCAATTTTCCATCAATTCTTTCGAAATATCTTTTCTCGCCTTTCTGTGTCAGCCAGCATCCGTTAGTAATAGTAAAATCTGTAGCAACAATAGCAACAATAGCAATAAAATTAATAGTAATAATAATAATAATAATAATAATAATAATAATAATAATAATAATAATAATCTTAACAACATCAATAATAAGAGTAATAAGGACAAGGGTTGCAACAAATGGACGCTCCTAATTAAAACATAAATCATGCTCACATTGATTAAGCATAAAATCATCAAAATATCCCTCTTTAACAATGATAGATAGAATAAATATGACAACAATAATTGCATAAAATATTGTATAAAAATTATCAAAAGCAATTTAATGGGAATAATGGCACAAAAATTATTTATTGTATTGTTATCATTAAATCAATAGAAATTAATTAAAATTGCTTAACTTCATGTGTCTTTGGAAGAATATTGTTAAATTGTATGCCCTTCATAGGCTTTATATCTGCCATTAATTCAAATCGATAGAAGAATAATTGCGCAATCCTAGCTAATTCTGAGAAATTTGTGCAATTTGTTTGCATTTCAAAAAATTATGAGAATCAAATTTTTTTTTTCAGAGAATAAGAATGTTAAATTTACTAGTTTAATTCAAGCTAGCTATTACTTAATTATCGAATGCTCTCTTCCTACAAACGTAACATTTTTCGCTAAATTTTGTTCAAATTGAAATGTTTTATTTTACGCTTTGACTAGCTTACTATTAATAAGGACCCTCCTACTAATCAGGAGCTAATAACTCCTTTGATACTTCAAGGGTAATTTTTTTTTATTCAAGTAGGGTCTCTCACACAAGCCCAAATTTTTAGAAAAAAATAGTTATTCAGCTAGTCTCTGATGTTCAGCTACTTGTGACAGGAAAATTTGAAGTTTTTACAGATGAAAAGAAAGACATTATTAAGGTAAATAAGGGATTAAATGAGAAAAAAAGAGATTTACTGATTTCAAAAGAGATTTGGAGGGCAATGGGATTTCGAGAAGAAAGGATGGAAGTGCTAAAGAAGTCAGTATCACCTTCTACATTCAGCGGTAAATTTTAAATCAATTAGAATAAAGATAAATAGTGGTTAAAAGCTTGAGAATGTAGGCGCTTTGGTCGATGGAATTCCAGAAATTGCATTGCAGACAATCACCCCTCTTGGATAAAAGTTACTGTTTCAGCAAGGAAAAAAGAAATTTGAGATAACTTATTGCCACAACGATAATAAGGTTAGATTCGAAATGGGATTGAATTTATATTTAATATTGGAGTGTAGCTTACTTTAGATTAGATGCTGCCTGTGGAAACGATAAATAATATGTACGGATTTCAAAAGGAGGGAGTAAGTTTTGGGCTGTAGAACAATGGTAGAGTATTGATCGCAGATGAAATGGTAAACAATTAATAGAGAATTGAAATAACTTTTTTTTTTGAAGGGAGTAGGAAAGACAATATAAGCTATTTGCCTTGCATCTTGCTATAAAAGAGATTGGCCTCTTCTTGTAATATGCCCATCTTCTCTAGTAAGCTATTGTTCTATTTAAAATCCTAAGATTGTTTTATTAGAAATATAATTGGAAAGAAGAGATACTCAAATGGGATAATACACTTGAAGAGAAACAAATTCAGATCTTCTAAAAATAAACTGATAATGTTTTTAATGGTTCGAAGGTGCTCATCTGCTCTTATGACACAGTCCCTAGAATTCTTGACAAACTTGTTAGATTTTAAGCCAACATCGCAATTGCAGATGAGGCACACTATCTCAAAAACTCCTCAACAAAAAGAACTGAAGCTATTCTTCCATTTCTTCAAAAGTTTAGAAGGGTCATCCTTCTCACAGGCACTCCAGCTTTTGCTCGTCCAAAGGAGATGTTTACACTGCTGCAAATAGTTCGTCCTGATGTGTTTAAACATTTCAAGCCATTCGGGGAAAGATATTGCGATCCGAGCAGGTCGAAATTCGGCTAAGGCATGGATTATCAAGGATCTTCCAACGAAAAGGAACTGCATTTTATCTTAAAGAAGACCTTAATGATTCGTCGTCTGAAATCGGAAGTACTCTCCTAATTACCACGCAAACGCAGAAAAAAAGTACTCGTGAATATCGATCCCAAGATTCTTCGGGAAATCCAAGATATCCTGCATCACTCCAGTAAAAGTTCACTTGAGCAGCTTTTCGATTAAGCATACAAATAGATCGGCAACAGATAGGAGGTTAACGATGACTCAGGGAGAAATAGTGATTAAGGCAGTCAATTAGCTGCGCTTTCTCTGTGTTACCAGCTCAGCGGACTAGCGAAGCTTGAAGAACTTAAGAATTACATCAGAGATCTAGTCGACAACGAAGTCAAAGTAAAAAAAAATATAAATGGTATATTGCGTTGTTGTTTACTTGATTACTTGTTTGTGTGTGTTCTTTAGTTGATAATCTTCGCCCATCACTTAGAGATGCTCAATAAGCTAGAGGCATTCGTTACAACAGAACTCAAGAAAAAATCGATTAGGATTGACGGATCAGTGTCGCCCAAGGAACGATATGATCGAGTGCAATCGTTCCAAAATGATGTTACTGTCAGAGTCGCTGTGCTATCCCTATCGGCAGCAAGCACTGGACTTACTTTGACTGCTTCTTCTAACATTATCTTTGCAGAAGTACCAGTTTCTCAATACTGATTTTGTTGTTTTTAAGATAATATAAATTCCATATTTATGGAATATTTATTTTTGAAACAGATGCATTGGACTCCAGCTCTAATGCAGCAGGCAGAGGATAGAGCGCATAGGATTGGATAAGAAAATAGTGTATTATGCCATTATATTGTGGGCGAACAGACGCTAGATGACATTTTATACAGGAAAATTGAATAAAAAATAGCGATTGTGAGTAACATTCTAGATGGGCAGAGAAAAAATCTCAAAATTGATTTAATTCGAGATGCTAAAGGACAAGAAACCTAAGAGAATGAGGATGAAGAGGAGGATATTGAAGGAGGTGATGAAGGTAAAATAAGTCAATAAGAATCTCAATAGCTGTCAGAGCAGAAATAACCAAAAATCCAACTAGAAAACACTGCTTAAAAAACAAAAAGTGAAATAATTTCTAAATCATCTGCAAATGAAAGCATCAGCAGCGATGATTCAGATAGCGATGACGATGAAGACCTAATCGAAATGATGGCTCTTAAGCGCATTGCAGAGTAGGAACTTCTACGGAGAAAATCACAGCTACAATAAGCATCACTGCGATGGGGAACTCTGTAGACAACTGAAGAGCTTGAAGCTGCAGATAAAATATCTTCCAACATAAAATCAACTTTTCCTGTGGATACTCGATTAGATACATCACCAAACAAGGTAGTTATGCACCATAAAGAGAATAAGGATAATCATAGTAGCAATCATAAAACCAGTAAGAAGAAGAAGAAGAAATCAGAAGAAGAAATTGATTTTATCCTACCAAATTCAACTTAAACTGCTCCAATTTCATTAAAAACACCTGAAAAGACAGCATTAACTTCTAGAATTTCATAATCTAAGCCAGTACATCAAGAATCATTAGCCTAATAATCTTCGCATGCTTCCTCAACTAAAATATCCAAGTAACTCCTTGGGCCATAGATTACACAGAACGTGAAGGAAATTGAAAAAACAAGTGAGTCATGCAGGAAGTCAAAGAAATTGGCAAGAGGGCTGGATTTCATTGAAAAAGCAACAAATATTAGCAGTCACATCAATGCAAACAAATATGTTAAGGGAGCTAATAAACATGCACAACAGCTTGAAGACGAAGATGGTTTTGAGATTCTGATTGACTATGACGCTGAATTAGATGAGGATAAAGAAAATGGGAAGAAACTAAAGCAAATTGCTTCTAACTTAGAGAGAAAGGGGCTGCAGTTTGGGGACACTATGGAGAAATAGCCAGAAGAAGAAAAGGAGCATTCGGCTCAATCAAACTTGCTCGATGATTTCTTCGAGCAGTAGAAGTTCATCCCAAGATTTAGCAGCTCCAGCTCCTCAGTGACCAAGAGGGACTCTCAGGGTATTTAACAGGCTTCCTCAGGAATAAGATCCAGGGCAGATTTTCTGGAAGATACTGAATCGCCTTGGGAATAAGAACAAGCTGCTAAAAAACTCAAGAAACCATCTTTTTTCCCATGAAAAACTTGTATTTCTCTGGAATGATGTCTATGTCAACCAACTTTGAACTAATTCCTGTTTGTTTGTTGTTGTCCAAGTTAGCACTGTTTTTTCATGTGCATAAGCTACCCATCTTAATAGATTTTTAAGGTATCTTTCACTCCTTTTGTAGCATTCAAGCGTGGTTCTCTCAGAACCGAATCTTGCATTTTCATTCTCACAAACTCAGAATAATTTTCAATTTGGGCTTCCTTCCTAGCTCTTATGAGGTTATGAAGTATCCTTATCTCCATTACCAAGATGAAAATTCTTTTTAAATTGATTTTAAAGATGTAAACTAGCATCTACAAAGGAACAATACTTGTTAAATGTCTTTTAGAAATAAAATTTATTTTTTTAAACTCTTTCGTTTGAATGAAACCCTCCCTTAGACCCTCCGCAGTTTCCTGCCCAACGAAGAGTATCCTTTAAAGACAACATGGCTTGCTATTGTTTGTTCGAAGTAGTATCAAATAAGTTGAGTAGAGAAAGAATCATATGGAGATATAGAAATACGCAGGTTATTTTTTATTCGCTGAACAAGTATCACGCAATAAGCTCCTGCTTTGTTTTCAAATATGCTCAGTTCTTCTTGGGCTTACCTCCCTTCTTGGGGGCATCTTCAGCAGGAGCAGGCTTTCCTTCAGCAGCAGGCTTGTCTCCACCAGCAGGTTTGGCTCCCTTCTTTCCACCGAAGTTAGCAGTGAGGAGTTGTGAGAGTTGTCTCTTGTTGAATTGCTTAAGGAGGCCGAACATGATAATGATGTGTATTTTTTGTTTCTTTTGTTAATTATTTTTTCTTAATTTTTACAAACTAATTGCTTTTTATGAGGAAAATCTTCTTCCGCAGAGCCAGAAGTTGTATGGAATCTCATTATAACAAATCAATAGATAGATCGATAGATAGCTTATTGAGTTTTACTACTTCTTCAAAGGACTAGACAGAATCTGTATCAATTCATTCTTTTCAATCTTAGAAACTTCTAAATACTTTATCTTTGAACCAATGTAAATTTCTCATAGTTTAGCTAACAATGCATATCTTTTAAATCCAAAAATATTTATCTCTATGAAAAAGCGACCATATGCTTAGATAGACTGAGCTGTCTTAACTATTAAAAGTTTGTCTTATTTAAAAACTAGCATACTAGATTCTGCCATATTTTATTCCATAAGACTTGCTAGCAATATTCCTTTTGGGTAGATTTGCATTGACAAAAGATAATAAAATATTGAATAAGAAACACCTTTATGAAAGGAAACTGCCATTCAATCAAATAATCTCAAGCAAGTAAGGCTCTTAAACTTTTGTAACTTTGATGGTCTATCAAAGTAATCGTTTGGGGATATTTGAGAGAAAGTAATCCTTTGACAAATAATTAACTCTTTGATTAAAAACACTGAACATACTTGCTTATTATCTTCTTCTTCACAGAATACGAATAAAAAAATCCTGCGGAAATTATCTACAACTTTTAACTTAGGAAGTAAGAGGGTACATTGACGCTGCTACGACAAACACTCAATATCAACTAAAAATACTAGTCTTGATTGATAATCCGTTGCTTTCTGATGAACTCTCAAAGTGAAAATGATATTTCAACATATTTCTTACTGCACCTCCTTATTCACTTTAATTCAGCATTCAACGCAAAACCTATTTGTAAAATCTTCTAATTGAATTAACAATAACCCGGAATCTAGAATTGTGTTAATTATTTTTAATCAGGAGGAATCTTCCTGCAATCTTCTAATTAAAAAATCACTTAATTACCGTAACCTTATATCCCAGCCACAATATCTCGTTCGATTGAAATTAAGTTGAATTTATTGTTATTATCAATCAGCCTTCACCAATGGCAATCGAATCCAAATTGCTTCAAGACAACAAAAACTAACTGTTCACTAGTTGATTTACTCTGAACTGCTTGCTGGAGCTTGATAAGCTGGTTTTTATTATATACTCGCTGATATTCTTAAGGTTTCAGTTATTTTCAGAATAGAAAGAGAATATTTATTCCCTCTCAGAAAATATTCAAAACTTTAAAATCAAGGTTATTGAGCAATACTGCTATGCACTCTCAAAAAGCAATAAACTACAAAGTAGTTACATACAAAAGCTAAGAGGGACTATGTCCTGAAACACCAGCCAGAATGAACAGGATCTTTTTTAAAAAGTATTAATGAATCAGCTGCCAATATTATGGTTTAGGTTTTTGACAACAATATTTTCACCAAAAGTTAATTAGCAGTTTAAAGAAATTAATAATACCTGATTGTGAAGTGTAACGAAAGAAAGAGTGATAATTTTTAATTAATTATTAAACGATAATTACTAAGAATTTCCTTTTTAGCAATTGGAAAGTCAGAAAGACCGAAAAGATAAGGGACAACTGCGCACAACAGCAACAAGCATGCAGATCAAGCTGAAGGTGTTTCTCATGATGAGCGTCCCCATGTTCCTTATGATCATTATTCAAGACGCGGTGCTATGCTTAATATACAGGAAGTCAATCGATCTTATTTTTGACTTCAGTGAGGATTTGTATGGTCACCAGCAGATCCAAGTGCGCTAATTGCTAGCCGCTTACAGCTTCGAATTCAGCAAGGTGTTCTAGAGATTTTCTGAAACTCTCCAGACAATCCACAACTTTGAGTCCAAAATTATCCGAGGATAAGCTAATCTGCACCCTTCATTTGTGAAGCAAAAGGGCAATGGTGAAAAGTTATTCAAATCAACTGAGATCCCATATCTCGTTGAATTGAAGAAGAAAAATTAAGACAGCGTCACAGTATGGTAAGGAATAAGATAAAAATTATAAAATAAGAATAATGAGAATGATAATTTAGGTTATCTGCAGTGGGGATGAAAATTGAAAAATAACAAAGGAAATTTTCAAGCGTGTGGGAGTGTGTAACTTTTTTATCATTTTGAAATTGAAAAGGGCAAATGCATAGACTGTGGAAGAAACTGATTTAAACGCAATCTAAGCTGCATAAATTAAGCTCTCAAGTTATGCAGAATTCATTTAAAAGGCCGTCAAATTTGAAAATAATTTATCAACTTATCCTCGCAGCCTCGCCATTCAGGATATTTTTGAAGGATTCGTGAGCGATGGGATGCTGTCTGGAAATGGTTAGAATACTACTTTAATTAATTACTAGCCTCCTGCAGGTTGTCAGTACACAGGACCTTATCGCTTTGACGTACGTTGCAGACAATGGTTTTTGAAGTCGTTATCTCGAGCAAAAATAATGCCCATCGAGCCGCTGCTATTTTATTCATAAAAAGGCTCTCCCACATTGACCTCAAATCTTTGTAAGCGCTAAGCTTAGCATAAAGCTGATTCTAATGGCAATCTCTAGCCATCTCAATGCGGGTATTCAGTGAATTGCTTAAATGTGAATCTCGCCACTCTTCAAAAGTTCTTTGATGATACAAAATTCAAGTCATCCAAAGCACTTATGATTGATCCGAGATCGCAAAAAGTATTGTACAACTCTGTCTCTGGATATTCATCAGCTGTGACATACCTAAAAGACGCAGCTAAAGATATATTTCCATCAGATCTTGAAACATAACAGAAATTCATTCTAGCTATTTAGTCTTAAATGCTAAAAAAAGCTTCAAGCGGGCTACAAGAAGGAAAGAGTTCTAACGAAAGTAGTTAATGCGGTTTTGACCCACAAGCCGAATTGAAACTGCTTGGTTTCAAACCAGTCGATTATGCAAGCTATGTGGAAGTAGTTGCAAACCCCAATGCGCAAGATTTCTAGTATGAAAACTTCGAATCTACTGCCAAATCATTTACTATCATGACTAGCGATGGAAAAAATATTTTCATCACAATCAATTCAATTGCTATCCTTGAAAAGTTTAACACGCTTGTTGATGGTGACACGGAGAATCTCAAGCTAAACGGCATGTTTGAGCTGCAGGATTGGTTCTAGATCATCTATATTCTGCCTAAAGAGCTGCTGACAAGTTGGACTGACCAGCTGAAAGCTTAAATCAAAACGTACTTGTTTTACTTTGGGCTTGTTTCTTTTGTGCTGTGTGCTGTCTTCTTGCTAGCATTGGGGCTGATCAGCTATAGAGTAGGAGTCATGATAGAATATCCTCTCGTGCACATGATTGATTTACTGTAGCGGCTTGAGAAAGAAGGAGGCGCAGCAGCCTTAGGATTGATTCAAGAATCTGAGAAGTTATCCGAAGAAATCAACTTTATGTCGATTGATTTGTAGATCCTCTTTGAGAGTTTAATACATATATTTCGAATGGTGCATCTCGTGAATAAAGACATCTTTACAGTCGATAGTAGCTATTCACTGCTGCAGTTGAATTACCAAATCAACTTCTTCAAGAAGTTCAGTAACAAGCGGGTTCTGGGTATTTGCTACAATAATATCGGTAACATTCATTTTTAGAATAAGAGATACATCGAAGCGATGGAGAACTACCATTACGCTATTGTATTTGCATACTATGAAGCTGGATTGTACAGTGAGAACTAATAGCCTTACTAAAGAAAAGCAGCTAAATTGCTCTTAACTAAAATGAGGAAAGAAGGAGAAGAAGAACTGGATTCAGATGCCGAGTTAGCGTACAAAGAAGAGGATGCACTGAATCAATTGCAAATTAATAAACTACACAAGGAAAAGCAAGAGAAGCAGTAAAAGAGGGAAGGCCAAAGAAGGGATGATTGCCCTTCTCCTTTGAAACTAAGATTGGCGAGTCTGGCTTAGAATTTAACCCCCAAAGAGCAAGCTGTGCTCAAGCATGTAGAGGAAATGGAAGTAGCAGAAACGATCCTTGAAGTAATCTTCAATAGGATGCTCAATTTCTCCGCAGCTCTGTTCATGCACAACATCACGTAGGAAGCTACAATGCATTCACCTAACAGCCTACGCCCTACTTCAATAGATTGGGAAGTCTATGAACAAGTGTTGCTAAAACTGATAGATATCAACAATCAGTTCACAAATTCTACGTACGGCAGGAGTGTAATTCTTCTGTCGTAGCTCTCGCTGTGCTATCTCAAAATGGGGAAATCAGAGAAAGCAATATATCAGCAAGGTTTAGCGATTCAAAAGTATGAATCGTCTCTGCTGCAATAAGAAATATCGAGACAAAAGAGAGAAACAGAAATATCGAGACAAAAGAGAGAAACAGAAATAATCCATTGCAGCAGTAGACCAACCAACCCCGCTGATGATCCAGCAAATAAAAGAGATTTGCAGCTAAAAAAAGAACAAGTTCAAACGGAGAGTGCCTGTGATACGCTAACCCACAGAAAGTAGGTCTAAAACAAAGAGCAAGTGTCTGTGCTTTTTCGAAGAAATTAGAAATAACTGTTTTTGAAGGGTAAAGAAACATCTTTGAATGTTCTTTTTCAGAAAAGGAAATCACAAATGAAGTCATAGAGCTTCTCGGTTTCCTAGAGCAAAATAGATCTGAGCAGTATAGATATAGGTTAATAGTCGCCCTTGCAGGACGCAAGTGAAGTGGATGTAATCTTAGAAGATAGTCTAGCATCTTTACCAGTGGGTTTCAAAGAAAACAATGAGAAATCTGATTTTTTTCAGACTCACCACCTCCCAGCCAAAAGTGAATAATCATCTGTTTTAATAGACTAAACTGATCAAAAGGAGAGTGTACTTGCATAAACTAAGCTGAAATATAAAAAGCTACACCACGTTATCAGTAGCTAAGCTTTAGACGACCTGTAAACTGTCAACAAATCATTGGTTAATTCGAATTCTGTTAGCTCGAGTTGGTTTACACAACAGCCCAAAATCGAGAAATTGTTTGAGAAGTCTCTTGAATTATCCCAATAGGATAACCTTTCCCCTGCGTAATTAGCTGGATCCCATCAAAAACGAAAGAAATAATCCATTACAAAGTCTAAAATTAATAAAAACTTGCACAAATAAGATTTAAAGCAGATTCAAAGATATGAACTTCCTATTGACATTCTGCTGTTCCAAGTAGGGATACAAGAAGCGAGGATTCTAATCGCAGAAAAGAAATAATGGCAAGCAGCACAGATTCTCACTGAACTGCTTGAGAATACGCATATTTATCTACCATATTTTCGCTTGATGTGCTTGAATATCCTTGAGAGAATTCTGCTGGAGAATTCTCTGAATTTAGATTCGCTGACGAAAATGGTAGAAAAAATTGATGATGAGATAACTCTTCGTGTATCGACTTTGATTGCAATCAAATCTGCACATTCATAAGCAGCTAGCACGTGTCGACATCTAGTGAACGAAGTGCTTTCCAATGATGAAGACATGTACTCGCTTTTGGTTTATTCTGCCAACAGCTTTCAGCAAGTGATACCTTCGCTTTCAACGAAGCAGCTGAAGACTTCGCAAGAGTTCTTTAGCGCTTCCATCAGTTCGCTCAACGCTGTTTCAGATTTCATAACAGAAGAATCATTTTCTAAAATGAGTGACTCACCTGAAGAAATGGATGATAGTGACCAATCCCAGGAAAAATAATAAAATAATCTCTCTTTCAACTCTCTTCCTTTCAATTCCTTGAACAAGGAATAATCAACAGACCCCCAACAAAAGCTACTTTAAGGGGGATTTACACAGCCGAGCCAGTTCAATTAGCATCTGCAATTTTTCAAGCAAATGACTTTCAGATCAAATTAATATAATTAATCCAATTCTGGCAAAGGTTCAAATAGCAGCAACGATTCGCCTCCGTTCTAGTCCCCGAGTTTGCAAAAGCGAAATAGTGAAGAAGTATTTTTAGAATCCTTAAACGCAGAGACGGCCAAGTCCCCTACGTTGATGCACTCTCAATTTTCAAATTCTCTCATAACAAGAGGATCCATTGATAAAACCCAGTATTCTAAGCTTGACTTCGATAGCTAAAAGTCATTTCACGAGAATCACAAGAATGGGGGGCTATTGAAGATGAGTCTACCCAAAAAGATAAAGTAACTGCTTGTTGGATACGAGTATTAAGTTATTCAAGCTTTGTAGTCTCCCAAAGAACCAGAGGAACATAAAATACAGGGTATTTCAGGTTGTGACAAAAGTAATTTCTAGCAATTCCCATCTTTTCAATAAACTTACGATTGTGAAAATTAGCTAAATCAACCGAAATCAAGCAATCTATTAAGTCGTCCTCTGTTGGGGTAACAGCAGCAGACTTGGAAGTCTAACTCGAAATTACATAAATAGGACTCTTGTAATTTGAAGGAACTAGATACTAGTGAATTGCAATTTCCTGAAATCCTGCAGCAAATTAGTCAATAAATCTAAAAAAATAATAATCTTCATCACTGACTAACCAGGCTTAACTCAAAATCAAGCTTATTTTATGCTAACCCATTTACTTTATCAAACACAGATTTAGTTGCTTGTATTGTACTTGCACTCTGATCAAGCAGAGCAATTAACCTAAACAATGCGAGACTAATATGTGGACTCAACAATTGTTATCAAGTATTTCTACACTCAAGAGAAGCTACTACAATACATCCGAAATAAGCGGGAACCAATGAAACATTTTGGGATTCCACTTCTTGTCGAGCATTTCTCTGTGTGAAAGAAATAAAAAATGAGGAGTTTAAATAAACTGCTCACATTTTTTATTATATATTAATTAGCAAGAGAGGAATGAATTTCTATTGGAAGGGCTAAAACGTGAATCTATGTGACTTCCCATTAGGGTTTCATATCTTTCGAAGATAAAAATTAGTAGGATCCTTTTTGATCTCTCTACTTTCATACTTATTTCTGTTCACACGAAATAAGGATTAAAATCTTTATTTATTCGTTGGGCTTCCAATCTGACTTTATCAAAAACATTGAGATTAGTTTTATCGTGGGGGTAGAATTGGTAACATTACAAGAATATTTGTGAGAATCAAAATCCCAATTCGGGGATAGGCTTAAATTCGCAATCCAATCCCCCACCTAGCTTTGGAAAATATATCCGTTTGTGCATATGTTGAGAATAATGTTTTGAATGTGATGTGCTTAGTCAGAGAGATAGGGTGAAGATGATATTAATATGGTTCGGAGTAAAAGTTAATGCATATTGAGCAAATATAAAAATTTTGTTATTAAATTCTGATAATTT
>Ga0302285_10001550_pt1 | contig 12803 bp, 11 predicted proteins | sample III_Fen_E2_2_FD_200455 | JGI IMG/M metagenome (GOLD analysis project Ga0302285, IMG submission 200455) | Peat permafrost microbial communities from Stordalen Mire near Abisko, Sweden - III_Fen_E2_2 | ecosystem: Environmental > Terrestrial > Soil > Wetlands > Permafrost | place: Sweden: Abisko...
AATTAATCAAATCAAAACAATAATAATATAAACATTTTTATTTGATTTACAAAAGAGTCAACAATACATTAAGTACTTTATTTTTTTGATCTTTCTCATTTTTATACAATCACATGGTTTTTTTATAAAAGTTAATACTAATCATTCAATGAATTTCATGGGAGATCAGCCATAGCCAGAAGTTAGTTAGAATAATGGCTAATCGGAAAAGAAAACCAGAAGAACAAGGAAAGATCAAAATGAAAGAAATTTCAATTGCGGATGCGGAAAATCTTATCTCTCTTATCCTGCTCTTTATACTCATCTTAAGCAGTAAATTTATTTGTTTATCATGATAATCTGTTGAAAAACTTATTAAATAGAATCTTAAACATGCAGATATTCGATTTCTTCTTTTTTTTATCTTCTCAAATAGGAAACACAATGGCTAGCCACCCGAAGGAACATGTCTTCCAGGATAATCAGGAAAAGGAAATAACAGAGGACGCCCTCCAAAAGTATTAAAATAATCTTAAGAAAGCAATGCAAAAAATTGTATTGAAACAGAAGGAAGATGGAGAACAAGGAGTGAAAGAAGAAGAAGAGAAGAGTGTGGGCTCAAATGATCCAGCTGATATACTTGAGGATTTATTAAATTTCCTTGACACTGTAGACAAAAATAGCAGAAGAGTAAAGTACCCAAAAATTTTATATCTTTAATTTAATTATTATTTTATCAGAGCAAAAGCGATGAATGGACTGAAGAAAACAAGCTGAGTGCGATATTCCCAATAGATTTTTTTGCAGGGAAAAGTGAAAGTGAATATCAAGAGATTCTTGATGGAATCAAATAACTCGAAGACGATCCAGCTAATTACATTGTGGAGGATATTGATCAAAAGGAGGAGATTAAAAAAACAGAAATGAACCGCATTTTTGTACTTTTCTTGAATTATATCGCGAAGGGAGTCCAGAATGAGGCACTGTAGGAAATAATGATATTCCTTTGTTTCTACCGTAAAGCCCTTAATTAATATGGCTGGGATGCACTTGAATAGAAAATTAACAATGATTTGGCACTGAATTCTCAAATGCCTACTCAAGCCAACCCACCTGAAGGAGAAAATAATCCAGACGGAAATAACCCAGCTGCTGGGGATCTCTAAGGTGCAGGGACATTCAAATTCGAACCTGAGAAACGTCAAATGGAATATTGCAAGGCTAATAACGGGGATTCTTCGTTTTTGATCTGCAATGACTTGGTTATTGAAGTGCTGCCAAATTACTTTAGAGAATACCCTAATTCATCGCAGCTCATAATCATCGGCCCTTCAGACGAGTAGCTTAAGAATGCAGTCTACTTGATCCAGCATTTCGCCAACTGGCTATTCGCAAACAGATACACTAACACTAAGCTTGTCATCAATTCGGAAGATGAGTGATGGAGTTTTATTGTAAGTTGTTTTCTGTGAATTTTGGGGAATCTGTTACATTTGTTCATTGTGTCTTTTGAATAATTCCATCAAGAATAATACTATTTGAAAGGAAATGCTGGCAAAAAAAACTTTTAATTTTTACTGACAAAGACTGCCTTTGAAAGTTTGATGATTTATTGGATTCATATTGAACTGTGGGATGAAAAGAATATGTTGTATTGAATTTGAGAGTGTGTTGAGCGTTCAATTAAAGCATCAAACGCATGGATTGATTCAATAGAAATTTAATTAAAGTTTTAACCTGAAATTTAAGATTATTTAAGTCCTTGCGGAAAGAAGATAACTGGATAAATAAGCACAACTAAAAATTGCAATCTCTCCTTTCATTTGCTTTACAAATTTCTTCTTGATTTTCAGAGAAAGCCTACTCTCATTCTTATTAAATAGACTCTTGGTTTAAAGGAAAAAAGACCATTACCCTAATAAGAATGATCTCCTCACTTATCATTGGACTTTTATCAGTTCTGATATATCTCATATCGTTATCAGGCGTGTCTGCAGGTATGATCAACATGTGATTTATTTAAGCGTATCAGCACTAAAATAATGTTGATTTTTGGCTGATTAGGCACTGTGAACTAAGGGACTGTACCAATTTATAACACAATTGCGAACAAAGGGCAGTACGCAAATTATACCTTCTAAATTGTGCCGTAAACATCCGTTCCAGCAGGAGGCAAAGTTACCGTAACATTTCCATACTAGTTTCCACCTGGCTTGGGGATAAACCCAGTGACTAACACCACATGCAGCGTGCCTTGCGAGATTTTTGGTCTCAAAGTGTTTTTCTACTTTACAAGCGAAGATATCCTTGGCGCAATCTGTAAAAATGGAAAATACAACGAAACACAAAATAATTTAGATTATTTATTGATGATGGCTCTACAACGATAATTCAAGATTAGAGGGATTTTGTGTTTGAAACTTGTATTTCCTTACCTTTCTTTTCTTCCTTTCAGCGTACAGCATATCGATTTACAACGTTAAAAATCCAAAAAATGCTGGTGGAACAGGCAATTTCTACGTGTAAACAAGCAGGGGACCAAATAAATATGATGAGAATCTGATGTTTGGGTCGTTGGGTGTTGCTGGAGACATTGACTTACTAACATCAACGACCGTTGCAGTGGATTCTACTGGATCTACAGCAGCAGGTGTACAGACGAAATACAACTTTGCGTTTAAAACTGCAACTTACATTCCTTAGAACTCCTATATAGAGTTATGGATACCGAATTCAGGCTATTCGATATCTACTAATCCATCTTGCGCTACATATGCCATCAATAGCGTCTAGATCAACGGAACAATTGCATGCTCTTCTGTGTCCGGCTCAAATATCATACATGTTAAAGGTTAGTCTTAGCCTTTAAGTTATGGATTAACTAAATTATTTTAATTTTTGAATAGGATTCACTCAAAACATCACTGTGGGGAGCAGCGTGGGTATCACAGTGACCATGACAAACCCAACGGTATCAGTCTTTACAGGTACATTTCGAATGGTAGTTTATCGCTATGCAACGAAAGTTGTACTGTGCTGGAGCAACTACCTCACTGGGCTGCAAATCACGCCTGGAACAATGCAATCCATTTCCCTCTCGCAGGTTAAGACAAATGCAGTCCAAGCGTAGGCTAAGATACTCGATTATGAGCTTACATTTTTGACCACCAACCCTCTCCCGCTTGGATCGCTCATCGAAATCAGCTTTCCTTCAGATGGATCCATAGCGCTTTTTGAAAACAGTACAAATTTTAATAATAAACCTTTTCATTCCTTTCACAAAGAAACATTTGATATTTGAATAGATTCTGATTTTTCAACAAGCTACCAATTGCTTTATGGGTTGGATGACATCAGTACAGACTCGACTCTTAACGATATTGATGTGGCAAGCAGTTACATACGATTTTCAAATTATGCTGGATAGACAACTCCAACTGAAATATCTGTATTTTTCAGAGTAATAATACCTCCGCTTTCAGGTGTGTCCAATGCAATCATCGTTACCACTTACACTTCCACTGCGATGACATCCATCATCGACTAGGATTCATCGTCTATTAAAATTACTGTCAAGGCAATATCCTCAGCGAATGCTGCTGTTTTAACTGAAAACGCCAGCACTAACAAATACTAAGCAAGCACAACAAACAATATTGCTATTTACTTCACACCGCCACTCGCAATACCCGCTGGAAGTGTCTATCGATTTATCTTTGACAGTGCATTCACACTTTCTGCTGTAGATAGTAAGTTTATTTGGAGATTTATTCAGCAATTTTGTAATATTTTACTGTATTTATTTTAATCTTTTTCCTTTGAAAGGTACTCTATGCTATGTGAATTCTGCTGTATCGACAATATGCAAGAGAACTGATTCCGTTGTGACTCTTGTGTCATCTAGCACTCTCCCAGGAGCTTCCATTACCAGCAGTGTCTAGGCTATTCTTTATTTAAACTCCTTTGTGACTATGCCTGTAACTCAAGGTGCCTTCCTCCTTGATGTGACTATCTATAACGCAGCATAAACATCAGTTCTCTTCACTTATTCTATTCTGCTTCTGATTACTCCTCAGCCGATTTCGACAGTCACAAATCAAGTCTACATGAACTTCCGTAATTACGCGCCAAGCACTTCATTCTACACAAGATATGGGATATTAGAAATCGAATTGACAACAGAAGATCTCACTATACCCAAGGGAAGTCCTTCAAGTGATCTCACCTAAGCTCAAGGTTAGAGATATTTTATGTATTTCACATCATTTTGTTGAATATGGGCGCTAGCTTTCTGGAATTGGTTGATGATTTATGTCTTTATCCTTGCTGTTAGGTTTCATTGATGTTTTGTTTTTGACGAATTTCGACTCCAAATTGGGTTCATCTCTAGCATATGGAAGCGAGTTCTACTGCAAAGGCATCGATGGGCTATTTGATTATGACAGCTCCACTATTAAATGCTACATGCTGCGGGTTACTTACGCTGATCCAACTACTAACAACTCTCCTTCATCCTACACTGCCATCAGAATGAAGTACTTCAAAGCAATATCTCCAGGCACAGTCATCAGATTCCATATCCCAAACATCTAGAATCCTTAATCGACTTCTGCGACAATTCTTGTCCTATTGAAGGAAAGGATTAACAGAAGAGAATACATCTTGAATCTATCCAGCGTGCTCACAGTGAATTACATCACAATAACTGCTAATCCTCCGATATCTCTCTCGAGTAGTGCTTACATTGATTTCATACCCGTTAATCCGTACCTGCAGAAATCGTTTAGCATGAAATTCGACTTTGAAGGCAGCACTGTTGTAACTCTAGGCGATTTTTTCATCATCATCTTTCCTACTTTCGATACGGGTATGTTCGTATTCTTTATTCACTGTAGAAGACTGATAAAATTTGCCCTATTTAAAGGTTTTTTCCCATCTGATGATGGTATCGGCTTTGAGTTGATTTAATCGGGGGTACAATACATCCAGAAGACGATCGTATACTTTAATATAAATTGGCTGCTAGTTGAGATTATCACTGCTCCTGCTGGAGGCACATTCACTGCAGGTTTAGCTAGAGGCAATGTTATAAATCTCGTCTATCCAAGATACTCCTACACTTTTGGTACTCTCTATGTTATTCGAGTGCCTGCGGCTGGATAGAGTATCAAAGATATTGTCGGAGTCACAGTAAGAACCAATCACAACATATCTAAGGTTATTTTTTTAATTTGATTTACCTTTAACCAATCAGTTGCAAGGATTGACTACTGTTCCAGTGTAAAACGACTTCTAAGATGTATCAATTTTGGTACCTTTCAAGGCTTCTTCGTTTCCTGGTTCTTACTTTGAGTTCTACATAGTGCCTTCCAATGATCTTCTCCAAGGGTTTTCGATTCAGATAACATTCAGCAGTCAATTCAATCTCTAGAAGAGCTTTCCTAGTCCAGTGTTTTCAGCTCCTCAGTTAAATGCGTTAGATACTTCTCAAGGAATCGTCTTTACTATTTCCAGTAATGTAGTGACGATTTCCAATCTGAAGGAGCATCCAGCTGGATCACCTTTCAGAGTCATTGTCGATGGAGTTAAAAATCCTGATTTGATCTCCCAAGTAACCACTGGTTGGTCAGTTCTAGCTTACTATCAAAACACAGCCTATGTCATCAATTACAGTAACCAAAACTTATTGAAAGTTCTTTCAAAATACATTGCTGCTTTTTGATCAATCATAGGAAGTTCGTTCACTAGTTACACAACAGGCACAGCTTTCTAGTCTGGCTACATAATCTTCTAGGGAATCTCAGCGTTTCCAAGCAATGCTAACACCTACTCCACATACACTGTTTCTTTCACGCCTTCTTCATCTTTTCGTGCTTATGCTCTGATATAAATAACATTTCCATCGAGTGACTTCTCAACGAGCTAGCTCCCATCGACTCCAGTATGCCAGCTAACAGGTGGTCTAACTACGTTCAAAAGTTGCACTATTTCAGGGAATACCTTCACGATAGTCACGGAGACCAAATATAACTCCGACACAGTCAATTTTATTGTAAGGAAGTTTTCAAAAAGATAAATTATTTTTGTTATTCTGATTGATTTTCTGCAATAAAACACCACAGGTGAACGATGTGCTTAATCCTACGACAGCTGGGAGCACTTCTGGATTTGTTGTGCAAGTGTTCTATGATGGAGTCCTTGTCTAAGACACCGATACTACAAGTTCAACTCTTCGAACTCTTACCATCACCAGCAGAGCGTCTTTGCTGCAGATCAAATCTTTGAATTTCTACCCCACGAATGAAGCTGAATACGCGATTTACTACTTCACAATCATCCCATCATTCACTCTTGATTCACTGATCCTCATCTACATCGAATTCCCTTCTAAGTTTGACTAACTTCTCGGCACTTCTGTCAAGTGCAGTTCAGAAAGCGGTCTAACTTCTGAGATCAACTGTTCTATTTCCAACAGTATTGTCACAATATCTGGCATAACTTCATATGAACCGAGCTTTGACAATCCAATTATCATCAAACTTCAAGGGTATTTTTCATCTTCCAGCAAATATCCTAAACTATTTGATGATTCTCTTTTATTCTTGTTATTTGTACTATTCCCCCCAAAAACAGTATCATGAACCCAAACGAAGATTAAGATCGAAGTGGGAGTGACTTCAAAATAGGTTTATACGAGAGATTCACTTCGTATTTCATCGATTACAACGACGATGTAGACTTCGCACTGACTACACAAGCACCCACATGGCTAGAGCTAGATTCGATGTCTCCTTCTAATTACTACATCCGTCGGGAGAGCATTTACTCCATGGAATTCTAAATCGACACCAGCTATCCTTTACCGAGTTACAACTCTCAAGGTTAAATCATAATAGAATTCCCAAGTGGATACGATATCCCTGATTCCTAAGCACTCGATTGCACATCAACGACTAGTGATATGGATACTCTAACATGTTCAATCGAGAACAACAAAGTTAGTGTGACTGGAAATCTAGTTTCCATCAGTGGAGTTGCTGATCTGTATATTAATAATATGCTCAACCCAACAGAAGTAGGTGCAATTGATCCAATCATCATTAAGCTCTACGACGGATTCAACAAGAACATCATATCAAGGACATTCTACAACATCGATCCATCAGATTTTTCTTTTTCCGTTCCTGGGCCGTTGATCACTGTGAATGGAAACAGCACAATTATAGTTGAGAGAGGTACGCAAACAGAGGATTTGTACATTACTGTGGATTATCCATGTGCTCTCAACCTCACGTTAACACCTACGATTACCTAAGATGGCATCACGATTATCCCTGAAGCAATCTCCCTGAGCTTGGGAGACTTACAAGCGAAATTCAGAGTATCTGTCTTGCAGACACTCAACGCTGGTATTTTATTTAACTGAGGAGGTTTTGGCTTAGCTTGTTTTGCTTAGGGTTTTACTACATTTACTGGACAACGTCGGGAGATGAAGACACACCTTATTATACTGCTCTCAAAAAGACTAAGATATAAGTAAACATATTACTAAATATCATTTGGGGTTTCAAGAGAGATATTAAACTAAATTAAATGATATTTTGAAGGTAACAGCGAATAAGAACATTCGTATATCCATCGGAACAGTGTTTGAGACACCTTTAGGAGGTTGGTCTCTTCCAACAGTTGTATCCACATTGTATGCTCCCAATCTTTCCCTGGAGGTTTTGATTTAGTTCAAAACAGAGCTCACAGGAATCACTCTGTCGTCCAAGAGTTTACTGTTCAGTCAAGGCACTAATTCAGTGTAGTTCTACTTGAATTGCTCGAGTGCAGCTACAGCAACGGGAGGAACGCTCATGTTCTCACTTGACGGAATCAACTCAGATGTCTACTCGCTAAGTGAAACCTCCCTTGATTTCACAATCATCTCAGCAGATTCAACTGCCCCGACAGTCACCGATCTAGCTAACTCTACAACCACACAGACATCTGTCACAGTAACAATAGGTAAAATTAGTTAGATAGCTGCTAGTCAATGCATTTCAAAATTGTTTTGATGTTTGTTTGATTTGCAGGTACATCTGAAGTAGCATTGTCATATTTCATGATAGCCTTACAAGGTACTCCTGTTTAGTCCTACACGAATATTCAGATCTAAAAGAAACCACGAACTGCAACTAGAACTCAATATGGCAGTGCTATCATTGGAAAGACCAATCAAGTTACCTACACTTTCAACGGGCTGGAAGCGAATGTTACATACAGTGTGTACGCTTATGCTGTCGATCGTGCTGGGTTGTGGAGTGCTGTGAAAACTCTTGAATTTTCAACGTCTGACAGGTATTCTGCAGCGAATTTCGCTCTGCAGTTCACGTAAGCATACCTTAACTCGGCTGAAAAGACGAACATCAAAAAGGAAGTAGCATTTGTCTTAAGTCTAAAACAGTCACAGTAAACAAACATGACAATATTGTGACAATAAGTTAATTAAAATCTTATGTTTTTCTAGAGTCATCGAGAGAGTATATACATTCTCAACAAGGAGAGTTCTCGGAGAAGATGGAGAGACTAGCTTCATGGGTTTAGCATTTTTATTAATGGATGCTATTTCAAATATTTTAATATTTTTTTAATAATTTAGTTTTTAAAGATCCTCTGGATGAAGAAGATTACAGAAACAACAGCAATGAAGGTAATGTTTCATTTGTTTATTTAACAGGCAACCCCTAATATTAATTTATCTTTGTCAATAGATTCTCGTAATCTAGCAGATGTTGCAACGATAATCATTCATTTGTAGATTATTTCCAATCCGTACACTGAAAATTTCGTGTCTCCTTACAAGTTAGTGGAGTATCTCATTTCGAATTAAATGACGATGCTTAACAGCAGACTAACTAACCTCAACACTGGATACACTATCACATATTCAGAGTTCGTCAAGTACACTCCTTCGTTCATTGGAGTACCGACTGAAGTAGATGTCTCCACAAATCAAGTTGTCCTTCAAGTTGAGTTGAACAATTACGGATGGGTATTTGCAATGGCTACTAAAACCAGCCAAGACGAAGGCAAACCGAGCAGTTAGTAAATTCAATGGGGACTTAACTCAACTAACTTCATTGTGCCAAGCTGGAAAATTGAAATCCCCGAAGCATACACTGCATATAATTTAACTGTGCCTGGAATGGTGCCAAACACTGAGTATAATGTCTATATAATTGGTGGGAGTGTACATCCCGGGTATCCTGATCTTATGCTGAGCTCGGGGATACAACTCATCGATGTTACGACTCTCTTCATTCCTAGCTGTAACTTTTAAATTATTCATATATTTATTGGAATTACTAATTTATTCTATTTATTAAATTTTCTCAAAAGTGCCTTATCTCGATCTCTCAGGATCCATAAAGTCACCATTAATTCAATTATTCTACCTCTTGCTATTTGTAGGATTTTGTATCTGAAAAGAGAGATTTATGTTTTGACTTGTTTTAAGCCATTTTGATTATTAAACAACATCTCTAACACACTTTTAAATTTCTCCTGATTCAATTTATTCACACACATAATGTATTAATAAAATGAGGAATTATCTGCTCTTAACGTGTCTCCATGCTATGATTTTGGATTAAAATCAGTGTTTAAACAAGAAAAGATTCCCACTAATAGTGAGTCGGATCAATTTCCAAGGAGAAAATAATTCAAAACTTTGCGCAAAAAAATAAATAGGAAAGTAACAATAAAGAATGGAAGAGCTAAAATCTTGGTACCTTAAATTTCCACTTTTCCCAAGGTGTTTTTTGACTGCAGTGATACTCGTCACTGTGGTGTCAAGCACAGTTTTCCCTAACATTCTCTATTACATCTATTTAGACTTGGAGAAGCTTAAATACTTGCAGGTAAAAATTAAATGCAATGAATTTGAATATCCTGATTGATTGTAAAATGATTCTTTTCTGTGCAGATATGGAGACTCTTCACAAACTTTTTCTTTATCGGAAAATTCGGTCCCTCTATCCTTTGGGATGTCATATTCCTGTGAGACTTTTTTTCCTCCATTGTTGCCATGTTAATCACATTTCTTATTTGCATGCTTCCATTAGATATTTTAGTATTACAAGACTTCAATCGCTCTTTTCTGAAAGACAACTCGATGAACAGTTATGGCTAAGTCTATTTAATATGATGTTGCTCTCGGTAAATTAACTTTCCAATCGATTAGATATTTCATGATGATTTATTTGTTGATAATTTAGGTGATAGGATTGATTTTCTAGGAAGTTTTCCTATGCCACTCCCTTCTTTTCTGTTTCCTTTACATCTGGTGCAAGAGACGTCCATTTGAGGAAATTAGCTTTTTCGGGCTTTCTTTGAAAAGTAAGATCATATCATTTTAGTGGATTTTGAATTAATCAATGCAAAATGACTTTTAATTTTTTAAACTAGGTGGTTACTTTCCTTTTGTGTTGATGCTATTCCATCTGATCACTGGCCAGTCAATTTACAGAGATCTTTATGGAATGGCTGCTGGACACATTTACATCTTCCTGAAGGATATCTACCCTGTTTCGAGCAATAACCATTTCTTGAGAACACCACTCTTCTTGTAACAAAATTGAAGTTTTGCTAAGAATATCAAATATAATAATAATATTTTGTTAATATTTTCCAGTTCAAAGATCGTGAATAAGTACTTAAACTAATCAGCACAAAATAACTTCAATCGCAATAACAATGACGCATAAGATTAATAATAATAAGATCAACAGCGCTAAGGAGAAAATGAACCAATGTTTGGCTTCAGAGCCTTCCAAGGAAGAGGAGTTCGTTTGGGATGATCTAATAACTATAAATATGTGAAAAAAGTCTTATTATTTCATGTTAATATCTTCAAGAAACCCAATATGATTTCAAAAATGTTTCAATGCATAATTCTTAACTTAGATAATTTGTTTTTCTCTGAATTCCTTTCTCCAATATCCTTGATTATTTTAATAGATTATCCGTTTCTACTTTTTAAGATTTCAATTCCTAATAAATATCGAGGCAAAACGAAAAAATATTCATATTTCCAAATAATAGATATTCCAATGGTTGGTGCTTAAACATCAGCTTTCAAGCAGCAGACACCTTTCTCCTTACTATTAGTTTCTTTTATACTCTTCTCTTCTTTATGCTTAACCTCAGCAGCTCCTTCCATTCCTATTAGTAGAAATGCATACCCTGAGTAGTTTGGAAGAAAAGTTAGAATGACAAATAAAGATTTGCTGTTTTTACAAACATCAAGTAACCCAGAATGCAGCAAGACTGGAAGGGATTAGTGCCTGAACGGTGGTTAATGCTATAAGTCTGAATGCTACTGCCCTCATCCATTCATTGGATCGTTTTGCTAGTATGAATTAGAACTCGAAACTTATTTGAGTTACACATAAGTTGTAATAATCTGCTTGATAAGTCTTCTAATTGGATTACTTGTGTTTTGGATTTACTATCGTATTCAGCAGAAACTTAACAATGCTAACTTAGATTCGTTTGAGAAGAACTTCAAAGGAGTAGAAGTATGGGATAAAATAAATCTTAACAAGTCGAAAAGTAACAAGGAATGAGAGAGCCATAAATTTCAGATAATTCTAAGATTTATAACTCTCTCTGAATAGTCATTTGTATTATGTTTTCAGGCATTGAAAACCCCCTATTTGTGTGCATTAGTTGTGGTGTTATTTTCCTCTTCATTTTTATTTGTTGCAGGATAAAACTAAGACTAAAAAATGAGTATGAATAAGTTGTTAATGATAATTTATTATGATTTTCTACATAAATAACACTCAATATTTGACTAAAAAAAAATCCAATGTAGATCAGAGATGTCTACGATCGGATAGCTCTCCTTTATTTGGACTCATTTATGTTTAAGATTTACATTCCTGAGAAATAGTCCAGTTAAGAACTGCCACCCAAGTATCGAGCACTTATTTTTCTTAAGAGCAAAAAAGCATGCGCTCTTCTGATTCATACCATTCGTGACTTCTTCCAGACCAAGTTGTTAAATCTAAAATAAGTTATTGAACAAAAATAACCAGAAATTGTGAAATATATGCAAATATACCTTTAATTTATTTGTTCAGTTGTCCATTCTTCTTAGAGCCAAGCTTGTCTTAAGGCATCAAGTGTTAGGGAGGACGCTGAAATATTACAAAAATCTCAATGAATCATCATCCAAGGACAATTTGTATTTTCTAATCTATTTACATTGCTAAATATCGAATCATTTTCTGTTTAAACTGATTTCAAAGCCCCAGCATTGGTGACTATTTCGAAGTAATTCACAGATACACTTCTATTTCCATTTTCAGGATGTAGTTTCTACGTTGCTTTAAGTTGCCTCTAGAATTCTTTCGGCAGAAGAGGAACATTGAAACTCACTTGTGACACAGATAAAATGCAGGAAAGTGGTAATTCAAACAGTGGCTTTTCAGGATAGCATTTAGAACTAACTCTATCTTTATAATACCGGATTGTTTCAAGAGAAAGACAAAGGTATCGAGAAATGAAATTGTAATTCAACCCTGGCTTGTATTTAAACAGCTCACCTTCAAATAATATGCTTTCTTCAAAAAAGCAAAATAAAGAATGAGGGAGATTATTTGGGAAAGAGTGAATAAATGTGAATACTTGGACTCTCGAGCGAAGAACAAATCTTCTGAAAAGATAAATAATCCATCAACTGATTCTCTTTTGCTCCTATTGATCAAAAATATCAATATTGTAATCACTTTTCACATTCTTGTTAAGAGTTACTTTTGAGGGCAGAATCATTA
>Ga0302285_10001551_pt1 | contig 12800 bp, 6 predicted proteins | sample III_Fen_E2_2_FD_200455 | JGI IMG/M metagenome (GOLD analysis project Ga0302285, IMG submission 200455) | Peat permafrost microbial communities from Stordalen Mire near Abisko, Sweden - III_Fen_E2_2 | ecosystem: Environmental > Terrestrial > Soil > Wetlands > Permafrost | place: Sweden: Abisko...
CCACATTCGACAAGTTCTGAAATTCGTAGTCTTTTCTCATATGATTCTAAAACTCTTCTTGCACTCTCCCCTCGTTCCCTCTATGTCTTTCAATGAGTGAAACAGAATTAATTAAAAAATATCAAAGATAGTAGAATATTTATTAAAAACAGTACCACTCTGCCATTTTGTATGAAACGTTTGATATTTTCAATTAATTCAGAATAGTTTTTAACCGCTAAACTTGCATCTTACCAAGTGATTTTTCTAAAAATTACATGTTTTAAAAAGCGAAAAAATAAGGAACTTTTGCACGAAATACCTCTTTTAATTTTTTTACAAGTCTAGATTAATAGAATATACAAGAAGCACACAAGAAAATATTATTATTATTTTCGATGTTTTGTTTTTGTTGTTGTTTCGATTTGTTAATTTTTCATTATCTTCCCTGTTTATAGTGAAATATCCTTGGAGTGCTTGGATTGCTTGCTGACCTGATCTTTTCAGCATAAATTGAATGCATCGTTCTTCTTTTTGATCCCCATGCACTTCCCTCCTTTTGAACATGCATTTCTTATGGAGAATATCCCGTTGAAATCCTCTGAGTGCTTATTTCTTGTTAAATGATTTCAGGCGAAAATGTTCGTTTTTGAGAATAATTTGATAATGTTCTTCGGATTGAATCTTAACCAGTGCTTTGATAATTAAGCTACAGATCATCATAGCAAGTATCATCTCTCTCATTATGGTATAAAGTTGTGAGTTTTGAGTAGCATAATTAGTTTTCTTTATCTTAGTCAATATTATTATTTTTTATGTTTTTCGTGAGATTCCTAATGAAATTGCGTTTTAAATTTCTTGTAAAGTAATTAGAAGATGTCGAAAGAGCGGAATTCGACGGTTTGATCCTCTAATCAACACTTAACGATCTCAGGGGGTTGAGTTCATTTTGAATTTATTCGATACTTCTTCCTGAAAGTTGCTGATCAATAATTATCTAGCTTTGTAACTTTTTCTACATTTTTTCTTTTATCTTCCTAGATCGCTTGATGAAGTCCTATTATATTTAAATAGGCATTTCACTGTGAACATGTATGGGCATTGTCGTTAATCTCGCTGATTTCTTTTGCTGGATGTACTCAGGCAGTAGATAGAGATTAGGTTCAAGCAAGATGATTCCATGGTAATTCACTTTTTTCGCGAATTACTAAGCATATGTGGGCTTGATGATTGTCCTATGTCTTCGTCTTTAGAGTTCTTCATTCTGCTTTAACTGCTCTAAGTTATCAGATTTCATGGTTAGTAAATTGTAGCATTGCTGTTCTGCGGGTTGCTCGTAGTCAGTTAAACAATTATTCAGTTGAGAAGATGTAGAAGGCTAAGAATCTGAATGGTCTGTATTGTTTCTGGAATCAGGATCAGTCTAGTAGGTTTCTGATTTCTTGTGAGAAGAAGGAGACAAAGATTTATTTGAAAAATTAAGCTCACGATGACGACGAACATGGATTTATCTTGCTGAGTTTGGCTGTGCAGGAGGCTAATAAGGGTTCAAAATATCATCTTATTCCTCATTTAGAGCTATTGACTTATTCTAGTCTAATTTTCTCCTAAATGAAAGGGAACGAGTAGAAGATATGAGTAGCTCCTATCGAGGAGAACTACTAGTTAATGTCAAATTATGGTTGTTTTTGGCTTGCAAAAGCTAGTATTGTAAATTGGCTGATTGAAAGCTCAGAAACGTTGAATGTTCTGAACGATTCGACTTCATATGGGAGAAAAGAAATAAGAAATATCAAAAAAGAAAAAACAAAGATTATTATCAAGCGTTGGAGTGTTGAGGTGGGAGTATAACAATTTATGTAAAGCTGATATTTTGTTACTGCAATATTCTTGAAAAACAAGAAAACTAGATTTGAGAGCACTTTTCTACTTTTCTGTGTGGGATATCAGCCATCGGTATGATAAATAATCAAGAAACAAAAAAATATTTATCTTTCAACTCTCTGGGCTTCAGGCAAGAAAACTCCAAATACTTTCATCTTTTTTGTCTTCTCTTCAGTTGAGTTGAAAAAATGGGTAAGATGCTTACGGAGTAGTCCATAAAGGAGAAGACTAAATGTACCTCCTTAGGATAGGTTAAAAACCTAAATCTTTGGGGAAGTGAGCTGGAAGATGTATCGATAGTCAGCAGAATGCCAAATGTTGAAGTGCTGTCTCTTTCATTAAATAAGATCATCAGTCTTAAGCAGTTTGCGACATGCAAGTAGCTCTAGGAACTGTATCTTAGGAAAAATGCTATTCAAGATCTCAGTGAAATATAATATCTCTCAGGGTTATCTCAACTGAAGGTACTATGGCTGCTTGACAATCCTTGTTCGGAGCTACCTGAATACAGATCGACAGTCATCTCTGCGTTGCCTAGTTTACTGAAATTAGACAATACACCTGTGACTTAAGAAGAAAGAGAGGAACTAGATTCTTAAAAGGAAAAATACAATAATGGTTCTTCCCTTGAGGATCAAAGTAAATCGAAGTATTTTGGTGGTTCAAATAACTTAGCGTTGACTCATGAAACTTAATGGATTGAGGATTAGAAACAAAATGATAGAAAAAATATCGAAAATAATAATAATAACAATGAGAACATCGTGTGTGCTATTCTCAGCCTTGTTTCTGAGCTGGATTTGAACTCGCTTGAGATTGTAAGGAGAGAAGTAATCAAATCACTTGAGCTGCTTAATTGATTGGAAAACATACTACTATTACCATTTCTACCAAAGACTGTACTGTTTAAGAGCCTATTTTCAAACGCATTTTAATTTCAACATTTTCTTGATTGGAGAAATAACAGCAAAACGATAAAAACATCACTGAGTGTCTAATTGGTCTCATTCTCATCTTGCAGACCAACTCTTTAAATACAATAATTACCTGAAATTCATATTCAATATATTTTTTTACAAGCAGCAGGAAAAAAGGAAACATTTGAAAAGACCTTGGCTGATACACAAAATATTCAATTTGATTCAGCCTGCCATTTGGGTTTGTATGCTAGAATGAATTAAAAATAATTATTTTTACATAAAATGGTTCTTTTTGTACTTTATTTTCAATATTTAGTATTCAAATACATCTGAAAGATAATTCCAAGGGATCTCCTCAATTCAAAAACACATAATCTCTTTGTTCTGTTTTAAAAATAATTCTCTACAAACGAATTAATTTTTTTTTTGGTGTTCATACATTGCCTTTTTTCATCCTAAAAATAATGAATCCTCTTTCCTGAAATTTTCATGTTAACAGATTCCCTTTTTCTTTTAATTCTGCTCTTAATCATCTCCCTTTCTCTATCCTTTAATCCTATGCTTAAGCTCTTTTTTCTGTTGCTAGTAAACCCTAAATAAAGTCAAATATCTGATGAAATTCTATTGATATTTAAATTCAATTAGAAGGATTGTGCAGCATATAAGTTCATATAAATCAGGAACACAGCATATTGTCGCAAATTCATGCATTGCTAGTAAATGCCAATATCAACTTAATTTAATCTTTAGTTAGCTAAGCTGGTGCTAAATTGCTGCATCAATGATGTTCTTCTTCCTCTTCAGAGCCCTGAGCGTTGATCTGAGCCTACCTAATGAGATAGATCACATAGAAGGGGTATGAAAATGTAGCAAGTCTGAGAAACTTAAGGAATATGGGAGCGGCCATTTTGTCTGAGTGTTGATTTGTTTAGAATCTTCTTCTTGTTTTATGCTTTTTCTTGGTTTTATTAACTATTTTTATTTCTCTCTCTCCACCCAGTTAATGCTTATTTTTACTCTTCAAAACTCAATGAAATTCACGAAATAATCACACAAACGATCAGACTTGCAATATGCATAATTATTAAATACTTAATATTTTTAGTCATTTTTTTCTTTGCTTCTTTCTTTCAGGAATTGGATTAGTCGATAAGTTGTTGAACATACTCAACAGAGTTATGCTGCTTATTTGCTAGATTTATTTCTTCATTCTACAGACTAGGGAAGAATATCCACTTGAATCTAGGCTCTATACTGCTTATCTACCATCCACCAAAATCACAAAACTCAATCAAAAATCAAATTAAATCTAATAGAAATTTCTCTTCTTTTTTTTTGTTAACCCAAAAAGAAAAACTTTACCTTGTTGTCCACACTTTGATCAGCGAAATAAGTATTTTTACCAGAGAACATGAAATGGGTGTATTCCATTCTTTGCTAAATTTTCTAGGCTTCTTGCTGGTAGTAATAGACTTGATCCACAGTCTTCGCTCCTCCCTCTTTTTGATACAACTATTTTTTTTACAATTACATGTTCACTCATTTTTCATAAACCAACCAATAAGTAGTTGTGTGTTTGTTTTTGTACGTAGAAGAGTTTGCCAAGGGATTTAATATTATTGTTGCATTTCGTGCTGTCCTAGATGCGTGTAGCTAAATACAATGACTCGCGTAGAGTGCGATAAAAGAGAGCCTTTGATTATTACAGTAGGACTTAAGCGCTTACTTTTGATTTCATTTCTTTTCTAGTAATTATTTCTTTGAGTTCAACTTAGAAAATCTTTTAGTCTTTTTTCTTCTTTAATTTCTTCTTGTAAAGTAGACCTTTCTGAAGAGTAAAGATAGTATTACTTTTGAATATTGTTATAAACTATTCTTTTGTTTTTGTGTTGAATAAGATTTAAGTAAGAAGTAAAATACTCCTGCTGGGAATGTATTGTGAGATTTAGATTTATTAATGTTGTGAGCAAGTTTATTGTAGGGATAAATACAACTTTAGATATTGAATCGAAAAGTGTGATTTATCACTGTGACTTACTTTATTTAACGCCTAGATCTGAGTAAAAAAAAGAATTTAAAAAAAAATAGAAAGGAAATCCGCTTAGATAACTGGCATAATGGAAGCCATGCGGAACCCAATCTTTCTGTGTAGCGCATCTTTTAGCATGGCTCCTGAATTTGAAGGTTAGCAGATTTTTAGTAGTTAGTTAATTTTATAGTAAAAACCTGCTTTAGAAGGGATACTATTTGAAGAAGTACGCAATGGAATGTATGAAGGATAGACTCTTGATGGCCGTCGACACGGAGTTGGCATTTTCATATGGGATGACTCATCAATCTACGTTGGTAAGACAATCTAGAAGCATCTAGCAGAATTTTATTTTTTTTAATTGTTGGATGTTTGGATATTTTAGGAGAGTGGACTAACGATGAATGCCATGGCCAAGGGATGATCTGCAAGAATGGTATTACACTTTATGGCTCCTTTGAACTTGGCTCGCTTTCTGGAAAAGCTGTGGTTACATTCCCCAATGGAAATCGGATCCTTGGACATTTTAGAAAAAACCTACTTTAAGGACTCAGTTTTTTGTATGATGCTAATAAATCAGAGTGGATGATGTGCGAATATCGACTTGGAGTTCAAGCTAGATTATTGGAGAAATAGCAGACAAGCAAACTTAATGATTATTCGCATTTTTTCTCATAAAATATCAATAATGCTCCATATGAATATTTAGGAAATTCTGACATTGAACCTCCCTTTTTCTCTTAATTCCCAAGGAAAGATATTGATTTACTCCATCTTCAGGGGATTCTTTCATAGCTGTCTCGATTGGGTTCAACAATGGGAGAGAAATATCTAGGAGTCTTGGAGTTAAGTACAGATTTAACTTATTTAGGATTAGTGACTAATGGAATAGCTGAAGGATTAGGTATGACATTCTAAGCAGGAGTGGTTAAGAGTATTGGAAGATTTAAATCGGGTGTCTTAGAAGGGGAGTGCAGAGTCTTGAGTGAAGAAGGTGTTATGTATGATGGATAGTTCATCAACGGATATTTAAACGGAGTTGGTTTTTTATACAATAATCACACAGACACCCTCTATCAAGGTGTTTTTACGCATAATTAATGCAACAGACTGTTTAATAAGCATTAAGGATTCAATTAAGCGTAGATCAGCAAGCACAGAGAAGAGTAGCATAAGTTAGCACCAATATTTAGAAATCATTTGTTTTTGGTTGGGGTCTGCAAATCTTTATTGGACCTAGAGGCTCCGAATATCGATCAGACAATTAACTAGTTTGTGCAAGACAGCAAAGCATTGTTAGAATATAGGCGATAGAATCTATTCTACTTTCCTGTGCAGAGAGCCTCGGGAGGTTAGAGAGATGGAGGTGATGTCCTGGATTAGAGCAATTTCAAATACAAAGAATATGAATTCTCTTTGCATGAATTTTAAAAATAACTTAGAAAGCCATTTTTATCGCAACCTGCTTCATCAAAGAGCGATGAAAAACAAGCAAGCAATAAGAAAGATAGGGAGTAAAATGGATCTGAGTAGTAACAGTAACATGCAGCAAGCTTAGAAATGGATAAATCTCAGGAAGACACAGAAGTTAAGAATCAAAATAATCTTTTAGGAATTAATCAAAATGAATATTTTTCACTTGTTCCAGGTAAGCCTCATTATTAAACAATGCCCTCTCCGTCAGGGTCAGTTACAATCAGCAAGATTTTGACATAAAATCCTCCTAAAAATAACCCTCTTTATGATCAAATAAGGAATTAAAATAACTAGCAACCTAAACAGATAACCAAATTGGATTAAACTAGCCTTGAGAGGAAAAGTCCAAAAGATAGTAGAAATAGAGAGGGTAAGGTAACCAAAGATAGGAATTCGAGCTAAAAGAGTAGTTCAGCGAAAAGGAAAGAGAACTTTTCAGCTGAAAAATCAAGTGATTTTAAGGTAGCAAAAAGGCCTAACAGTGATTCTAAAAACAAAGATTTCAAGAGGACAAAATAACATAATTAATAAGAATAAAGAGAATTTGAATTATGTTTATCGGCTCCATAACAAAGACAGACTAACAATCAAGAAAGAAGACTTTTTAATAGAGCTTAAACAGGATTATCTTAGCGAATAAACGATGAAATTCGCTAATCAATAGTCAACTAAGAACTTAACTTGAATAGCTCTCCCTTGAATCAGCGAAAAGTTAGATAATTTCACTTACGACTTCCAAACTCAGCTTCTCCAGATAGAGACGAGCAGTGAGAGTCATAAGATAGACGCAAAAGTGAGAATAATTAAGAGGATCATTAATTTTTTAAATTATAATAATTATTTTTAGCGATAAGAAGAACAAAGCGAAAAAGAGAAGTTAAAGCAATAATATGCCAAGAATTTAGACATTAAAATCAAAGAAGCAGCCTGTAGGTTGGGAGAAGATTGAAGAAAAGCTGATGGAACTAACGAATAGAATGCGAGATGTTGAAAATGAGCCACATGAAGGAAGAAGAAAAGTGGAATCCTTATGGCCAATTTTCCGTTTACATCATGAACGATCTAGGTATATCTATGAAATGTTCTACAAACAGAAAGAGATTTCAAGGGATCTTTATGAGTACTGTCTCCGAGAAAAGTGGGCTGATGCAGACCTCATTGCAAAGTGGAAAAAAACTGGCTATGAGAAATTATGCTGCCTTCAATGCATTTAGCCTAAGGATCATAATTATGGAGGCACTTGCATATGCAGAGTACCAAAAGGATCGCTTGATGAAGGCAAGATTGTGCAGTGTCAGGCTTGTGGCTGCAGAGGATGTGCTTCTTGTGATTGAATTCTATTTTAGAATACTTATTTGAATTAAAATCTGTATCTTTGTGTTTTTTTATCTGCTTGTTTCTTCTTTATTTTCGTATTTTTTTCTTCCATATTTTTTTGAAGCTATTTTGGTTGAATGATTAGATTTAAAGGAAAATTTTTGAAAAATTTGGGAAGGTATTTTTTTAAGAAAATAAAATGGAAAATAGTTTAGAAATTAACTGAAAAACAATCTGTAGATGGATAGTTTATGATGAGGAAGCTTAACGAAACAATGATAGATTGGAAACATAGAGATTAAATAGAATATTACAGCTAGAATTATCATTTGAAAAGTAAATAAGATGGTTTTTTTGAATTTAAAATTGATTTAATGCATGTATTTATGAAGACAACTAAGAAAATCCATTTATTTTTACCCATAGTATCTTTCAAAAATCAAAACTAGCACAACTCATTTAGAAGAGATAGTTTTTTTTGATATTTCTTCAACTAATTACTTTTTTGATAATTAAGTTTATTGAAATCCACATAAATAGCTTTTATCCCCTAACAAAAAGATAATATTAATTGCCAGTAATAATTAAGATAGCTGGAGGATTAAGAGAGAGAGAGAGACTGAGAGAAAATAATACAAAATATTGAGATAGTAAAATTTGGGAACAATAAAATTTATTGCCTATTTAAATTTCGACCAAAATGTTAGATCAAACATTATTCTTGTAGAAGTCATTATTCAGTTTAAAAGGTGGGAAAGCAACTATTGTTTTTAATTAAATTGTAAAATTGTGGTATTATTGGTATTATTAATCAACGTATTATTTATTTTTTTCTCAATATTTGATCTTTCTGAATTCGCTTTTTTTACTAATTTTTTTTTGCTGAAACACTTGGTTCTCTCAAAAGGAATTACATTTATTTGATTTCTATTCTGGGTTTGTAAAGCAGTTCTATTGATTGAAATTGAAAAAGTAGTAAAGGGGGAGCTTCTAGTTGTAGAAGAAGAACACTAATAAATATGAAAACAACTTAAATTGCAAACAAAGTATATCATTTACATAATAACATTTCCATCGGAGATAGACTCAATCCCTTTAATGCTGCTTAAATAAACTCTTTGGATATGCTCTTACAAGAAAGCAATTCTCAAGGATGAATGCTAGAATTAATAGAAATTGTTGCTTTGAATTTATGATTACATCATTTTATTTGAAATTGGTGACGTTAACGACGATAGGCAATTCAATTGTAATTTAGGATTGTTTTACTTTACACTTTCTTTTTCCAACTCCAACAAGCACAAACGTGATTCTAATCAAGCGATTTGGGTTGATTATTAATCAAAACAGTATGTCAAGAAATAAAAATATTCTCAAAAAATAATTTGGTTTCTGGTAATAACTGGTGCAAACAGTTTAAATAACTAAAGAAAGACAAAACATCCCTTAGATTCCTGTCACGACTTAAAATCTCTCATAAATTGCCTGAATTAACACTACTCGAAGTAAAGGTGAGAGAATATAGCTAACTAGAAACAATATTCAAATAATCGCCCCACAGTAATTCGTTTCAACCGGGCTTACACACGCACAAATCGCACATGAAACTAAGAAAAAGAGCTCAGTATCCAAGGAAACACAAGCAAGATACTATTTAATGTAAATTTCTTCTCTCCCTCATTACATCCTTCGTTTAAAAGGTGGAGGATGTTGGGAGAGATAATAAGAAAACAATTATTAATGGTGGAGGAACATGTTTAGGCATAAAGGAATGGATTAAATTATTTAAATGTTTGACTGATATCAATGAGGAGTTAAGCATTTATAATAATAAAAACAAACCAAACATAATCAAACAATTATTTAAATAAAAAAAAGATTCTGAAAGCCTATTAATAGAACAATTCGTGTGATTGCCTTTGAAGAAAAAATGATTGAACACGCTTTGCAAGAAGGTTCCAGATCTAAACCATATCTTATCTGTCAGGCAATTATTCTTCTTTCGTTTGTGCCTCTCACTCTTGAAATGCAACTTCGGTTTTAAATGAACACAAGCTATATTTTGACTAGATTCGTGCTGTTAAATTTCATGCTCTCTCTGCTTTTAGCTGCTAGAGTTGCTGGTAGATCTCAATCGATTCCGAGACTCTCTGACATCGCCACACTTCGCCCGACAGCATTCCTAGCCATTTGGGGCGTTAATAATATCTTAAGTTGGGCTATTGTCTTCACAAATTTATCAGGTAGAGTCTTCTCTCGGACTGAGTCTGTCCAAGATTGGTTCGTAATCATATCTCATTTCCTAAGCACATGCATGCACTATTAAGCTAACGATGCTATATTAGCATTGTCAGAATAACTTGGAGGAATGTGGGAGAATTTGAAATCTATTCAATTTATGACATACACAATGCATTTCACTGCTTATGCCTTGCTGACATTGATTTGTACAATCGACAACACAATCCAAAAAGCTTTGATCTTCATTACATTTTGCAAATTCTTCGATGTGATTCTGAATATTCAGTTCATTTCGCACGGTGCTCGAATTACACTAGGTGCATTGATAATACTAGAAATCTTGAATAAATTATCGAATTCTAATTAACTCTCTTTTTAGATTGAGCCTCTCTTCCTTGTGATACTAGCCCTAGCTACTTTACTATTTGCTCTCAATTCTATCTTTAAAATCTACTCTGAGTTACGGCTTGTTTTAAGGAGAGTAAGAAGAAGGAGGATATCAAGAAATGGATCTTAAATTCTCTTGGAACAAATGCCAGAAGAACAATTACATGGGTTATCAGTAAGCGAATTGATTTAGCTGAAAAAAGTGAATACCAGTTCCTTGGGTACAATCAAACATAACGAATCTTGTTCAATTTGTTATTAAAATATTGAAGAATTATCAGTTGTGTATCTTCTCGATTGCCAACATGTGTTTCATACAGATTGTCTCGAAATATGGCTGAAATATAAAAACAATTGCCCAAACTGTAGATGCACTGCTCTGTTAAAGGAATAAGCCAATGAATTATTTCAGTAAACTGACATAGAGAATGCTTCAACCGAAGTTGATTCACCTTTCTTCTGAAAATCAACTAAAAACAAGGATTCTTCTTGATAGCTAGATGCACTGAAAATTTCTTAACATTTCAAATGCAATATTTAATTTTATTTTTTTTTCTCTTTACTAAAATAAACTCACTCCCTGTTGGTGTAAGCGCAATCTAATCTTGTAAAAACTTATATTATATTTTCTGTAAATCTCCTAATTGATATCTTATAATATTATAGATCCTTTGCGAGAATAATATTATAAGATTAAAAGAAAGCCTCCTTGCATTTAATGTACTTTGGTTTCCGAGTCAACTCAAAAAATCTTCATCTATTTTTGGATTTCGAGTAAAAAAGCGATAAGGACAAAGACTGGTTACTTATTTCAATCTGTAAATTAATAATTTGAAAAGATATAAGGGATAAGATTAAGCAAATCGTAGTTAAAATAGGGATTTGTCTAGGGAGAAAAAGAGTAACGAATGTGAAGGGATCAATTAAAAAAATTGAATGGACAAATTAGTGTTTTACTTTTACCATTCGAACAGGGGAACTTCTTAGGCACTGATCTAAAGTCATATTTTTTCAAATAGACCACATAAAAATCCCTGTATTCTTATCTTTATTGTATGTTTTGCTTAAGCTGCTAAATGTTCTTCTTTTTTTACTGAGCTTGCGAGGATATTGAAATCTAAAGAAATTTTTGAAATACTTCAATTATTCATCCAATCATTTTGAGCACATGGATTGGTACTTTGTTACATAGGAACTGTGTGATAATAACCCTTTGAGTTACTAGAGTCTATAATTTTGGTAATACGCAGTTTCGAGAGCAAAATTAATAAATTAAATAAAAATTGATATTTTATGAAAAGAAACAGATTTAAGTAATGAGTAAGTATTGATTTTATTTGAATTGAATATTAATTAAGGATGAGAGATAAATAATTATGGGAATTTGTATTATTTCACTCTATGTTGATCTTGTTGTCGGTTTGAAGGTGAATTCATTTTTCCTTAAACCTGCATATTCTTTATTGGTAGGTATATGAAATATCTTTGGGAGATTGTTTAATATTAACTCTTTATGATTAGGATGGTTATTTTTTCGTTTTTTAGTGAAAGTTTATTGTGTATTTATGAATTAACTACATCCAAATATCAACAAATTGCCAAATCCGATCACTTTATTTGTTGTGATTTTATGAATAATGTGTTTCTTGTAAGAGATTTTGTTTTTGCTGGCATAGAAACAGAAGATTTAGGCAAAGAAAGAATTAAGTTTAAATTAAACTGATGATTGTTTTTGTGGTTGTGTTGGTTTAATGTTTGATTAAGGAAGATCAGGGAAAGTGCTGCTGTGATTATTATTGTTGTTTCTGCTGTTTTACTTAATAATTTCTGCTTTCATATTTAGAGAACATGTTTTTAATATTTAAGAATTTAAATCAGATATTTTGACTTGCTTCTGCGTTTGAAGAGGCTTTACAAGAGTGCTTGGAATTCCCTTAAGAAAGGAAATATTAGTTATTAATGATGGAAAGAAACTCATTTTCTATTTTGTTGGAGGTATTATTGGTCTTTCTGACATGATTTGAACAATGGTTTTGTGAATTTCTTATGTTTTTTGTTGTTGCATAAATTGTTTCCTTTGCTTCAAATTTCAAATAGTTGATGAGTTTAACTAACACTTTACCCATTCTCAGAGCTTAGAGACAAAAAAGAAGATGATAGTTTCTGTGGATATCTATGATTTTTATCTTTTTCAACCAGTTTGGTTCTCTAATATTTGTTCATTTAATGTTCCTTCTCCCTTGATTTCAGATTTATTTTTCTTGAATTAATCATAATTTCCTTCGTTTTGGTCTGCTTTGGTATTAGTTTCTAATGTTCCTGGACAAGTATTATTCACAGAGGAGGAGGATGATGTTAAACTGTCAATTAAGGCATTTATTTTTATTATCTTCCTGAAATTAATTATTGATTTATTGTTTGGGCTGAAATTATTGTCTTGATTGATATTTTGATTAGTTCTATGATTGAAAGGAGATACCGACAGTGCATTATTCTCTGGGGAATGCTGTGAAAATCAAAAATACCATCAACCACCAAAAGGAGTTGGTTGATTTTTATTTATCCTA
>Ga0302285_10001552_pt1 | contig 12795 bp, 6 predicted proteins | sample III_Fen_E2_2_FD_200455 | JGI IMG/M metagenome (GOLD analysis project Ga0302285, IMG submission 200455) | Peat permafrost microbial communities from Stordalen Mire near Abisko, Sweden - III_Fen_E2_2 | ecosystem: Environmental > Terrestrial > Soil > Wetlands > Permafrost | place: Sweden: Abisko...
GAGCATCGATTATTTGATATTTCTTCAGCCAGAATAGGTCTTTGCCTGCAACTTATTGGTAGAGTCCCAGGATGTACCACATAATTCCAACTAGGAATACAAACAAAATAACAATTTAATTTATTAGCATATTTATAATTTGTCCATTCTATTTACGACAATGAGCGAATGATATCATAAAAATTAGCTAATTGAATAGTCTCAGAAGATGTCTTTGAGAATTGCTGAGAGCAGAGATATTTTAAAATATCGATAATTTCTTAAGAAGACCAAATACACGCAAAAATATGAGACACGAGAACAGATACTTTATTTTCAAGTGGCTAGGATTATAGACTATTGATGCTTCTGAATGATAGCCTGAAAGCAAAGAAGAAACTAGACATATTCCATCTGGTAAGAAAGAAGTTGACATATAGTGACGGATAATTTATTAACGAGATTCGATAACTTAATCTTGAAAATAGAAAGAGGAATTGAAGGATATCAGTATATCCAGAGCGAGAAATATTATAAATAAGAAATAGAAGTACTCCAGCCAAGCTATCGATGCCTCATTTTAAGCAAAGAACAGCACGATCGAAAAAAGGTAAAAAAAAAGAAAATTAAATATTATTTGCAGTGCATCCCAAGCTATTTTCAGAGAATCAGTCGGGCCAATAACTCGAAAGCCTCGCATTCGTTGCGCGATCAAAGGGATAATAATTTTATTATTAGACAGGAAATACTCCTTGCAGAGATTTTTCTTTGACCTGGTATATCCACACACAGACGAATTATCTGCAGCATCATTAATAGTGTCTCTCTATCCGATGTTTAAATCGTTGATTTTTCGATTTAAACGAAGATTTTTGAGGTAAAAAATGAATCTTTTTACTTAGGACTAGATATTGCTTTGCCTGCTGGACGATTCTTTAATTTAATGCAAAAGTATTTCAATTCCTTTTTTGAAAGCTTGATTGTCTGCTTGCTGAGTTTCTTAATTTCCAGTTGATTAGTTTAAGCAAAAGCGGGGATCAAAACCACTTTTAAAAAGTGAGTTTCTGAGTGATTTTTTTTGAGGAGAGCAGTTACTAAGATAATCAATTTTGATATCCTATTCAAGCACAAACTCATCTAGTTTTTCATATTTTGTAAAATCTCCTTCATCTTCAGTAGCTGTGAAATGCTGGTTATTCTTAGATTCAGAAGGACTATTAGCTTGAATAATTTGAAATGCATTCTTGAGTTAGTATTTATCTTACACCGTTTTTTGTTCCTCATTTTGACAAGAAAAAATGCAAATTCTATCTTCTCCTTCAGCTACCAGATTCTTATCAATCGAGTTATAAAAGCTAATGCAAGACAACTTCTCTATTCGAAGAAAAAATCAAGCAGAAACCAGTATTGAAAGAAATAAATTGGTAAAATTAGTTGTACCTTTTTCTGTAAGCTAAGATACACAATTTGCTTTGTCTTCTTACTTCTCAATAAAAATACTACTACTACGTTTTCCAAAGTCCACTGGGCTGACATCTCTTATGAATTTATCAGAGTCCCCGAAAGGCAGATGGGATTACTCCATTAAGCTTCTCTTGGGTTCGTCTTCAAGGATGCTGGTATTATGTAATTCTTTTAGAACATCGATATGCCCACTATTTAAATCCATGAAGCTAAATAGTTCTACTAGATTATTTAATTAACTATTTTTGTTTATGCTTTGAAATGTCCCAATTTGTTTGATAACACAGTTATTAGATAATGGAGGTTAATTTGGAAAAACGAATTAATAAAGGTTTCAACAATTAATGGTAATATGCTTCATAGAAGTACCTTGATTTCCTTCAAATTAATTCTTAAGAATAAAAAATCAACCTTAACAAGTAGTTTTCCCAGTAGTCTTTTAAAGTAATCATTTAAAAGCTTAATTAATATCTCCTAATCTAAATTCATATTTTTCGAGAAGAAGAAGTTTAAAATAGTCTAGAAAATGCCAAATGAAAGCACTAGAACCTTATTATCTCTTTGTGCCATGTGAGATATTTCTTATTTTTGAAGTTATCAGAATACCAAATCTAGAAATAAACACGTATTTTATGCTAATTTTGTGAAAAATCTTGTGAAATTAAAGGCTCAAATGAAGAATAGAAGCAATCTTTCTGATGTGCTAGCCAAAATAGACAAAGAAAGAGTAAAAAAGAGGAATAGGTCTTTGAGATAAAAAAATATTCCTCAACTGAAAAAAATTGCAAAATTAATTCAACTGATAATCTAAATTAGAACATTCCAAATATGAAGATCAACGTTAAGACACTCAAGGGCACTGAATTCTTTGAAATCAATCTCCAAGAAACTGACACCGTAATAGAATAGAATAGCTTTCATGTTCTATTGACTTGTCTTATCTATTTCTTTTTATGAGTTTGCTGCATAGTTTACATGTTATTTTTTGAATAAAGATTGCAGAATTAAAGAGTAAGATTGCCGCAGAGAAATCTAAAGAAAAGGATACCATCAAGCTAGTACATAAAGGAAAACAACTAAACGATGACACAAAAACAGTAGCAGAAATCGGAATTAAGGAGAATGACTTCGTTATTCTCATGATTTTCCTCAAGGTTAGAAATCGAAACAAATTATTATGAGAACATTTCTTAAAATATATTTGTAAATTTCATAGAAAGGAGAAAAATTAGAAGAACCAGCACTCAAAAATCCAGAGACAGTCAATGCTCCAGCGAACACAACAGCAACAACAACAAACACAACAGCGAGTACTTCAGCAGACAATATCTCCAAGGCAGGAGAGGAAAAACCTGCTGAAAAAAAGCAAGAAGCTAACTCTGAACTCTAAGAAGATATTGAGCTAAAAATTAAAGAAATCCAAGACATGGGATTCGAAAGAACCTAAATTGTGAAGGCTTTGAAGGCAGCGTTTTACAATGTCGAAAGAGCAGTCGAATATTTACTCTCTGGCAATATTCCAGAAGTTAGTGAAAGACTTCCTAATACCAACCCTAGTAGTGCTATCGGCGGATAAGTACCTTCAAGCAATCCTGATATCTAGAGACTCGCTTTGCTTTCATAGAATCCTGAATTCTAACAAATAGCTGCTGCAATTCGTTAAAATCCTGCGCTGTTACAACCTATTATGGCTTAATTAGCATAGACAAATCCAGAAGTTGGAAGAATTATTTAGGAAAATCCTTAAGAACTCATATCTTTATTATTTGGAGCAGCTGAAAATGAAGAAGGAGATGAGCGTAACAGCATTAACCATCACTTTTATTTAATTCTATTAATCATTTTGATTCTAAGAATATTTAACTATTGTTCATAGTTCTTCCTTCGAATGGAATCGAAGTCACTGAAGAAGAAAATGCTGATATTGAAGATATTATCTCCATGGGATTCAGCAAAGAAGATTCTATTGAAGCGTTCTTCACTTGTGATAAAAATAAGGAAATGGCGATCAATTATCTTTTTGAAGCCAAGGAAAACGGAACACTTCTTTGTAAAAAACTAACAATATGATTCTTATTTGTTTATGTTCGACTAAACTCATCTTTTTTGTTTGAAGCTGAACACATTAACAAGGAAGAATTAGACGCAGCAAAAGAAGATTCTCTTCATCCAAACTAACCAAAGGAAGGAGATGGAGAGGATGATGAAGATGATGATGAAGATGACAACATGTATTAGTGAGTGAAACTCTTAGGATATTTGTTTAAATATTAGTAATCTTTGTTTTTTCATTTATTCCATTTTGTTTACTCCAAGTAAGCAAATATTCAATGAAAATTACTTTGATTTTTAAATAAAATGAGGCAAGATAGAGCTAGCATCTAGTCTTATTTCTAATTATAAACTTGAAATATTATTAGCAGTTTTTAATATTCAATTTAGTTTCAATTCCTTAAGTAGTATTTCATTTGTAATACTAATTTCAATGTCATTTTTTATTACCCTAATAACTATTAAGAAAAATAAAATCAATGATCTTTGTGTTTTATTTCTCCTTAGATCACTGTTAAATTGATAATTGTTGTTATTGGGGGGTGGGGGAATCCTAAAAAGGAAAATTAATAGAAAAACCTAACGAATCTTTTAAATTTGAACATTGATTAATTGACTTTAATTATTATATCCTCTATCCTTAAAACAATTAATTGAATCAAAGCTGTCGTTAGGAATTAACTCAAAGGAAACAAGGCATCTTCCTAAGTTTGTTATTTCACTTCAAAATGGACTCCGAGTTCTTTGGTTTCTGTTTTCATTTGAATGTATGGACAAAGCTAGATTCTCTGCTTCCCATTCAGTTGCAATATGAGAAATCTGATGCTAAGCACTGATAGATCAGTAGATTGATGAATTGCTGTGAATATCTGAGTTCTTGAGAAGACATGAAGAGACGAGGGACTTAGATTGAAAAGGAGAGGACGCTACGAATTTGACCGATTCGTATCGGACTAATATGGGTTAACCCCTATGTTTACCAACAACATTAAGATCTTGAGATTGACCCTCTCAAAAATCGAAATGAAGTTAGTTATCCCTTTGAGCGTGCAAGCTTGTTTTTTAGAGTATTTAGTTTATAGGCTGACCCCCTGTTCTATTTATTCATTAACAATACCTTGCTGCCTGCTAAGTTGCTATCGCTCTAAGTGGCAACTCTCGATGAAGAGTCAGCAGTGATACTCACTTTTTGCTCCTTCTTGAAGTGATTGCATTATTCCTCATGTGCACTGAAGGATCAATATTCAGACGCAGAAAGGCAAGACTATTGAGTAGAAGAGTCTCTCTGAGGATATGTGAGGGATTCCAAGTTCAGAAGATTCAACTTTCAATTGAAACTGCCTCCTGCTTTCTGAAGCCTGCCCTTTGCCGCCGTTGGTAGAGCCATGGAAGGGATCAGCTCCAAAACTAATTAGTTTGGCCAATAACTAATGCTGGAATGAAAGCACAAAATGTTAGGGATAACTTGAGCTTCAGCAGATAAATAAAAAGGCCAAATATGTAGTTTCGTCAATCCAAAGGCGGCAGGCAGGAAGCTTGCTAAAAGCTTTGATAAAAACAGCTTATTAAATTGCCGAAATGTTTTTAATAGGCAACTAAAAGAGATTTGTAAGATAAGAGAGAGAATACTAGAGAGAGAGAAGAAGAAGAGGTGTGTAAGTGTCTAAAAGTATCTTGAAAAGCCAAGCTGTCGGATAATCATATGTCTCAAGCTACAGCCGACCTTAATGTCAGCAAGCTTAAGATTAATGAGCCAGGGACAAGCACATGCTCCAGGTAAGTTAAATAAATTAATGTTCTTGCATATGCTTCTGTCAAACAGGCACTTTATTAAATCAGAAATGAATATATAACCTTTCAATTTGTTAAGCTGAAGTTTCTACAAGAAGATTGAGAGCCGTGTAAAGAAAGAATCGAAGAACCTTATTTTTTTCTTATCTCATTATCATAGATTATATTGTTATGATGTATTTATTTTAAGCTAGCTGAAGATAGAAATGGAAAGACAAGCACCCAGCATGAACTTGTAGCTGAACGCTTTGAATGATAAAGGAAACAAATTGTATACTTGGAAAAATACTCCATTTTTTAAACTTAGTTTTTAATCACCAAGAGTCAACAAATCCATATCCCCAAGAACCTACCCAAAATACAATAAATACTTTATCTTCAAGGCTACCCATGCACTCGTTCTTGCTCCTCAGATCATCATCTTCATCATCTTAGTCGTTCTCACAGACAGTTCCCTCAATAGCCTTAAGCCTTCAGAAGAACAAATCTAATTTGTATCCTCTCAAAAATTATGGCTGCATTTTAACTGCTTAGCCTTTCTTTCCACTTCAAAAATTATCAAAAATTCACTTGCCAAATGTTGGTCTTGCATTCTTAATCGTCTCAAATAAATAATATCAAATGTCAAAAAATGTGATAAACTCTCTCTCGAATTTAGAGAGATTGAGAACATCCAACAATTATTAAAAATAACAAATATCATCTACATTTTTTATAAGAAATAATCCAATAATAAAGAAATAACTTTAAAATAAATACTTAAATACACAAAAAACAAACTTACAATAATAATATCGCTCTGCAGTCACATATGCTGTCAGATTAATTTGCTTCGTGCTGATAATAATATGCTTTTTTATTTCCCTGCATAACATCTAATTATCTAATTAATCTAAGTGAGATTCATTTTTGGTTATTTAAAATTTACCATCTTCCCTTTTATTAGCTTCTTATTTAATATATTTTAAATCAAAAATCACAACAACACACAATTTTACATTAGATTATTTATTTTTCTCATACATTAATTTCCTTGCCACTACTCTACTATGCAGCCCTCATTTCCCCTGAAAATGGAACACTAGTAGATTCCATATTAATTTTATTTTCTACACCTGGAACTTTATTATTTGGGAAATCTTCTTATAGTTCAATTTGTTATTGATCTTTAGGAATAATCTTATCTCTATCCTCCCCTTCTTAAGGAGCTTGATAAGGAGTTTGACCGTTTATGTATGATCTCATTCTACCAAAGAATCTGTTTTGAGGTTGTAATTTTGCTGGCAATTCTGCTCTTTCAACCTAAAAATCAATATCTTTTTAGCCAAATAATCCTTTTGTTTAATAATAAAATACCATTGGAGGATCTTCAAATTCAATATTTCTCTTTAAGAACTAGCTCCATGTCTCTCTCGGATCAATTACGGGATCAACTAATTCAGGCTCTAAAAAAATCAAAATATTGTTTTGTATAATGGTTGAAAATTTCAAAGATTAGCATACCAGGAGGGCGTTTAAAGAAATTAGGACAGGCGTCTAAGGGAATCCTTGCCTTTAAATGGTCAAGGAATAGTTCGTAATTAACATAACTTAGATATTTCCCCTTTGCACCTTCTAAATACACTTCAGGTTTTCGTAAAGTTTCCAGTTAGCTAAGATCAAGTGAAAGAAGGTAAAGACTCATTTCATATTATCCGACGACGATAGCCATATCAAGAGCAGTGAATCCTAACATCAAATTATGTCAATATTTGCAAAAATATTCCCCTCAAAATGTTAGAAATTTACCATCCTTGTCACTTGATTTCTCCAAAAGATCAGCACCATTTTCAATTAAGAATTTAGCCATTTCAAGATGCCCTCGTTTTGCTGCCCACATTAAGGGACTGATTCCTCTAGGACCAGAATAATTAACTCTGCATCCCATTCCCAGAAGGAGTGTAACAAGTTTGAAGTCATTACGCCAAATACTTCTTGTCAAAGCAGTGCTCATGCAATCATCAGTGATAGGACTATTTAGTAATTCTGGATGTTCCTGTTCAGCAGCAAAACCAAGTTACAATGAATTTTATCTGTATTTGATCTAAAAGTAATCCATACCTTCAAGATGAATGCTATCTTTCTTTCATCTGAATTTTCAATGCTTTAGTAAAGAGCTTCTTTAACGTTGCTTGCTCCCATTTATTTGAAAAATCTTTCCTTCTAAGTTTGAAAAAATATTACTGTTTTACTTATTTTGTGATTAAATTCCTCGTATTTCCCTTCATATCAAACAAAAAGCAATACGTTTAGTTTTTTTTTAAAACGATGTGTAAATCTGTTGATTCAAAGAAGATAATCTATGAAATAGATTAAAACTTTTCTTTCCTGAGCTTTGAGGTTTTAAAATAGATCATCCTCGAACCTGAATTTTTTTGAGTATAGTTAACATAAAATGACTTATTCATCAGCGAGAAAGCGCTCCACATACTAAATATTTATTAGTCTTAATGATAAACTGAAACAGTATTTGAATTTTTTAGAAATCTCTTTATCTTCTTTTCCATATTAGAATGTCACAAGTTTTATAAGTTTAAATGATCCTTATCGATGGGGGACTTTCAAAAGAAATTGAAGCTTCTAGAGAAATTGGGATTATTTTTAATAGACTAGAATTGTTTTGAAGACAATAGAGTGTAAAAATAATAGACATTGGGTTAAGGATTTATTTCAATTTCACTAGAGCTTATGTTGCTCTTAGCATTTAAATTTCTTAAAACAAGTTTTATAGAACGAATAGAAGGAGGAATTAAGTGAGAAGACCAGATTGAAGATTGACGGATTTTAAGATGAGAAATAAAAATATCAAAAATCTTTCTTTTTAATGTTCGAAATTACATATTTTTAATGATTAGTTCGATATCCTTTTACAATATGTGAGAATATGCTTTTTTTTGTTGCTTCTTGATTGAAATCTATCCAAAATAATTGCATGGAACAACAAGCAAACCGTTTTGTATTTGATTTGAATTCACTGAACTCTGAAATTAGTGATGCTTATTCCATTCATTTATAAATTAATTGATATCCTACAACTACACAAAATATAAATATTGGATTTTAATGAATTTTGTTATCTTTTTAAGAGCTCTAATGTGTAATTATTTAGCCTTCATCAATCACTAATTTATGGAAGAATAGTTAGGACGAATAGCTTAGGTTGGATTCAAGGGTTGTTCATCATCTGCATTGTCACTTTCACTGTGGATTTATTCTCCAGGAAGATTATTTTGAGGATTAGCTTAGTTAAGATTATTCAAGTTGTTATCATTGTTATTATTTTGGTTAAGATTTTGATTTTAAGGATGCTATCCTAGAAATCTAATAAAGAGTGATGCACCGGATAGAATGCATAAAGTAAAGCAGATACCCATCAGAGTAATAAAGAAAACGATTAACGCAAAAATGAGATAAACGGATGTAAGTGTGTAGAGATCTTAACATTTATCATCAATCGAAGAATTCAATCCAAGCAAGCAAATTGTAGAATAAATGAAGCATCCGAAAACAGAGTACTTGAGAAAATCCAAGAAAAACTTCGAAGGGCAAGTGAATAATACTATGGCAATCGCGCACACCATAGCTGTAAAAAAGCATGATAATGCTGTGGCCAGACACCAGCTAAGATAGTTGTCATTTTTGCAGTCTTCACCATGGTACTAAGGATCAGAAGAAAATAGCAGAAATAAGTATCCAAAAGTTACATTAATCGCAGCTAGGAGGACAAAAAAACACCAATGGTCAGACCCGTTGGCATGCATTTATGTTGTTTTGTTGTCTGATTCAATTGAGTTCTAAAAAAACAGAGATTAATAAGCATTACATAAAAATAATAAACGTTTTTGATGAATCAAATAAACAAATCCAGAAAAAATTAGGGTGTTTATAAACAAAACAAGATTTTAAATAAACTCAGAATTGCCACAGCTTTGTCTTTTTAATACTGAGGAATTAAAATAAAATAATCGTATGATAGTATTAAGATAATTGCTAAATATTCTTATTCGGGTATTTCACTGGCGAATAATAAAAATTGTCAAAATAACAATATGTATTTTCTTTAAATAAGATTGCAAGATTGTTCTTTTTCTTAAATTCTTTTTGGAAGCAACAGATTTGGATGAGAATTCAAATATTCTCTTGAAGATTTATATCTTTCAAACTGTAGAATCATAATCTCTCAATTCCTCGATTTAGTTTGCAATTGTATTTTTTTTCTCTAAAATACCAGAGAATCCATAATGCACTTGTGTGACTAAAGTTAGAAAATTCAAAGGCAAATCAGCAGTTATTAATCAGTAAAATCAAACAAAAGCAGAAACTACATTCTTATTATTGACCGCACGAAACAAAATGAAAGAAATCCATATCGAGTTCACAGAAAGCAGTTTGTATTTTATAAATTAAAGTAATTTCAAGCTGAAAGGAGGTTTTTACAAGAGCATGAAGATAAATGAGACTAAGAAAAACCACTTTCAGTTGTTGATGTCTTTGAGAATATTAGAAAAAGAAGCTTGGGAAGAATTATGAGAATGCAGAAATTGGGGTGCTTCCAACGCAGAAAAAGTATTCGTAGCCATAGAATGCGTGTTTGGAGCATGCACCTCTAAAATCGCTACATTATGTACATCTTAAGGAAGCTTATGCTTTAAATAAGAATCTTTCTCCAAATCTAAGAGAAGTTAATAGTCACTTCTAGACTAATTGATGTCAATTTATCCATTATTAAACAGTTTGTTGTTGTTGCTTTCAACGTCATTCTCAATCGAGCAGTAATTAGAAGGTGTATATCTTCTTTGCGTGCCAGATGGAGAATGTATATCACCATCTTTATCTGTTTTTTTACGGATATCCGCAGATGTCTCCAGAATATTGTTATCAGTATAATTCTAAGCGAACGAAGTGCCCAGTACATTTGTATTATTATTGTTATTTGTCATTTCAATTCCAGCAGTTCCATGATTAGTGTTTAACTTGAGAGTTCTCAATGCTGGTTCAGATGATCCAATACTTGTCCCGTATCCTCCTGTCTTTGCTCTTTTTATCGAAGAGATATCATCTGGAATTTCTGAAGAAACAAAATAAACGTTTAAACTCCATTTCATCAGCAATAATACTTACGTATTTCATTAGAGTTTTGGGTTTGTTGGCAGGATTGGCATATTCCCATTGCCTGCCCCTTATTTACCACAAAGAAATCGTTTGTTACTTTTAATATTTATGATTTTTATTCAGATAATATTCCTAAACTGTACTTATTCCCTCTCTCCCACCTGCAGCTTTGAACTTTACTATGCTTACATGTTGTATTAGCAATATTTTTAGATATTTTAGTTTGAAAAAATTATTCTTTAGAATTTCATTTTTCTCCCAAATGTCTTGCTTTTTTCTACATAAGTTTGCTATTCTAGTGCTAAGTGCAATTGTAATCTTAGACACCGAATTCTTTTTTAAAAATCTCAATTAAAATGAGAGGTTGGCTGCAAAAACTAAACCTTGTTAATGAATGATTTATTAGAACAAAAAATTGTGAATAAGTTGACTAAGACAATAAAAGAAACTGGTCTATAGTTGATTTGCTGATCAACTGACTTTACTTCTTCCAAGACAATCAAGAAGATCTTCAATTTGGCTGCTCTCACGAATAGTATCCACTTTCTCTAATTGATCTACCCTTCATGAAATAAGAGGTAAATCGATTGAGAAGTGAATATAATACCAAAGAGATGTTATCTTTGATAAAATAATCGCTAAGTTTTCTATGGAGATCATCTATTTTGAGAGAGTTGATTTATTATTAAGATTAGAGTTGCAATTTAACTTCATTTTATTATTTTTATTGAACATAACTCTTTTTTTTAGTTCCTTTGTTGTTGAAATTTTAAGATATTTTGCATGAACAATAAAACACATGAAAAATAGCATTAAAAGAATTAATAATATTTCATGAAAATGAGTTTGAGGAGGAACTGTAGTGAAGGAGATAACAATGAGGATTTTAAGAGAAAATCAAAGAAAAGTTCATGTATAACAGCAAGAGAAATAGAGATATTAAAGGTAGATGAAGAGAAAAAAAAGAAGAAGAGATTCACGAAGTAGCATTTGAAAAGAAACACAAAAGAATCAGAAAAATTACGACCGCTGAATCGACCGAAAGGAGGTCATTACAGCAATCAATCAGTTTAGATTCTATTATACTTGGAAACGCATCCTTAGTTGTTTGAAAGATCTAGTTTAAGTATCTAATCCTATGAGCCGCTCTAGGCCAAGAACCTTTCATTTTTCACAGCAATTCCAGAGGGTTTCTTCATATGAAGAATTCGCGAAATCAGATAATTCCACAAATGCAACGGATTCTAATGGTATTCCTTAGCCTCCATTAGGTTCCATCGAGACATGCATACATGGAGGTGCTTCTAAATTGCCCACACCCTTGAAAGCTGCTGCCGCCTCTTCTGCTGAACATTAACCTTAAGAAGTACATAATTAAGTCATTAAATCCTCTGATCAAGATGGTCAAAACAAAAATGTGCTTGAACTAAAAGAATCCTTTCACAAGCTTTAGCACTCGAACAACATCTAAGACAAATTGGAAGGAGCTACTCAAGAGGAGAATATAAATTCATTTTAAGGATACTCTTATTTTAGAATGCCTTTAGAGCAGCAGCCTTTCAAGCAAGACGAGTATGAATTAAAAGAAGAAGATTTATCTTTTCTTGTTAAGTTTAATTAGACATCACAACGAAAAACTAACGCTGTTTCTGGAGAATAAGGAGAGATTAAATTGGATAACCATGCAGCGCATTTGAAAGAAGTTTCTCCAGAAGAAATGAGTAAATTGTTAATGCATTTTGAGAATAGGTCAACTAGAGCAACAACAGCTACGATGAAAGAGATATAATTTGAACTTCCTGCAGACTTTTAATCGCTGTTAACTGAGGAAGAACTAAATGGTTTTTATGAACACTGGAAGAACGAAAGATAAAACCAAGAATAGTTTAGATAAGGCGAGCCAAATGCTCCTAAGGAAACATGTCCACTTTTGAGAAAATTCTGGAGAGCTACAATCGAAGAAAAGAGTTACAATTAAACGTTTAGACCACATATTTCTTAAAAAATGTCCACACGAAAAACTACACGCCCTGAAAGTGAAATCTATGAACGACTCTTGAATCTGCAGGCAGATTTCTCTAAGCACAGGATGCTAGCTCTGAAATTGAAAAAGAGAGAGCAAATCAAAAGGGAAATAGCATTTGTGTCCATTAATGATTTCAACTCATCGATTCCTGGTTTGTCTGCAGCGTTTGCGATTCAAAATAAATTCACTTCTCGTGCATAAGAGATTAGAAATCTTTCAAATGCTATCTCTCCCAAAAGTGTTCATAAAACAAATAAGCATCCCAAGTAGAAAGCTGCAGCAGATGCACCTAAGAAAGAGACACAACTCTAGCCGCAAGAAGTAGAAAAGTT
>Ga0302285_10001555_pt1 | contig 12785 bp, 6 predicted proteins | sample III_Fen_E2_2_FD_200455 | JGI IMG/M metagenome (GOLD analysis project Ga0302285, IMG submission 200455) | Peat permafrost microbial communities from Stordalen Mire near Abisko, Sweden - III_Fen_E2_2 | ecosystem: Environmental > Terrestrial > Soil > Wetlands > Permafrost | place: Sweden: Abisko...
CCTATTTTGTTGAAGCGTTTCAATTCACAAATAGGAGAGACAAAACAAAAATAAATTTAAATTCATTAACTCACCATTTACAAAAAAGGCAGAAAGGCTAGTTTGCGTTAAAACTAAGCCGTTATTGGAAGTAATTCTCTTTTGCTTAAACTCTTTTCAATATCATTTATGAAAATGTTTTTTTTGAGGATTTTTTTCAAATAATTTATGTTTTTTTTCTTTTGTTTGAGAAACTTCACCCAACATCCTCAAAGTATCTAGGAATATCTTGGAGATATTTGAGTTTGAACTCCAACTTTCGGGGTATTTTTCAAGTTATTTGAGACACAGTAAAAAAAATGAAGAAGATAATATTTTAGATTCTTGAAAATCCTTTTGCTTAGGTTGTGTATTATTAGATTGAGGGAAGTAATAATTTTATGAAGATATTGGTAAAAATCAATACTAGTATTACTTTCAATTAGAATCGATTCCTAGGTAATTTTTTAATTTATGGAGGGAATTGTTTATAATGAGTAATCGATGAAATGACAACTTGATCTTTTATGTTTATTTTAGGATATTTGTGCAAAATTTATCTGGATCTTTATGCATTTTTCAATCTCTTGGATTAGGAATAGAGTAACATTCTCTTGATTATTTTATTCAACACAAGAAATAATGTATTTTTGTTTTATTTGTTGTTTAAGGAGAAATCAAAAGAAATCTACTCTGTTGTGAAAGAATTCGAAACAATACTTGATGAATTGATTTGGGGGGGGGGGGAGGGGGGGGTTAAAGGGGGGATTTGATTTTTTTTGTCTATCCGCAATGAAATAAAATAAAGAATTAGTTGAAATTTAAGAAAAGACTTTAAAGAAATCTTCTTTAGTAAAATAGAATCTCAAAGATGAATAGAAAATGCGATCAACATAAAAGCAATGAATGTGAATTCATGTATTTGAAACCAAGTTTATAGAATGTGTGGATCTGATCCCAATGCGTCGACGAGAGCAATGGAAAAATCAAACTAATCGATTGCGTTGAGCTGAAGCAAATCTAAGAAGCAAATTCAAAGACGATTCTTTCGAAATACCCTCCACTGACTAATTTTGAACTCAATCAGAAGGTGCTTCACTTTTCAAGCTCTATTGAAGGAGAAATCAACAAAATCAAAGAATATTATCAAAAGTTAATTCGTATCTATGAAACTGAAGTGAAGAAAACTATGGCTAAATCTAGATCTTAGATTAGCAAACTGTAATTGCTCAGAAAATCCTTGATCAAGCAATACACACAGATCGCTGAAATTGAAAAGTTGAAACAATTAGTAGTACAATCACAATTGGATTCTAATTTTGATCTACTCAACTTAGCAGCTTCATAGAAACTAAATCCAACGAAGCAACTATAAATACTAACAAAATTATTTAGCAAGTGAACGAACTCCAGCAATATAGATAATCCTTCAGTGTAGAGCAGCCAGAAAGCTAGATATCTAGCATTTCAAAAGAAATAGAAGATATTTCGTTTTTCAACAAAACAACAACAATCTCCAAAAACCTTTCTTAGAGCGTTATTCTTCCTAAACAAAATCTGAAATGCAGATCGATAATCAACTAAATTACTATCAAGTCTTCATCTAATGTTGAGGGCTCTAAAGAAGAATTGAAAATAGAAGTAACCAATAACTAGATTCAAATCAAAAACATAGTATTAGGAGGGGGATAATGTATCTTTGAGAGAATTTTAAACTCCAAAAAGCACTACATCATAACTCTTAAAGCAATAATTGGGGATAGGTCAAACCCTAGGCCTTATTTTTGCTTTGGAATAATTCCTTTTTCGATTTGTCATTCAGAATAAGTTTTTACAAAAGGAATCTGCTACTATGAATGCAATGATCGCTGTGGAATTTCTAAAATGCTCAAAGGAAAGAAACTTCATCTCGGAGAGAACTGCGATAACGATAAAGATAATTTTTGGCGATTGAATGAATAAAGGAGATTTGAAGTGCGAGTTAACTTAGAAAAAAGAATCGTGAAAATAGGTTCACTCCCCGACTACACCTTGGTTGCAGAGATAAATGATAAAGAAGTCATTGATTTATCTAAAGAGTACACCTTTGCGATATATTGTATTGGACCCTAGAACAGAACCTTTGTGGAAGACGTGTGTGAGGTTGATTCTTTTGACGATTGCATGTGAAATAATACCGAGTAACATGAAAAATATTTGTGGATATTATTTTGAACTTTATTTAAGAATAGGCTAATGTTGCTTTACTTTAGCTTGAGAACTGGTATTTATTTTCTTGACGTATTTCTTAATAAAACAAACATCTCTTGATTCTTTAGCTTTAATGAGTTTCTTTAGGATTATTTTAGGTTAAGAATGATAAGTGGAAAAGATAAACTAGCTAGAAATAAAGTGGATAACCTACTGATTTGACGTTAGAAGAAGAATAGATCTTTCAAAACAAAATTTGATTTTATTTGTTTGTGTTTGGACTTTTAATTTCACCTTCTCTTTTCTCTCTTTGGAGGTCCTCACTTCCTTGAAATCTCTATGAAATTAATTGTAATAAACTTGACTAGAAGAATCAGTGTATTTTTAGTTAATTTTGAATTCTTCTCAAACAATAAAAAGGATGATCTAATAATAAAAAATACTAAACCGTTGTGGATGATATTGGATAAAATTTGTGGAGAGAGGAAATTAGATCCTTTCCTCTATCTTTGAAATAGAAAAAGAAAAAAGGGGAGAAAATGAAGAATTAATAAAAATTGAAAACATTAGAAAGTTAGAAGAAATTTTTGGAAATATCCGTAAAAATTTATGAAATCTCTCCTTCACCAACAATAAGTCATCTTAAACCTAAATCTTAAATGCTCACAGCATAAATTCAATGAATCTGAATTCTTATATTTGAAGCCAGATTCCAAGAACGTGTTTATTTGTTCAAGGTGTGTTTTCGAGAGCAATGGAAAAATCTAACAGAGTGATTGCGTTGAGCTGAAGACAATCTCAGAAGCAAACGCACAAACGATTCTTTCGTAATACCCTCCACTGAGTAGTTCTGAACTCAATCAGAAAGTGCTTCGCTTTTCAAGCTCTATTGAAGGCGAAATCAAGTAAATCAAAGAATATTATCAGAAGTTGATTCGCGGCTATGAAACTGCAGTGAAGAAAGCTATGCAAAAAGCAAAGGCTGAGATTGATAAACTCCAGCAACTTAGAGAATCCTTCATCAAGAAATATGCAGAAATCTCTTAGATTGAAAATCTGAAGTAATTAATTGCTCAGTCTCAATAGGATTCTAATTCTGATACTAAATTGCGCAGCTTCATCAGCACCAAATCAAAGGAAGCAGATGAAAATACTAAAAAAATTAGCTCTCAATTACTAGAACTTCAGTAATACAAAGAAACTTTCAGCGCAGAACAGCCCGAAAGATAGATAGCTAACATTCTATCAGAGATAGAAAAAATCTCTTTCTTCAGCAAAGCAGCAAAGACGAGCGATTCCTTTATTATCCCAAATCAAAATCCTGAGCGAAGATCGATAATTAACTCAATTAACATAGAACCTGATTCGACATACGTCGTGGCTTAAATTGAAAAGATCTAAAGCTAGATTCACATCTAAAAAACTGACCAAAGCATAGTAGAAACCCATTTTAAGGAAGTCTTTTAACCAAAGAAAAACTACATCATAACTATTAAAACTATCGTTGGAGATAAGATTGAACCTAATCCTAATTTTTACTTTGGGATTTAAGGATCTAATTCGACTCGTTAGATCAAGTATCAGGAAATCGATAATCAATATGGAAGTATCTCTAAAATGCTGAAAGGAAAGTAGCTTCATCTAGGGAAAAATTACCAAACCAAAAATCAGAATTATTGGAGATTAAATGGAGAGAGGAGATTTGAGGTGCGATTCAATTAAGAAAATAGAATCCTCAGAGTCGGTTCACTCCCAGGTTACTCTCTGGTTGCAGAGATAGAAAACAGGATAGACATTGATTTATTTTGTGAATACAAGTTTGTATTGGGAATGGGAAGCTTCGGGAAGGGAAACAGAATTATCGTGGAAGAAGTTTGCGAAATAGACTCTTTTGATGATCGAATGGATAGATAAGAAAGCTAGAATTGCCTTTTGAACTTATTCAAGAGAAAGCCTGCTCATTTTGACCTTTGATAGAATAGCAATAGTTCTCATTGGTTCATTTTTATTTGCTTGCATATTTGTTTGTCTTTGTTTGATAAAATTGTATCAGAAAACTGATTATTATGGTATTATTCATGTGGAGGGAATTATTTGAATCATTCTTTTCAAGCAATTTTAAATTGATAATTAGGAGGGTGAAGGGAGGATATTTCTTGAGGAGAAGAAAAAAAGAGAAAATATCAATTAAATTTTTTGTGGTGGGGATACTTAATTTATTGTTGTTGTTGTTGTTCAGCGCAATTCAATTTCAAGTGTTTTAAATAACCTAAATGAAAATCATTTCTTAGAGCATTTTTGAACAACATCATAAAAAATTTAAAGAAAGAAATAATCTGGAGTACGAAGTTAAAACACAGTTCGTTTTTATTGAAGTAGTTTGTAACAATAAATGATTATAAAAAAGGTTATTATTCTTTAAAAAAAAGGAGACATTTAGAAAAGAATCAAGCATACTGCTTAACAGCTAAAAATCACAGGAAAAAACTTATTTGGGAAATTAAAAATAACAACTAACGAGAAAAATGAAAAACAAAAAGAGACGAAGATGTAATTAATTATGCTTGGGGAGGGGATGATCAAATCAAACACTGAGTGATAAATAAGTCAATCTTCCTTCGGAATCTAGTAGGACTATTTCATTATTATTTTCAGTGTACATTTAAAAAAGCAACTTTTAAAATTAAAGAACCATATGTCCTCTCACAGTCTATCTTCCCTGCTACTGCAGTTACTCTTATTAGCGCTGTTAATCACTCCTTCCATCTCTATTGGCTCTTTGCGTAGCTGGCAAGCATGGCAAGATTATCCCAACATCGACTTGTTCTCTTCGTTTCGCATAGTGATCCAAGTTGAACATTCATTGAGTTCCTCAGATATTGTCACATTAATTGTACCTTTTTCCATCGGTGATCTCTCTACTTATCCATTGATATCTTACAACGCCCTCTCGACTTTAGATTGTCTCTTCGATTATCTTCCATTCTCCCTCTAGCCAATTCAACTAAGTTAAACTCCCCGTGGATATGAGTATCAACTACGTTTCACTGAGAATTCTCCTGCATTTTAAGCATCGAAGTATTATGTAATTAGAGTCTATACTCCTGGGTAAATATCCTACTCTCAGACTATCGCTAAACTCGGCATGCTCACGTAGTCTACCACTGATACTTCCAAAGCAGTGTTCTACGACATAAACTACGATCTCGCGACATTGTATTTCTCATAGGATAGTGCGTATTCTCTGTCTCTTCATATGTCAGATACACTTACTCCAAACTAAACTCCATTGAGTCAAAATAGTAATAGCAAAAGCATAAACAATCATGCCATTTCATTCATTTTTCTTTTTTCTGTTATGTTTTTCCAGGAATGCAGCTAACGATTCGCTCCTCGATAGTTGAGAGCTCTGGTAGGTTCTTAATCAAGCTCAACAACATCCGATTCGCATTCCCTAGTTCCTCTGTATGCTTATCAGTCTAAGACGCACGATTCAGTGGAGTTGTTGTAATGCCTAAAGGCACATACACGTGCTCGATTTCCGCATCCTAAATTGAGATTACCTTCATGGATCAAGAGATAATATCTCAGCGCGTGATGGCATTCTAATTCGATCTCATCAACAGCAACGCCGCCGATTCCACTGATTTGATCGTCTTCCAGATGGAACCCTACGCGAACATCGTCCTTGACAGAAGCACAATCTTGACTTTCGCAACAACTTCCTTGATCAACATGCAATCATATGATCTGCTGCTGTCTTTCAACTAAAAGCCTTCCTCGATTGTACAATTATTTCGATCACTCAAGGAATACAACGTGTTCAATACTCTCCAATTAACATTCATCCCAGCGTAATCTACTCCCGATACTCCCTCAGAACTAACCATAGAATTAGGTCATGGTATGTTGAATGTTCTGCCTAAATCAATTCAGCAATCTCTTCCACAATATTCCCCCTTGATCAATCCATATTGCGAGTACTCATTATCGAAGATCACCTGCACAGGAGTGGGGTCCTTACAAGCGCATACAGCTTATTACATATCCTTTAAGCTCCTCATCAGCTACAACTACTCGATTGACCTTATCCCTAAAGATTTCTTAGATTTTACACTTACAGAAAGCACTTCCAAAATCCCTATTATTTCCCAATCTTTAAGTACTTAAGTCACTCTGAAAATCAAATCTAACCTGCCTAAGATCATCCCTAGCATGGCAGGATTCAGTAGCTCGTTATTTTCCGAAACAATGCCTGCATTTGCCGATGCTCTAGGACAACTAAAAACGCTTTAATTCGATCCAATAAACCCATCGGCTAGTTAAGTTCTTGGATTTTTCGCTGCTGATGATGGTTCCGCTGTTTAAATCAATGACGCACAGAATAAAGGATATGTTATCTTCACATCGCCTAAAATATCCACAATCGAATCGTAATAAATCACTTGCATGTCGAAGACAATGACAACTCTCACTGGATGCACTGCGACAACAAAATCCGATTCGACTGAGCTCAAATTCATTGGGAATAAAGACCCCTTTTAACCATATTCCGATGGGAAAGTAGCCCTAATTATGAGTAAACTATCTGTGACATCGTTTTCATAAATGGCAGGACAAGAAGTTATCGATTTCTTCGTGAGTACTTACTCTGGAGGGCTCACAGAAACCACTACGGATTTCTCTTAATTAGTCTAAGTTTATCTAATCAACGGACTTGTGTTCTCACAAGGCAAGCTAGCGAATCAAAATATCAAAGCAGAGTTCATAAATCTTCTGAGTTCATCCTAAGAACTGCATATCGATGGGCTTAACACTGTTAGCTTCATGAAAATCAACACGTACATCAGCAGCAAATCTGATCCCATGATGGCAAGCAACTTTGATTTTCCCTTGAGGCTTGAGATATTCTTCGATGGTATCGTACCCTTGTAGTTCTTCACGGATGAGGAGATTCCCAATTTAGAAGATTCCTATGAAGCAAACAGAATACAATGCATTGGCGATTCAATCAAATGCTCCGCTATTCCATCGAATATGTACTGGAATAACTCCACGGATGCATCGTTTCTGTAACTTTCAAGAATATCTATATCATTCACTTCCGTGGATGCAATGCTAGCATATAACAGCAAATCCATCTTAGTCCCATTCATACCAGACCCGAATAATGTTAAACTCTCAATTCAATTAGTCCTGACATTATCGCATGGTATCCCTGATGTAAGTATGACTCGACCGTTTATTGCATTTCGCTAAATAAATCAGCCGATAAGTGTACCGTTACGCGATGCTTCTAATGACTAAAATCTAGTTTTAAAAGATCAAAAGACATTTAAATATGATTTCCAGCAAGTCCAGCTAGGACAAGAAGTCTAAGATTTTAGAATCAGTGTTAAGTATACGACGAATAGTAATGTATCCGGTGGATATCTTCTGTTCACAACTCTGTGGAATTTCACCAGCAACTACGCAGGGGTAGCGAATCATCCTACACTGAACTCACTTATTCCCTGCGATGCAATCTAATATAACATCACAGGTGTTTCTGTTTATGGTGTGCTCTGCAGTTTGATCGGGTAACCCTAAACTCTCATCCAAGACACCGCTATTTCCTTAGGATCAATTAAATACCCTTATAACTATGGCATAGAACTTCCACGATCATCTATATCGTTAAGCGATTTAACAGGTAACCTACGTGGCTTTGCATATCTGAACGGCTAAAGCAAAGCGAAACCGAGTGTTTTTATGTGGACAAGTATCCAACCTAAAATCTTAATGGAGTAATCTCGTGGAAATGAATTAACATTTGTTATTTCCGTGGAGCATTCGTTGCCTCCTTAGTTTGTATTCTAAGTGCTGAACCCTCAGATGAATTTCTATTCCGTGACGATTCAAAACGGCTGCATTCTCAATGATGACATACATATTGGTTCATTGCTAGTTATCAATGAATCAATGATTGAATGCGCATTTTATAACCCCGATGTCATAATTTAGTCTTCACAGCTTAAAATCACTGTGTTAGCTGTGTCTGTACTACCATTAGAGATGCTAACAGCATAGACATCTTCGTAAGATTCAATGTAAACACTATCTTCTCGTATTTTGACATCTAGGCGAGTGGTTATTTCGAAAGCTAATCGAGGTAGAAAAATAATTATCTAATCTTTACGATAATTCTCTGATATCGACACAAAGATCTCCACTGATGGGTTGTTTTTCTCTTAGATCTATGCGAGCTCAATATAGCTCTCCTTCACTTTTCAGTTTCATCATAAAGACTGGGATGACTTTGAAGCTCTTAGCTGCGATCTATCACCGTTTTTCAAATGTAAGAAATATCATAAATATTTTTACAAATTGATTTCATGATAATAACATGCTAATTAATTCTTTTTTGAATCCCCTCTTTTCAGCTTCACCAAGTGAAGCTTCCTGTTGGATGGAAGATTTAACTAATCATAAAGAGAACTTTCTCAGCACTTGCTATTTCGATGGGATGATTCTCAAAGCATCTCGGAATCTCGATATCAAACTTTACGAGCTATCTATTGTTTATTCGTATAAAATTACAATAACTAACTTACACCCAACAATGTTGATGTCAGAGAGTGAGCTTAACAGATCTGAGGTGTTTACCTGCTCAACCTTAGAAACTAGTTCCTCAAACACTGTTCTCACATTGCAAGAGCTGATTTCGTCGTTAGACATTTTCTACAAATTATTTGATACTCCACCCGATAATTCTTCTATGATTTTGACTAAACAATACTCCTACCCTGGACTAATTGGACAAATTCAAATTAAATTCGTATCTGCTTAAGCTTCTAACAACGCTCCAGCTGTTACATCAACGCCTTGGTAGAAAACATCGATTTTACGGTTGAGATTTCCTACAAGATATGCTGCTGGATTAGGTCATTTCGATGATATTTTCAGCTGTTTCTAGAATAAACTGTCAATTCCCTGTCATGTAGTAGATAGCAGAACACTGTAAATTGACTCCTTATCATAATCGCTAGCTCCTTCGTTAAATATGTTTGAGTTCCTTGGAATTCTTGATCCAACTGAAGAATCAAACCCCAATGAAAGATTTGAGTTCATTGTTATGAATTCACTAGGATAAGTCTTGGATTACTTCATAGCAGCTGATATCTCAGTGGATACTTCTCCTTTGTAGACAATTCGACTCTTAAACTCATCACTTACTTAGAATCAAACATTGGTTGTTTCTGATTTCTACAATTTTACCTTTGAATTGCCAACACAGACTCCTTAAAAAACTAAAATTATTCTTGAATTCCCAGTCGATTTCGCGAAGATTTTCTTCAACTATCAACCTGATTCTTGTCTGTTAACTACTCCAGGGAAGAAAGATATTAGTGTGCAGTGTGTTGCGCAGTACAACAGAGTCAGTGTCAGCTCAGACGTTTCAAATACATTCACACTCTTGCCAAATGTTGAGTACACATTGGCGTTGCTGGTAAGAGAGTTTTTCTGATTATTTCCAGCTGTTTTTTGGATATCCGTCATGTGATTCATTATTGATTTTATCTTACTCAAACAGGGTGTGAAGAATCCTTATTAAAGCTCACGGTGCAACTGCGAGAAAGTGAATATACTTCTATTTGATGATGGTGTATCGCCGCAGAAACTAATCATGCTTAGTGGAGAAGGCTAATCAGGTGGAAGGCCAGTGATTTTAGATGATGGATAGAGTCCTACCAGTACTTATTCTTCCTAATCAAATTCATTCTTCATATCTGTCTAGAATATTACCCTTCGCGATGGTATGATTTCCTAGAAAATTCGTGTTTGGCTATCGGACAACACAAGATCAACCAAGCAAGTAGAATTTAGCAATAAATTCAACTAAAACATCATGATGATCCCTAGTCAGCCTATCTTAAACATCGGCGAATTCGATGTGTACTTCTAGCTTGCTTTGGTAGATGACAATAATAACAACGAATAAAGTGTCGCTGGGGATATTCTATTCTACATCAGCTAATTCTCAAGCACACAATCACTAACAATCAAAGACATCCCACCGATTTACGTTAAGATCTTGATGAATAGTCAAGATGTATGCACGGAAGAATTCGGGATATCTCTCCCTTTGACTCATTTGAGCATTCCAATCGGTGGTTTTTCCTTACCTATTCACATGGTTTTACCGAATTCCCATCCAAAAGAATATTTAACGATTTCAACTTCCATAGTTGAACTTCCTGAAACAGGCATTTCTATCCATGCAGGCGAGTAAATCACCCTCAGTCGAGATCAATAGTCTTCATTTATTTAGCTTCGTAGTGATAAATCGGTTTCTACAATTAACTCTAAAGGAATTATAAAACTGGAGTTAAATGGTCCGAATAAATCAGCTTTCTGCTTAAGATCTAAGGTAATCACTTACTAAATCGTTGAGTAAGGATCAAGCGATGAAGATTAGCAAATTACATTGATTATGAATGAGAATAGTCTATCACCGAATAGCTAGATTCTAGAAATGAATTCGCCCAATCAGTTAAATTTATATTATGCTCTGACAACGAATTATACTGTGCTGATGAAAATGACTTTGCAGTAAATCACATAGAATATTGCACGTGGCATAGTTCTTGAGAGAAACTACCTTCAATAAGTAAGCAAATAATGATATTCATTCATTCACAGAAACTTTATGAAAATTATTTTTACTTTTTTTGTTGGTAGATTGAGAATCAATTTGGTAGCTGGATTTATCCTGGAAATAACCAGTAATAGGACTATTTCTTGGTTGATTTAGACGAAAATAAAATCTATTATTTTAAACTCTTCGCTCTTACGAGTTCTGGACATATTCTCCCAGCTGAATCAAGATAGTTTTAAACAGCCAAAAATGGTGGAACACTAATTAAAACAACGTTTAGATTTTAAGCTGCTGTGTCAATAGCACAGTAGATTGATCTGGCGTGTAAGTTATCTTAGTATTTTGCCATCAAACAAGCGTTGCTAACTACATCTACTGGAGTTCGTTGTGATTCACCTTCAACAATGGTAGATGTCAAAAAATATGCAAAAATAAGTGGAACTTCAACTGCTTCATCGCCTGCATCCTCATCGTCTTCTGGGTCATCTACGGCAGGGAATACCATTAGAATATCAGCTTCAGATAACCCTAATCCTCAATATGTTTCGATGTAACTGCATTTCTATCAAAACCAATTTTTATTCTTTGTTTGCAATCTTTTTCTTTTTTTGTAGATATTTTTCATATGACAAAAACGTGAATTACAGCAACGATAATCATCAGCTTTATCAAGATTTGGCGAACACTAAAAGTGATATCCTAAGCTGGTATAGCAGCTCTATCTCAACGAATAGAGTCTTCACTAAATTACTTGATTATTAACCAGTGAATAATGTAGTTGCGAAATTACCTATTTTCGATCCATCAAATATCTTTACCTATGAAGCTCAATAATCCTGGGTGTATTTTACTAATATGACATTGTCTTGCAGTGGATATATTTGGCTGATGATTGATTCTTCTGGGTTGCCCCCACCAAATTATCTTTAAATTGTCTAAAACTTGAATTCTAATTCCAAGCTAGCACTTGCAAACTACGTCTCCTTCTACAGCGAGATTTCCCATAAGAAAGTGAGTTTCAATGTGACAGGATTATCTCCAGGGGCAAATTATGATTTCTTCTTTGCAATAACGAGTGATGATAGCTCATATAATATGAGTAATGCACCAGAAATTGTTACGATGACAATTTCAACTGCCTGAAAGCACAAAAACAATAGTTAATATGAATATTTACTTGAATTTCATAGTTGACTTTTTTCTAATAAATCAGCCATTATTCTAAATTAACTTGATCTCTCTTTCATTGTTTTTAATATGTTTTCTTTGAAAAAAATTCCCTTTGAATAATTTATCTTATTTTTCTAAGTGTTGCTCAATTTCAAGTTGCATTAGCTGATTAGTTTGAATGCCCAAGAATCTGTAAGATATTTATATTTATGGGTATTGAAAGAAACAATGAAAATCTGATTTATTATTACTAATATTTAAGTAAAAATAAATGAGTGGTATTCTATTTTAAAAATAACCGAAATATATCTTTCTTCTTCAATTATTGTCAAGAAATTATCAGAGAACAAGAAATGAAAAATATTATTTCTGTTAATTATTTCTCAAGAATTCTTTTAAATAAGAAATGTTCTGAAGATGTTTTTTGTTCTTCAGGAAATTGTCATTCAGACTTTATGTAAGGGAAAATTATAAATATCCAGACAGCCAACACACATTCTAAAACTAAGAAGATAATCTAAGGGAAAATATAATTTAAATAAATATTGAAACTTTCTATCTCTCTCATTGTATTACTCTCCAGGAAAAGATAAATTATTTTAAAATAACTGCAGTTCTAAAGAGAAAGAATAAGAAATCCCCTCAACAAATATCACACAAATCTGCCCAATTTAGCAAAAGAAAACAATTAAAACTTAGAAAGAACTGCTGTAAGAGATAAAAAATATGAGAATCAATTGTCTCAAAGAACATTAGGTATTAAGTTGGT
>Ga0302285_10001556_pt1 | contig 12783 bp, 9 predicted proteins | sample III_Fen_E2_2_FD_200455 | JGI IMG/M metagenome (GOLD analysis project Ga0302285, IMG submission 200455) | Peat permafrost microbial communities from Stordalen Mire near Abisko, Sweden - III_Fen_E2_2 | ecosystem: Environmental > Terrestrial > Soil > Wetlands > Permafrost | place: Sweden: Abisko...
TGATGGGGCTGGGATTAATAGGAGAAAATAATAAATTAAATTCTAATAGCTTATGTCCTTAACATCCTCATTCTAACAAAGCAAATAATTCAAAATCACCTCATGAATTACATATTAAACTGTGAATATGACTGGTATGGGCTAACGGGAAGGGGATTCTCATTCAGAAATACTTCAATGTGTCTGGCTTATTTATCAGAAACTTAGACATTTTTGATGCAGAGAATCGATTTCAATTTCCTCATAGAAAAGATCAAAAACATAGTCTTAGATTGGGTTTCAGTGTAATTTTTTTGGTGAGATTTATGTTCAAATTACTGATAATTTAAAAAGATTTCAATAAACAACTAACATTCTTAATAAAATTATTTTTTTAACTTCAATTGGCACAAACCATCCTAAATTATTCATTATCAGATGCACTCTAAGAAGATAACATATCTAAAAAAACCAATAACGACTTCAAATCAAAGTTAGCTAGAATGAAAATATGAAGAAAAATGATTTTAAAAAAACATTTAACTTGAGTTTTATCAATCATAAACAATATTTTATTCTAAAATCCACTAGATTCCCCAGCAGAATCCGCTTTTCTTTCACTTGAAACAAATAGGTGATTGACGTTTTTTGCTAAAAAAAATATTGCAGAAAAATCAATTTCTAAGTATTACCTATTTTTTAGATGTTTCAGCATTTAGTAGGTGCATATTCTAATATTAACTCCTTCCCCCCTCCCCCCCCAGTATTTTTGAGAGATAAAACTAATGATCTTGCCAGATGCAAAGCCTCTTTTGGTAAGAAACATTCATGAGACTTTATGACGAAATTGATGGCTTAGCTGGTTAAATCTTGTTTGTTTATTTTCCCATAAAAGAATAGATCATGAAACCAAAAATATATTTATTTTCTTTTCCATTTCTATTTTTTTTTGGATTATCTTTTTTAAAACTATTGGCATATCGATTAGAGATACATAAGCTGTGGTTGGTTTGTTGAAGTCCTTGAATAAAAAAAGTGATAATAACAATTAGTCAATTTGTAATGAAACGCCATTTTTTAAGAGAAGAATCTGTAGCACATCTAATAACTGAATATGAGTAAAATATGTAATTCTTCATAATAATATCATCTTACTACTCTGATAATTTAATATTTCAAAGCATCAAACGAACTCTGCTAACTGCTATTGATGATAAATACAGGAATTAAATATCAGATCTTACAATCTTCACTTAAACAATGAGAATTTCAGTTGTTGTTGAACTGATATTAATTAGATGTCAAGGTGAGTGAGTAAATGGGAGGGGAAGAAGGAGACAAAAAAAAAATAAGTTATTATTGGTTACTAGAATACAAGAAGGAAGTATTAAACTTTTAAGATCATCCTCATTGGCAACTCTTAAAGGAGATTTTCATTGATTTCTTGTGTTTATGTAGGGAAATTTTAATTCCTTTCATACCTGAGAAAACCTTAAAGATTCAGGGAATTTATTTACTCCTTTCCTGCTTTTAGCTTCGAATGAATAGCTAATAGACTCTTCCTAATAGCTAGTTGAATGCATCTTCTTCTGAATATTTCTTTCTTTGTGTAGACATAATCAAAATTATCATGGATTGGTTGAATTCCAGTCTTTCCTCAATTTTGCTGTGTATTTCTGGACTTATTTTGCAACAGATAAGAAGTAATTCTTTGATTATTCCCTCCCCATCAAAATAGCAACTAATAAGAAACAATTTCATTCTCCCAACCAGATCAAACTAATCCAAAGTACGCATGCGCATGTGGGACACATCCAAAAGAAAAAAACATAAAGCTGTAGGTAGAAAACCACCAATTTGAAAGAAAAAACATAAATTTTATTTATTCCACTACATATGTGCATTGGATTCCTCCAATTTTGTGTTTTAACAAAAAACTCTTCGCACTCTTCATCCATCATCATCCTCATCTTCTTCATTTGCACATGAAATAAGAAATACATCATCATCTTCATAATGAGGTTATTCCGCTTCAACGCTGATCTTCAAATACCTCTTCTCAGGAGATTACTCTACCTTAGCATTATTCTAAAACTCTAAGTTTCCCGTTCTAAACCCTTATTCCTCTTCTTTCGATTCTTCTTCTGACTCATCCTCATCGAATCTAAATACATCATTATCATCATCATCGTCTTCACTGTGTTCATTGAATGTATATCTATTATCTAACTGATTCTATTATTATCTGTTTTAGTTTATATTAAACTACGATCTCGACTGAAATCGATACTTATTTAATTTCTCAGAAGCAGAATTATCCTATTCATCATCCTCTTCTTCATCGCCATCACTGCGACTACCACTCCTATCTTCCTCACTTTCATCTTCAACATTCGTAATCAAATCTAATTACTCATGTGGCTTATTCGGTGTCAACGGCGACAACCTCGACTTCGAAAGGGAATTCAATGATGATTTCTTCGAAGACTTTCCTGATAACTAAGACGACTACATCATCGATATCGATGGAGAATTCCTCCTAGAAAGGTTAGGTGGTGTATTCAATTTAACCTTCAACAATTACTACTATTATTGTTATTATTACGAAACAATCTAAATGATTTGATCCTTCTGCTATTATTAGAGATTGACCACATTCGATTACTGCTATTACTACTTCATCTTTCTTCTTTTTTTACCTTACGAACTATGAAAGGAAGTTTTACAGTAAATTGATTTCTTAGAAGGTGTAAAGGATGTCTTAGAATTCGATTATTACTCCCCTTCAATACTATCCTTCTAATGTTCATTATTACTTGGATTATCATATATATTAGTGTTAATTGTGAGAATACCGTTAGCATTAGGAAGTGAGTTAGATGCAGTTAATTTATCTTTCTAAATCATCAACGGGGAAGAATTAGTGATAGCTATCCTAGGTGGTAAGGAATTCATGGCAGCAACGGCTTTGGAAAATTCACTGTTTTTACGTTTGTGCGTTTGAGAAACAGCAGAAGAACCAAGTGGGATATTCGAATTCAGCTATGCCTATTACTATTACTGTTACTACTACTTCATGGCGATTTTATGTGAAGGTGATGCGAATGAGTCATTCAAGAACGCTTCACTTGTAAATGATCCATTCCGAATAAACGGTATATTACTATTCGTATTTAGAGACATATAATTTGCATTAATCGGTAGATTCGACATATAAGTATTAATCCTTCTTAAAGTCCTTAATCCACCTACATTTTACTAACTCATCTACACTTAGCTACCATTCAAAGCATTCAAGTAATTTACACCTCCAACACCTGGATTATTATTATTATTATTAATTCCATTTTAATATATCAAGCTCGCATTGCTGCCTGGTATATTCCCATAATTCGTGTTAGCCTAGTAGTAATTAAAGATCTTGTCTAATTTGATAACGGTCATAGCAAAGTTAGTATTCACATGGGAGAGATGACTATCAATGTGGTTGATGCTATTGATTAGATTCTATCTAGCTAGAAGGTATGACGATTTATTTGTCTAGGACTGCTCGAGTAATTGCAAGAATTATAACATGTGTGTTAAGGAGTTTTACAGAGAAGAGCATATTTGTTAAAGATAGTCTCGAGGTGAGTTTAATGATTGTCGGTTAAGATCAGTGACAATATCTCTAATAGATATGATTTTATTTACAATCTCAGTTAGGCTTAACGAGGGATTAAAAGTATTGCTATTAGCACTATCAGCAAGAGGAGAAGCAGCTGTTACCACTACAGCAGCATTGTTAGCATTATTATTATTGGTATTATTGTTATCATTCTTCTAAGATATTACTAATGATTCCTATAATTTCCCTATCAAATCAATAGAATTAAATGGAATCGAGAAGAATCTCAGCTACTACTAGAGCACTATCGCAATGTTAATATCACGAATCAATACTCCAATAACTCTAAGCTAATTCCCTACAATCTACGGAGAGTTGCTACTACGAGAACTTCCATTATTACTCTAATAATCTGTAACCTTCCCATAAATCGATTAGAATACATTTAATACTTTAATTTATCTTTCATGTATATCTTTCTACTCTTCTAGCCTTTCCGAGATTGCTTCATAATACTCCAATGTTGAGCTACTTTCCTTCAGTAATCTATCCGTTTTTTTAATAATATTCGCTACTTCCCCATTCAAGAATATCGACATCTACAAATTCGCTTAATGAAACACATCGAATTGTAAATTACTTATGAACTACTCTTCAACAGCTCTGAGTTTTCTTATCTCATTATCATATGTCTCTTTGACTTCTCGACAGCTTTGAATGCTATATTATACCTCCCCAGTTGATAATATCTCATAATAGCTACTTAGCTTACTCTCAAAGAAACAACATTCTTAGTAATCTTCTTTAAGTAATTGCTATTCGTTGTAGAGCTCTAATATAGATTAAAGATCCTCACGTAGTTCTATCTCCATAGCATTGAAAGAATGATTGTTCGTGTTAGCGTTATTCTCAAAGTTATTATTGTTATTCGTATTTTCAATGATATTATGAAAACTCCCTGTCATTTAGCCATTAACTAAAAAGGATCTCTTTCCTTTATCATTAGCAGCCTTCATCATCATCGATGTATTCAGCGAATGAAATGTATTATTCGTCGTACTGTTGATGTTATTATTCGCCGCTTGTTGTCCTGTCAACACAGTTATTTACTCTATTAAATTAAACAAATAAAATATCAAAATATTTTACAAAGGATAAACACTTTCAGTAATCAATCCCCCCTCCGTTACTCATCTACTAATTGAAGATAGCATTATTAATACTCTCTGTGAATCCATCATTTCTTTTCTTCACTTTGGTTATGAGCATCTTCACTTTCTTAACAATCTCTGCCTTCTTCTCCACAGCATCATATATTTCTCCACTAATCTCCTAAATAATCTTCTCCATCTATTATAAACTACTCTTCGCAGCTGTGACTAATCTAAATATCTTATGTGCTATTTTTAGCTTTAATTTTAAAAAATATTAACTCTAATTATCCTACAACTCTTCTTGTGTCTCTCTCTTTATCACTTTCAAACCTTCTAATTCTTATATAACTTCTTTCTAAATACCTTTCACAATCGACTTATCCTCTAAACTTAATCCTTATATCTTCTATTAATAATCTACTATCCTCTTGTTCACAGCTTTAAGTGTATCTCTAGCAATATATAATAATTTATTCACTCTATCTGCACTATCTTATATATTCCCGAGCACAGCTAGATTAATCTATATCTACATCGATATTTCAATAACTCTATTCCCCATGTCTTTCTGCAGATACACATTCAATGCGTTAACTCTTTACGCCGCTGTTATCTCATGACTTTCACATTCTTTTATCACTCTCATGAGATTCTGTGTTCGTACACCGAATTTCTCACTATCTTAATCTAATTTTAAATATTTTTTGTATTCTATGATACAACTGTCAATTTCACGCAGTTTCTCACAGAATCCTGAATAGACTTGAAGACTCTCACTGTCGAAATCAAACATTCTATTAGTAGTTGATTCTGCAGTCGACTGATTGTCTATGTCTGTCACAGAGATTATTTAGTCTTCGATGTGATGAGTAACTGTCCCATATGATTCTTATGATTGTTTTGGAGTAAGATACTCAGAAGGGATATTATGAATACTCTTAGAACTGATTTAATTAGGAAGGAAGATCTTTCTATTAGATTTAGACATACCAGTGATAGACTCTTAGGGCCGTTCACTAACACGAGGTACTGATTATAATAGTATTTTACTATTTGGATCAACTGATAAGCGAGGAGGATTAATAGATCCTACTCTACTTTAACTAAAAATCTATTATCTCTATGATTTTCTTTCAGATCCACTGAAAGAAAACTAAATCTATTAAGCCTTTACAGATTCTCTACTACTACTCTACTATGATCCTTCAGTATTAATATTCTAAATACTAATAGATTCCTAACGATTATTATCAATATCGCTCTTTTTTACACTTTCCTCCTTATCTTATTACATAATCCCCTCTTCTTCCTTCCCATTTCTTCTGCCCTTCCCCGAATTCTTCCTTATCGAAATCTTAAACACCGCTTATAAATCTGCAGCTTCTTTAAATAGATCTTCTAGATCTTCAATGAGATCTTTCAATAACTCCACTTCATATATTATTTCCGATTCAAATTTGGCATCTTATTCAGAAGACTATTAATTCTACAATAATTTCTTTTATTTTGTGATAGCTTCAATGATTCTCGTCTAATCAGCTATGAATTTACTTCTTCGCTAGATCATATGATTCACGAGTTTATTCTATGATCGCAAACGATCTTTTACGTTCTCACCTTTTAGACATAACTACTCGTACCAACCCAACTAAGATTAGGATTAGGAGGATGATGATACTAACCCAGTGAAGTTACTCTTAGTACGTTGATGGGAGTTATTATATTGATTGTGTTAATGCTATTATTGTTGCTGATCACGTAGCATAAAGATTATTGTTTCTCGCTGCTTGGGATCTAATGTCTTCAAGAACGAATTATCATTTATGTTATCATCATTATCATCATTTGGATCCGTTTAACTTCTGTACTGCTACTGCTATTACTACAACTACATAACTTGCTATGCTCCTTACTTCTACTTATTCGATAGCTATTTGAACATCCTCTTTTAATCATTCTTATCAGCTTATTTATCTTCTTAAAACCTCCTAACCATTTACTATTACTTACTATTGTTATCAAAATAATTACTCTATTAAAAAATTAAATTCCTTCTGTCTTTCTATTCAGAACCAGGAGCTATCACAGGCTACTACGATAACTACTACTGCTGCTTAGTAGGTGTGAAATTAAAAGGTGTGACCATAACCGATGATTATTATTATTACTGTTAATTCTATTATTTGAGTTATGACTATTCACTCTTTGGAATAGCTTGACTACTTAGTTTATTATGATTCGACATTGAATAACTCAATCTCCCACTCGATAAACCTTATTATTATAGCTAATATGATAATTACTATTACTATTGCTACTACTGACCCTATTATTCTTTATCCTTTTCTTGTTAGATTTATTATGTGAATTGATTGAATAAAACAATCCCTCCATTAATTAATTTCCTGCTGTTAATCATGCTATTACTACTACCTGTGATCTATCCATTTACTTCCTCTTCATCTTCTTCTTGTTCTTGCTCTTCTTAAAGAGTTCGCTGAAATGTTAATTGCCTTTATGGGAATAATTATGGAAAGTGAATACCATTATTATTTATATTCTCATTGTTATTATTATTGCTATTATTCGCATTCTTCCCATTTGTTGTGATAGTCTTCAAAGAGTTTTTCAATATCGATGTTCTTCTCGCATAAGTGTTATTGCTATTAAAATTATTATTACTGTAATTATCAAAGTCTACTTTACAGCTCCTAGTCATTGCGAACATACCAGTGACATTACTATCTTCAGCTTCATCATCTTCATCGTGTTCAGTCTTAATGTTCTTCACAACACTCGTCTAATGTCTAATCAGCTTAGGTATATTACTATAAGATTCCTCAGCAGGAACATTAGGATTGCTATTACCTCTTACTAATGGCTATTTCGGATGGAACAATGATGATTTCCCAGCTGAAGAACCATTATTATTGTTATTACTATTATTGTAACTTCTGATTGGTATGTTAGCAATATTGTGATCGCCTTATTAGTTGATGATCGATTGAATCGGCAACACTGCTAACGGGGATGATATCGAGTTTAACATAGAGTTCATGTGATGATTCTAAGCCTACGGACTCATCATAGAAAGCTGCTGAGTAGCAGAGTTAGGTGGGTTGTACAAACTATTATGAGATTTGAGCTTTGGAGATGCTATTAATAATCCTCCTGGAGATTACCCAAGACGATCTTATTGCGAAATTGTAATCATCTTAGCTGAAGGAATAGGTGTAGTGATGATACTCAGCTATCCAGTATTTATTCGCTTTCCAGGGGAGTCTCCTTAATTGAAAATCCTAGGAACGTTGATTGTTTCAACGTTAGAAATAGGAAACTTCCTGTTTTTTAACAGAATTGACTGAAGATTTGTTGAACTGGTACTTGAACGGATGTCATTCTGCAGATTATTACGATTGGCAAGGTTGTTGTTGTTAATATTATTGAAGGTATTAGCGTTTTTATTGATGGATTTATCAGAACCAAGATTGGTGTTGATTTTGTTGAATTTGTTATTCTATTGCAAGGACTAAGAGGGTTAGTTCGGACCATAGTTAGTTGGTGTGTCTGATGGATCAAGAAGGATATCCTTAATGAAATAACTCTTTTTATTAGTTTTATCATTGCTACTGCTATTAGGATTCCCATCACTTTTACCTTCCTCATCATCACTGCCATTAATCTTAACATTCTATTTACTTTATCCTAACAGCTCTAGAGATAATTCTTATGATAGCAGTTCATTATTGTTATTATTACTATTAATAATATCATGACTAACTACCAATCCTAAATCTAATGCTTACATGCTCAATTCTAATTCATCCTCATATTGCTGCTTATCATCCAAATTACCAATTAATCCTTATCCTCCTTCTTTCTGCTGTTATTGCTACAAAAACCCTCTTTCTGATCCTCTACCAATCCCTTACTATCCAGTTGATCTCCCTTTCCCTGATGTTTATCCAATACGAAACAAACTTTGGTTGCTCTTCGCTAGCTACGGAGGGGCAAGATGATTAGCACTATTAGTCCTTAGAATCTACCCTGGTAATGGAATCGAGATATTACTGTTATTATTGTTATTATTTCCTTTAATGCTGGAAATATCGCTCATCCTTCAAATCCTCACAGTCTTACTTACGATCTGTTGTTCTTTCTTTCCATTCGCTCAATCTTTCGTTTAATCGGCTGTCCCAAATATTTTTTAATTCCCAAAGATCAATATCGATGATTGCTATCAACTTTGTGCAATGAAAAACTTCCCCCAAAGAATGCATTTTTAAACTCTAACAAATTGAAAATCAATCGTTTCCGTAGAAGCACACGATTTGATGTTTTTGTAGAAGTTTTTTAAACCTAAGCGAGAGATTAATATTTGTCTGTCTGCAAGGGTATCTTTAGTTCTTAACAAAAACAGCTCTCTCACAAGATAAAATTTATTTTTCCAAACTGATATGTATGGGAGTAAATTTTTTTTTTTGGGATTGATAATACATGGAAACAACAAGGATACAATCTACATAACAAAAATGGAAAGGATTTTTCAACTTGACTAAGAGAGTAGGGTAAGAAAAGAGGAAATAAAAGGCAGTAGAGATCAGAGTCTCTTTGCAGTCTTATAAATATATGGATAGGTGTTTATCTGAATAGGGATGAGTCCTGTGGAATTAGTGTCATAAGAAGTGCCTTTTTTTTATCAAATTCACATAAAAAAATCAGTAAGCACAATAAAAATTATGTTTTTTGTCAAGATCCTTAAAGATAAAAGAACAATTTTCACTTAAACCTGTGATAAATAATGAAAATCATAGTTTTCAAGGGGATTGATAATCTCTAGGTAAAAATTAAAATCTTCAAAAGAGATTAACCATTGAAACAATCCTAAACAACACTGCCTTCTTAGAAGTACAATTTCAAGCTAGACTTGCATCATTTATTGGATTAAACTCCCTCCAGTATCCCCAAAAATTGACTGATAAATATATCTCTTGAGCATTATGAATAAACCCTTGTTCAAAATTTTTTAGTAGAATTCCATTAATTCCATTATTTTTCCTCCCTTTTTATTTTCAAAAATAGTCCCAAAAAAAGTGGTCTTTAGGACATAAAAAAAGGGTAAAATGATCGGGAGTGATATTTGGGATTGTGGGAAATACAAATAGAACGAGCAAGGGCGAGTGGGTAAGCTCTGATATTTACATGTGTCTTGAAAATATAGAGAGATAGATGAAAATAGGTATTTATGGGGCAAATGTGAGGGGCAGAGAGTAGAATAATATTAGTTATAAGATGGATGAGGACATTAGTGGATAACTAGGATGGGGGTGTTATTTGCATCAAAATTTGTCTGTACCACAAATTTTCCCTTTCGCTCTCTCATTTCTCTCTTTTTTTCACATTCTCCGCGGTAGATTAATATTAATAATAGTGTTTGAGTATTGTTGATTTGAGAGGGATCTCATTAAAGCGAGTTTCCAGCTGTTTGCTATGAGGATCTTAACAAATCGATGCTTTTTTAATCTGAAGCTGTCCCTCTAGTATCATAATGTCTGAGAGTATGGGCAGAAAGAGCTTACGCTTTGACTTAGGTGTTCAGGAGTTTCTGCAGTTTCTTGTCTAAGGTCTACGCGTTCCCTGCATATTCGTCCATATCTTACTCTACGAATCCAGTTTATGTTGGCTCATCTTGTTCTTTATTTTCTTCAGCGATTGGCTAGACAGAATTGCTTCCTTTTTCGTCATCAGCTTCGAATTTACTGCCCATAACTGCACTGCCTTGCTTATACATGTTCGTGGGAACATATCGAATGTTAATAGACGAATAAGTGCCCATGAAAGACCCTCCAGTGCTTTTCCTGCAGGCTGATCGCATCGATGGAGTTAGGGATAAATTTCTAGCTGTGTTTCGATTAGCGTTTCCTGAATCAGGTGGACGCAAATACTCCCCGCCTAGTTCGTTAAAAGACCAAATCGGTGTCATGGATAGATTCTTTTTATCGCTTCTGACTGGTCCTTCAGGACCATTCTGAACAGCAGTCAAATGAGTTTTGTTCTCACTTTTATTGTCTTTATTTTAGTTTTACTCACTCCAATCCCAATCGTTTTCTGCATATCGCACGTTATTCTGCTATCCCAGCTTTTAGAACATCGTCTTGAGATACTTGTAATCGGGTTGCGATTTGAAATGCAGTTTCTTCACGTAATCCAAGTATTTCACGAACTCCTGAGGAAGATCCTTGCATAAATCGACTGATTTTGTCTTCGTCTTTATGTCTCCCACAACCTTTTAGATAAATTTTAGTTAAATTTGATTTGATTAGGGTAAAGAGAAGAAAGGATCATTTTTCTTAAGTTTTGATTATCTTTTTTTAGAGTTTAAATGTAAAATAAATTCTTATTAAAACCAGCCATGCTTAGGATCGCTTATTACAGTAGTCCCTATGGTTTTTGTATGGACCCTCAAGTGAAATTCAAAAAAAATCAAAATCTTCTCACTCTTTCTCTCTATTCTTACAGTAGTTTTATCTTTATCTGTGACATTTTGAAGATTCTACCATGGGAGATGCCCTTTGAGTAGAAATATCATGACATACGCAAGTGACTCTAAATCATCCTTCCTTCCAAGCTCTTATCCTAAATGTGCAGCAATCGACGCATATCTCGTCGTGCCTATAAATGGCTTATTATCTCTAAACGGAATGTGTCTCCCTTAGTTATCTCGATACGTCTTCGAAATACCAAAATCGATAATATACACTAAATGCGTTTCATTCTCTCTGCCCATGAGAATATTCTCCGGTTTGAGATCTCTGTGGATGACTGAACGATTGTGGATGTTCTCTAGCACTGTGATTAATTAATCCATGAGCATCAGCACTGTTTTCAAGGAATATTTCTTCAGCGCTTTCATGTAATACGCTAGATCCCTACCGAGTAAACTCAGCACCATGATATTGTAATTGTTTTCTTGCCCACTCCAGAAGAGCTTTGGGACATTTGAGAGACCTTGCAGTCGAGATAGAATCTGAACTTCTCTATCTAAACTTCGAATATCTTCGTTATCCTCTTTTTCGAGCTTGATCGCAACGAATTCTTTAGTATTCTTATCAACACCTGTGTTTTGATAAGAGTAAAATATGGTTAGGGTAAGGTATTTTAAGGTATTCAAGTGCAGAGATATGATAACAACTGCAAAGTAAGTTTTTTGCAAAAACCAAACGAACATTCTCCAACTGAATCATGGATTGTACGATCTAAAAATCGCAATAATATCTTGCTCCTCTTGTTGAGATAATTTTTGCTTGTTAACAGTTAATCTTATTTTCAGCTCAACTCTTTCAGGAAGCAAGTATCCAAACAGCCCTTCTATTTTTAATGTTTGAGGGGGGTTAAATAAGCCTCTTTCTCTTTCTGCAATCCTTTGAATCTCCATCACAATAAAAATAAACCGAAAATATCAAAAATATGTTTACCTATGAATACGACACCAAAACTTCCAGAACTGACCTTCCTTTTGACTATCCACTAGTTATTGAAGATCTTATTCTCCTTCACAGGTGTTTATGTTGTTGTCGCCATTGTAACTGTATTTCTTCTTTTCTTCTTTCAATCCTTGCTATTTTTAGATGTTCACCGTGTCTTGTTTTTTAGAAAACCAGATAAACCCTCTCTCTCTCTCTTTCTCCTTTTCTGTTTTGTTTCTCAATCTTCTCCCTTCTTTGCTCGTTATGTACTCTCACAACTTAAGAAACTATTTAACAGAAATGTAGATTTCCTTTGTGCTCTCTTAGCTTAAAACTGTGGTTATAAAACTATTAAATATGCGTTCTCTATGCGTGTTTGCCTTTGTTTTTAATTTTATTGTTTTTTTCTTCTTGGCGATAACTCTCCCACTTTCGTTTGCTCAACTTGCTCTGTAATCAACGCACCCCAAAAGGTTTATGTAGCATGATCTTAGTAGAGAGGAAGTTCAACCCCCTGAAATTTTTGAAATCATAAAGCTGTTTTTATCATCTCTCATCTCTCGAGAATTCAGCTTGC
>Ga0302285_10001566_pt1 | contig 12755 bp, 11 predicted proteins | sample III_Fen_E2_2_FD_200455 | JGI IMG/M metagenome (GOLD analysis project Ga0302285, IMG submission 200455) | Peat permafrost microbial communities from Stordalen Mire near Abisko, Sweden - III_Fen_E2_2 | ecosystem: Environmental > Terrestrial > Soil > Wetlands > Permafrost | place: Sweden: Abisko...
TAGCTTGGCGCGCAATGCATCTACCTTCGACATGTCGGGGACTAAACTTGCTGCCAGTTGATCAGGTGTCGTACCACCAAGTGCCCCCGTAACTTCATTTAATGTTGCATTTTTTATTTCTCCAATCGGATATTGATAATTATAGCCCCAAAGATAAACAGTTTTAATGCCACCTTTCCCTCTTAATTGGATAACGTTTGATTTTGAATCATACAGATATGAAATGGAAGAATATTTTTCATATCTGTTATCTATTAAATTTGGTTGATTACTCGACTTATAATACCGTTGGAAATCACTGAGTGGTGCTGTTGTTTCCAGGGTATAGATCGAATCCGGAAGAAAATCGTAACCGTGCTGACCGTAATTGATCAGTTTGCTGTCAATTACCTTCTGGTTTTTATATGTAGTAATTTCGACAGGGGAATTTAAGAAATTCAGCCCATACATACTAAAGCATGTCATAAATAAGTTGGATATTGAATACCTCGTATTATATGAAGTATTGTTCGTAGGTGCCGGGGCCAAATAATTATTTTTAATGTGAAATGGATAAGTATACACAGTTGTTAATGAATCACCATGACTATCCTTTACTACTTGATTAGTTAAAATCCGGTAGGTATCATCATATTTATATTTGATTTCTGTTGTTAACTTATTCCTACTATCGTCATAAACTATCTCCTTTTTACTTTTCAAATACGGACAAAAAGTGTAAATTTTCAAGGCAGATATTCTTGCCATATCATACAGACTAAATGTGTTAATTGATTTTACAAAATCATTATACCTATTAGGATCAGAATTATAATAGTACAATTCTTTTTTTACAGGAGCATCATTTTTATAATATTCTATACTGTCCAATAAACCCCGTTCAATTTCTTTAGACATAAAACTGTTTATCGGCAATTCAGAGTCTATATTATCCAATGCATTAACAGGAGCCTCATCCGGATATTTTTCGTGATTTGTATAATAGTAGATGGTTTTACTATTATCGGATAGCTTTTCAATGACCCTACTATATGTAACATGGTTTCCGTTTGTATTTGCCAACTGATTTAATAATTGCTGATTACCTAGAGTATATCCATATTTATAGTCTGTTCTGAGGTGAATGTATATTCCTCCAGACCAACCTTTATAGCTATAATTCACATGTTGATTCCCATTGACATTGTAAATTGGAAGACCTGATAATATTCCTGATGATTGCCCTGTTTTATTTTCATAATAAAATTCACGGGTATAAGCTTTATTATCTGTGTTCACTGTAATTATTTTTTTTATTCTTAGTCCGCCACAGTTAGTACTTGCTGAATCCTTTAGTTCAAATGGGAATTGATGAGCTACTTTCGAAAAACTATGAGGATCATAATCAAAAAGCGAAAAACCTCCAGTTGGATAAGTTATTTGTGTTAACATCTCAGCTTTCATATAAGTAGTGTCGGCTGAACGGAAAAGCAATAAATTTTTATATACTTCTGAATCATAATTTCTTCCGTTGTAGTATCCCCAATTGTCTGTTTTTTTTGAATTGTAAACAGGAAGGCTGGTATCATTATATTTAAAAGAATACTTATTTATTAATGTCGATTTAATGTTTTTAAATGAAACATTTTGCAACTTCAGTCTTGTATCAGTTGAACTACTATATTTAAATGTAATATTTTTAGAATTATCAATTATTGAATCTAACTGCATATAGTAGTTTGCATCATTGAGATCCGAAAATTGGCAGTTAATATCACCCGTGTTTTTAACATCAATAATTTTCTTCTGAAAAGCCGAAGTATTTATGTTGTAATTTAATTCTGTAGATTTACTTCTTTTAAATTCCATGATTCTCCCTGAAACACTACTTTCTATTGTATTTAAATATGAAGGTTGAATAAAAGTATAAGAATAATTAAAATAATTTGAAGGTGGATATCTTGAGTCTTCTTTTTGCATTATTTCATTTGTACCATAAATAAAATAATTTCTAAAATAATGATTGTTTTGTTCTATGATTGGAGTCCCATTCTTTTCATAATTAAAATAAATAATTTCTCCATTCGGTAATACAATTTTTCTTATTTGCCAGGTATTTGCGGTGCCTGTAAACCATTTATTTGCATCACCTCTAAATACCCCATTGGCACCTAAATACGAAAACTCAATTGCACTCATATCTCCACCGAAATAATATTTTATACCATCGTTATTCGTCAGAATAATTTCGTTAATATAAGTAAAACAATTGGCATATAATTGACCCCTATCCGTGTTGTACAGTTCATAGTTTTCATTTGTGCCAAAATTCATACTTACTGTAAAGTTATCATTCGATTTTGACTTAATTTTTATAGCATTATTTCCAACAAAATAGAATGAAGCATTTATGTTACCAATACTTACTTGAAATTCATCAGGCTCAGTGTCATAAAAACATGAATTCAATAGTTTATCACCTATAATAGACGTTAAATAAGTACTGTCGCTCCAATTTACTCTATTTACTTTGTCCATTTGATAATAATAACCTGGGTTTATTGATGTGGTGGTTCCTGCTGATACTATTGTAAAATTAGCTTCCACACTGGTAGTCTCGTCTTTTATTCCTTTTATTATTCTATTTATTGAACCTCCGGCTGATAGATTCCAACCTAATCCAACCCATCCGGGATGAGAATCGGGTTTATTTCCACCCGCATAATAGGATAATGATATTGGAAGATCATAACCATTCACTTTAAAGTTTGTAAGTGGTATTGAAATTTGTGGTAACCCATTAAAATAGTTTACTGGCACTTGACCATATTTGCCCATGGTTTCAGCGTTAGGTGTAAAAAACTGTACAGTTTTTTCCCAACTCGCTTGTGGTTGTGCTTGCATTAGCAAACTAAATGTCAAACTAATAAATATGATTATTGTTTTTTTCATATATAGGTAATTTAATCTTTATATTTTTATTCTTTGATCAAAGCAGATTATTATATTTTATTTCTTAACAACATTCATCTTCATCACCATATCATCCACATGCACATACAGCGAGTACACCCCAGTTATCAGGCTACCCATAGGAACAGAGGTGCTATTAAAACCTTCAGTTAGATTTTCGGGTGAGGTTTGGCAAAGGGGGATACCTGTATTATTATGAACGGTAAACCAGACTTTGGCTGCACGGGTTAGTTTGAATGTGATGGACAGGTTGTCCACTACCGGATTAGGCATCAGTTGCGCCTCGGTAAATACGGCTGCTGCTCCCAGAAGCGGATCATTGGTTAGTGCAGGAATCGGATCGGTCTTTATTTGGGTGGTTTGTTTTTCAGGTGGGTAGTAAAAAGAAGTGGTAAATACAGTAGTGTCGCTCATGCTTTCGCCTTTTTCATCTTTCTTATCGTCTTTTTTGCTTAGGGTGGTCTTCACACTTTCAAACACCGGGTACCTGATACCTGCTGCATACCAGGAATATGTATCCAGGGTCATTTCCAGGCTGTCTTTCCCCGTTTCGGTATAATGGCGAAGGGTACGCACACGCAACGCTTTCTTTACTGTCTCAAAATCCGGAAGTTTTAGTTCTCCTTCCGCATCGGCTATTACGCGGGTATATCCTTTTACAGCCAGTGGCAACCGATGGCAGTACTCCCCTTTGCCTTCAAAAATACTGAATAAAGTGTCACCATATACAAATGGGAAATGCATTCGTAATTCGGGTACTTTATATTCCATAAATGTGGTGAAATTTTCGTACCCAGTGGTTTGCAGACTGTCATGTTGCTGGCGGTAATAATAGCGGGTATTATGTTCCATACCACATAACCGGGTCATCATAGTTGAATCTGGTATGAAATAATTAAGTGAGTACTCCTCATTGATGAGTTGAATGTTGCTGAAATCCCAGTTCATCTCTTTTCCTGAACTGCCCGGGTCTTTAAACTCAATTTGTTGTTTAACGATCTGGTCGGCTGCCCTATAAGCATTCCTTTCGGAAGATAGTATTTGCGAGTGTTGTGCCTGCATGGGCAAGCAAGCAAAACATATAAAAATGAACAATGTTGTTTTTTTCATAATCTATAATTGAGTGTAATAATTTAAAAACATATTGAATTATTAGTGTTAGTTTTAAATAAATGAATAGTGTTTTTACAGATAAAATATTGAGGTTGTTTTAAGAATACTTTAGTTTCTTCAACTACATTTCTTTCATAGAGTGGATTCGAAAGGAGAATGCTGATTGTAGCTTGTTGATTTAGATTACATTCTTGATTCATCTACTATATCATTTATACCTATAGAACCTGCTTTTGTTTGAGCTATTGGAAAGAACTCACTTTATGTAATGATTGACATGTTATTTTTTATTTTATATAGCCCATTTACTAATTACCTCAACAATACTTTCAATATTCCAAGGAACATCCTGTTTTGAATATTTGGTAACTGTAGATGATATTCGTTCCTTCCCCCATGGTATTACACCCACAATTGGAATATCTAAATTATTAGTTGTTTCAAGTTCCCAATCCATCCATTCGCTATAAGAAGCATTCATTCCTGCAATTCCCAACACAATATTTGAATTCAATATTTTTTGTTTTAGTTTGTCTTTGACATTAGATGCATTTATCGAGTTTATAGGAAAATCAACAGCTGCTTCTTCAAACTCAATATTAGAATAGCCCCTTACCGAAAGCAGGTTTCTAAGATTTTCTAAATCTTCTGGGTAAGTCCATGAATGACTGATGAAAATGTGACAATCTTTTGTCATAATCAATTATTTTTAAGTTTCTCACCAGTAAATGGATCATTTTTGTTTCCATAACCCATTAACACAAAGCACAGTTTTTTCATAATTCAAATATTAAAGGCGGTACAGTCTAACAAAATTACATTTCAGATTTGTCCCGATGATTTGAATATAGTCTAGATTAAAGAGGACAAATCGTTTTAGTTCACTACAACCATAATTGGGCCGTACCGCCTTTTTTCTTATTTATTTTTTAAACTCACCTACTAAAGTCTTGGCACCATAGGTAATAGTAAGTTTATAATTTCCACTCGTCCACTGATCAACCGGAATTTGTAATTCTGAAGATGAATCTGTATCAACTATTTCCTGATAAACTACCTGATTTGTATCATCTGTTACGGTAATGGTTGCATATCCTATTGACAATTCAAAATAAATTGCAAGTTCCATATCATTGATAGTTGTCGAAATAGGAATAAAAATTAATCTGCAAGGCCCGGGTCCCGGGGGTGGTGATGGGTCTGGAGATATTACTATTGGTGTATCATTACCTGCACGTGCTACTCCGCTTGAAAATAATGAAACCAGAATCATAAATAAAATTGAACGTTTCATAAGGATTGTTTTTAATGTCTCAATAATTTGATTATTTTTGCATTCAAAGTTATCGATGCTTATTCAATGTTCCAAAAAAAATGTTTGTACGTTTAAGTAAAGTCTAAATTTTAAATTGCTGAATATCAATACATATTTTTCTATTTTTAAAAAATATTTGTACGGACTATTTTTTGTCTTCAAAAATTGGATATTTTAACAAAGAGATTATATAATAAAGAAGGAGAACAAATATCAAAGCAGATGGAAGAATCAGAAATGAAGGCATGTTGATTTAAAGATATACTGACATGATGATTTCTTTCATCATTATTTTTTTGTGTAATTAATAAAGACATATCATATATAAGAGAACATCTGCTATTCTTTCTATTAGAATGTGAATTTGAAAGTATTTCGCTTTTAAGAGCATATGTGTTAAAAATACAACTCTAATTGATTATAGCTACTTATGAATTTTTAATAATGAAAAATACAAATTTCCTTTTCTCTTTACTGGTAGTCGTTCTCTTGTTTTCTTGCAAATCACATGACACAAAAAATAAAGCGATACTTCGTGCAGAAGCTCTTTTGATTTCATTTCCAGATAGCGCATCCCATTTACTTGCATCCTTATCTCATCCCGAAAAATTATCCAGTGTTGACTATGCTGCTTGGTGTTTGATATATACACAAGCTCAATTAAAGCTGCATACAGAGTTTAGATCGGACTCTTTAATTATGAATTCAGTTAATTATTACAAGAACAGTAATCTTCCTGCACAGGCCGGAAAAGCCTATTATTTGTCAGGTTACATTAACCATAGACTCAAAAAGAATACAGAGGCCATGAAAGCGTTCAAACAAGCCGAATTCTTCTTGAACAAAACAGGAGAGAATAAATTCAAGGGATTACTTGATTATTATATTGCGGAAATTTGCAGTGAAGATGAATTATATACCTATTCACTTCAATATTATAAAAAATCATTGAATTATTTTAAACTTTCAAATGACCTGAATTTTCAGGCGTATGATTATAGGGATATTTCAAATATGTATTTTCGACTGCATTATCCATTCGATAGTGTGATGTATTATTCAAATCAGGCATTAAAACTGTCAAAGGATCAAGGAGATTCAATCAATTATTATTTTATTTTATCACGACAGGGAGAAATGTTGTACAACAGAAATTATGCGCTTTCAAATAAATTTATTCATCAAGGTTATCGTTTTTTCCCAGACAGACGATCTTATTATGCTGCTTTTCTTTCGTATACATATTCAATGTTAAATCAACGAGATTCTGCCCAATATTATTTGAATATTTCACTATCCAGGCCATTGAATATTAAAACTAAAGTCATCACTTACATGGCTGCTGCTTATGCTTCAAAAAATGAAGGAAATAATGATAAGGCTTTTCATTACTTTGAAAAAGCGTACTTATTTCGTGATTCGGTCTTTGAGCAAAGTATCCAAAGTCAACTTTATAGAATTGACAAGCAGTACGATTTATCTAAGAAGGAAGCTGAAAATTCAAAATTAAAAATCAACACCCGTAACCAAGTGATTGTGATAGGTTTGTTGACAATCATAGTTTTGATAGGTCTAATCATCTTCCTGATTCTATCGAACAGATATAAGAAAAAACAAATCGAACATAGGGCTGAAAAACTACAAATGGAATACGATATTAATGTAGAGAAGGTTGAAAATAATCAGAAAAAAGAATTGCTTTTGTCAAAGCTACAAAACCGCATTGAAAACACACTTCATTTTAACCGTTTGCAAATGGGATTATTACAGAATGAGAAACTGGATGATTTTAAAAAGAAAATTTCAGAACAAGCCATCCTTTCTGAAACAGATTGGGAATATTATATGCTTGAAACAAACCATATCTTTGACAGTAAAATATCCAATCTATCGGGAGTCAATCCTCAATTAACTCAATCAGATCTAATAGTGATAACTCTGATTTGTTTGCGTGTGGATATTTCAAATTGTTGCAGTTTACTCAATATGAAAAAAAATGCCATGTATCATCGCCGGAAAATAATAAAAGATCGTATTGGAATCAGTAAGGATATTGATTTGGAAGATTGGATACATGATTATCTTGAGTTATGAGTTTTATATAGCAATAAAATTTCTACCCATGTAATTTATAACTAGAATATCCCGCTAAACTGAAATGATTTAGACATCTCATATTTATTTTGCAAAAGCTAATCTTTTTATTTTAGTCATTGTATTAATATGAACATCTGAAAGTTTAGCAGCCTCAGTTAGTTTATAACCCTTCTTGATATACTCAAGTGCTTTTTTGTTTTTAGGTTTATCTAGGAAAGCGTGAACATCTTCTGTTGTTCCTTCTAGTCTCCCTTTATAAACGCCTTTAAGTTTTGCGATTTTAATTCCTTCAAGTTGTCTTTCCCGAATTTGAGACTTTTCCATCTCACCAACAGTTCCCAAGATTGAAATCATTAACTTAGTGATTGCATTTTCCTTCCCATTTTCATCAATTGTCCGCAATCCCTGGCTTACAAAAATAATAGGGATATTTCTTTCATTGAAAAAATGAATTGTGTTTAATATATCTCTAAGATTTCTTCCAAGCCTATCAATCGTCCAAACAGATAAACTTGTTGCAATTTGATTGTTAATATATTTTAAAATTTCTTTTCCTCCTTCTCTTTCAAAGAAAGGAATTGAACCTGAACATTTGTCTTCGACAACAACTTTAAAATCTAATTCATTAATTCTTTGTCGGTCGGTTTTTTGATCAATGCTTGAAACTCGACAATATAATATTTCTGCCATTTTAATTCACATATTTAGGTTAGTACCATTTATACTTCAAATATATGAATATATTTTGAGACGGGCAAGGTAAATAATAAAAGTTTCATAAAAATAGATTCACATTTTCGAGTAGACTCTAATTATGTGAATCTAAAAACCAGAATTCAAGTCTGATAACTGAATTCTGGTTTTTAGGTCATAAAATTAATTTGGATAGTTCCAAACTTTACTTTATCTATTTACTGAAAGTTTCAGCCATATAAAAGTACTTTATTTGACATATCATTTAATATGAAGAACACTTTAGCGTTTTGATCCCAGAAAATTATTTCCATTGGTTCAGAATTCAGTCACTATATATGTGGGATTTTCAATTTTCACATTCTTTTGTTTTATAAGTTTATATTAGTTTTAATATCGGGATAAGCTTAGAATTCAGAAATAATTTTTTCTCAAGTTGACGACTTCTTCCAACAATAAAAATATCAGTTGTAACACCTTCACATGTGAATAATTCCCATTTTCTTTTACTTACCCATTTAAAGTAGTATCCTGATCTTAGAGTAGTGTTCGGAGGAATTGTTATATCCTTTTTGATAGGTAATATACCGTCAAATGCTTTTAATTCGATTTCGTTGAAACGATTCCTAATTGTTTTTTCAATAATTTCAACATGATTGAATGCACCAACTGCATAGTATCGCATGATTGAATCTATATTATTATCTTGAGTGTCAATTGTATTACTGAAACTGCGTCCTAACTCTCTGATAAGTTGATACAACATTTTTTTGGACATGTGTTGTAATGCAACTTTTGTAGTACTTGATAATAATGTATATTTCATATTTTATTTTTATAAATTTCTTCAATATGTTTATATGTTGAATTTATAACTCCATATGAATGCTGAAGTAGTTCAGCCATTTTATACACCTTCATTATTGTTTTATCAGAAGTATCAGGCAAATCACGTACTACCACATCTATTTGTCCATCATATATAACATATAATATGTTAGCAATTACCACTAAAGTAATATTGTCATTATCAAAAGATTTTGATAATTCTTTCAATGAGTTTAACTCATCCAATGTTTTAATTCTTTCTATCATTTTGGTTTTTTTTAATTGTATATAATAATTTTTATTTGCCCACTGTATAAGGACAGAATCTGACTTTATACAGTGGACTCAATCTGAAATTGATATTTTTTTTACATTTCACTTTCTGCTTCTGCTTTCCTTTCAATCCTTCTTAAAGACTCTAATCTTGCGAATTTCTTAATTTTTAAATGATTTTCATCTCTAATTATATCATATTTGTGATTATATAAAATATTATCAATAATAAGCATGTAGTTTACACATTTACATTTTGGGTTTATAAAACGATCTAATTGACAATATCCTGACAAATCATTATAATTTAGATTGTTTGAATCTACATCTTCATTTAATCGATGTAAAATAACAGACATAAAACTCAATGTAGCTATATCACTATTTAATTTATGCTTAAAATTGAATTGATTTATCATTGAGTTGTGGACATCTTCAAATAAAAGATTTAAAAAATTTGATGAATCATTTTCAACATCATTTAATTGATTAAAACTATTAGTTGATAAACAAAGCTGACGACTTCCTAATATAATAGATATAGACAATTCGTTTGCTAATTCTGCGCTCATTCTTATCGTTACAGATTGATGATTTGTTTTATTAAGCTGCACTTCTAATATCATTTTTCTCAATAGTATTTGCAGGTTGGATGTTTAATCTTTTTCGAGAAAAAGCTGTATAAATTTCATTTAATTCGTAACCGATATAATTACGATTTAAATCTTTACACGCCTCACCCGTAGTTCCAATACCACTAAATGTGTCAATTACTAAATCATTTTCATCTGTCAGTAAATTAACAAAATAAGCAGGTAATTCTTTGTGAAATGGAGCAGGATGCTTAATCGTATTCGCTCTAGAAGCACCTGCAGTTCGGAATCGCATCACGTTATCCGGTCGAGCTTTGGTAGGCATTGATATTTCTCTGTATATGTTACATTGTATACCATCAGCATTTTGATTTTGACGACAGATCTTTTGTTTTTTGCCACCAGATACACTTGGGACTAAAATTCTATCCATATAGAATTTCATTTTCTTAGAATCTTTACAGAAATGAAATAGATATTCTGTTGTATGTCTCAGTCGCTTAGCACTTGAATTCGGTATGCAACTTTTTTTATGCCATACATAAAAATCGTAAAATTTTAAATTTGTTTCTTTGGCACTCCGACTAATTAAGTCAAAAATAACGATATTCCGGTATCCATTTTCACACTTATCATTGATGTTTAGAATAAAGCTACCACTGGTCTTTAATACACGCTCTACTTCAACAAATAAAGATAATAACCAATTTACATAATTTTCACCAGTATGATTTTCAATTCCACTTCCATAGTTAACAACGTCAACGTATGGTGGGCTAGTAACAATTAAATCCACAGATTCATTTTTTTGTAATTTGATGAGCTCTAACACATCACCGTTTTTGATTTCTAATGTCATAATTTTTATATTTTTTAAGTGTAACGCTTCATTGCCTTAACACGATACAAAAGTACGACATTGTTTTTATACAATTGATATACAATCAGTTATGCATATAAAATGCGATAAAATAATATAGTAAAGAACACATTCCATTAAAATTGAATGATCAAGAATACAACTTTCTAAAAACATATAAAATCAGATGAAATTCTCTATAGGCACATAATAACAGATAAAATCAGATGAAACTAGATGAAATTAGATAAAATTAGATGAAACCAAATATTTTTTTGTAAGTTTGTCAAAAGTTTAAATCTTTAAATAGGACAACATGAGATTAGAAGAAGCAGTACCAAACATTAACAACTATACCGAACCTCAAATTGACGCGCTTATAGAAGAATTAATTGAAAAAAAGAAAAATAACAAGAAAGAAGAGTCTGGAATGTATTTAACAGCAAAAGAAGTTGCGCCAATTATAGGAGTGACAGAAAATACAATTTATATTCTTGCCAGAAGTGGAAAAATAAAATCTTTTAAAATTGGTGGTAGTGTTAGATTCAAGAGGGATGATTTATTTAATTTTATTTCTTCTATGAGATCTGAATCAAAATATGAAAATGAGGCCTTTTGTGAGAAAAATTGTATAATATCTTCTAATGGCGGTTTAATACTATTTAAAGCATTTTTCATATATAAAATAATGAGGGAAAATAAAATTTGGATATACCTGTACAACAGACAATTTGAACATTCGATAAGAATAGGAAAAAAAGAATTTCGAAAATATTTTAGAATGGCAAATAATATTGAAATAGATGCAGGTAAATTCAATTTAGGTACTAACTTTGGATAAAAATAAGACAAGCTTAAGATAATATTTAAGCTTGTCTTATTTTTATCCAAAATCCTTTACAATTCATTGTCCTCTTTTTTCTTTATACCTTTTATCATCAGATTCCAAGAAGGATTCCTTTATCAAGTAACTTAAATGCCTCACCCAAACTGATTGAGATTGTTTCTAAAAGACAATTTCTACAAAGTTGATAGTTGTCTGATCAACATAACAAATCTCTTAAAATTGACCTAAATACACAGACACAGTCTAAGATGATATAAAATAGATTGGATCACTGATAACCATCAATGCTTTTCGTATCGGATATTCAAGAAAAAGTATAAAAAACACACATTAAAACCATAAGATTCTAAGTTATTATTGTGTTATTTAGTGATTTATCATGCTTATTTTAATTATTTACCTATCTATTTCCACCATTTTTAAATCAATAAATATCAATTATTCGAATAAAATCGGATAACAAATCCCAAGAAGACATTTTCAAGAAATATTACTCTTAAAAAACTACATAAGTTATACATTATTAGATATATAAGTCTAAAATGAGAATCTTATTATATGAATAAGAACAAAATAATAATAAAAATAAATCTTCTTCTTATCTTTTCTTCCAGCTATACACTTTAATCACTCATAAACAAAGATATAAATAACATATTATTAGACATATAAGTCTAAAATGAGAATCTTATTATATGAATAAGAAAAAAATAATAATATAAATAAATCTTCTCATTATCCTTACTCCAACTTTACACTTCAATCACTTATAAAAAAAACTACATAAACACCTCTTTATTAGACATATATATCTATAATGAGAATCTTATTATATGAATAGAATAAAACAATAAAAAAAATAAAACTTCTTCTATTAATTCTACTACAAAAAAGGAAAAAGAGAAATGGTTTTATTTGAATTTAATATTAATGACACAGCATTTAATCATAATGGGAAATGTATAAATTTAAAAAAGAAGAATTTAAATTTATTGTTAAGCCTAATCGCTAATAAGATAATATATAATGGAGTAGATAGAAATGGATATACTTCAATAAGTTCTACTTCATTGAAAAGCACATATAGTCGTTATAATATTTATCTTGATTATCTCATACGAGTTGGGAAAATAGAAAGAGATTATTATACTGAAGGTAAGAAATGTTACGGGTACCGTTATTCAG
>Ga0302285_10001567_pt1 | contig 12750 bp, 9 predicted proteins | sample III_Fen_E2_2_FD_200455 | JGI IMG/M metagenome (GOLD analysis project Ga0302285, IMG submission 200455) | Peat permafrost microbial communities from Stordalen Mire near Abisko, Sweden - III_Fen_E2_2 | ecosystem: Environmental > Terrestrial > Soil > Wetlands > Permafrost | place: Sweden: Abisko...
TTTTGACTTTACTTGCCAATTTCTCTTTTTTTGGTGCATTTTTATTATCCCATTTGATTTAGCTTTGCATGAGATTGTAAACAAGCAAAAGCAGCAAGAAATAACTAACAAATCAATTAAGTTCATAAAAATAGTCGCCTGTTTGAAGACATAGAATTATTACACAAAACAAATATTCAAACTTGGAATTGGAAGAAAAAAAGAAATGGAAAATAGTAGCCAAAAATGTTTGTTTTAAAGAATAAAAAGTGCTTTTTAAATGTAATCTATTCAACTATGTGCTGATTTAAGAGGCACAGCAAACCCCATTTGTTTTTTGAACGCATACAGCGATGTGTATGAGCTCTTAGAGTCAGTAGCTAGCTTATGAAATTCTGGGTTAAGAGATTGATTCACTTATTCAAAATCGTTATGCGTTGCCACATAGCATTTCCGCGCAGCTTTGTTTGCAAAGAACTTCGGTGAAAACGAGCATTCTTTCATTTATTCCTCAGAATAATGTTCGGCTAGAAGTTTCTTGTGAGCTTTCGTATGCTCTATCCAGAAAGTATTTCTAGAGAGAGCGTTTTCTTGGTTGTAGAAATTGCCTTCAGCTAGGCTTAATTTAGGGGAGGAGTTGAGGGCAGTTTAGATTGCTTTGTAATAAGCCCTAGAAGAATGACTTTAGAATTAAGATTTGAAAGTATTCGAGAGGAGAGTTTGAGAATGAAGCTCATGTCCGGCAGTGTTACGTTCAGATATTTTTCGCTTAATATCCGATGCAAAGCTTGTTTCTTTGTTAATTATTTCAAGAGCAAGATCTTTGCCTTTCCTAGCATAATCTTGATTTTCCTTTGAAAATACTGAAGTACCAGAGTTAGCTGTAGAATTAAATTTTGCAGTCTTGAAGTAGTTTCCATAATGAGCTGCTCTAGTTGATGCTGATTTGCGTTAACTTTCATAAATATCCTAATTAACTTTACTCATTTTTGTTGAATTTGGATGACACATATCCTAATCTACTTGAATTGCCAGGTTGTTGCTATTAAAGTTAGTTTTGCAATCTAAATTTACTGATTAGAGTTACTGTTAAGACGGATCGACAAAACCAGATTTTAAAGTATGATCTTGATTGTTTGATCTTCTCTTAGAAGCAGAAGATATCAAATCAAGATTTAGATAAATATGCTTTGGTGCAAAAGCAAGTTGAAGATTCTCATTTTCTTAACTGGTAAAATCTCTTGCTCTAGAATTAGGAATAGACTATTTATTTTATTTATTTTTTTTACTGTTGTTTTAGTCCTTGTTCTTGGTTTCTTTTTTGTTTTTCTTCTTCGATTCTACAGAATTTTTTACTGAAATAACATTCTGCTTTTTTTAAGCTTAAACCTATCCTTGCTAGCTTTACAATTCCAATTATTTAGCTAAGATAAATGCTGCTTAGTTGTTCTTCATCTACGGAGATAAAGGCCTATTGACTTATTATGGGTTTGTCTATTTGATAGAAGTTATTTTTCCATTTGTATTATTGCCTGGTAGACTAAATGGATTCATTCTATAATCTTGTTATTAAACTCGCAGATTCTAATCTGAATCCTTTTCTTATTGAGCTACATCTAATTGTTCAACTGAGTACTTAGACTGTTATCCAGTCTATCCATTTTGTTAGATTTATCTTGTCATGCCATAATACTATCCATTTGAGTTCATTTTTAGTCTACTTTAGTTATGGTTTCTCGCTTCTAAAGAGTTAGATTCTTTTTGTGATAAATAATCCAAGAAAAGAGATTATTTCCTTAAGAAATAATTATTATTTGTTGTCAGATATTCCCAACCACTAATGTTTTTTCCCTTTTCGTATCCTTTTCAATTCAGTTTATTATGCTATTAATTTTTTATTTTCCCGCATGATTTATCTTAATATCTTGGCATCAAGTCATGAAAATATCTTCCCAATAAGAAATTTACAATATTTTCTTGAAAAAGACAAAATTAGACGAAGTTAGTTGGCGAGAAATCATTCTAAGAGTAGGAATAATAAAACAAAATTACAAAGTACCAGCAGAGTAGAATTAAGATATCAAAAATGGGCAAGAGAAAGAATAAGAATATTGATGAAGATCGCATTGTATAACGAAAGCGGATCAAAAAACAAGGCGATGATTAGCATTCTCCTTAAAAATCCATCTTACAATAGCAAGAAGAGGAAGAAGTAGAATTCAGTGAGGAGGAGTCATTTGATAGTGCATAGATTGAATAGATGATTGGTGCTGAAGAAGAAGCTGCAAATGCTGAAAAAACAAAAGCACAAAAATTCCTTGAATGTAAATTAAAAGAATGTTGAAGTTTCTTAGTTAGATGAGCGATTGATTTCGTTTGAGATGGTTGAATTGAAATTGCTTTTTTTAGAATTTAAGATTGAAGAAGCGACGGAAGTAGAAGAGACTGATCATGCTAAGCGGCTAGCAAAGTTCGCAAATAAAATTCAAGTAATTGATAATTCACAGAGGATCATGAACACCCATGGAGATTTCTTCGATAAGCCGTTTAGTGAGTTAATCGCTGATGCGATAATTACCGAAGTTGCACATGTCAAGCAGGAGAGAAAATCAGAAAAAGAATAGATCCGTGAGAAAATGAAAGAGATTTTCAATATCGGGTAGACTGAAGAGAATATCATCAATCCTTACAAGAAATAAGAAGCAGAGAAGCAAAGGCAGAGAGAGTTAGAGAAGGAATTTAAAGATCCAGTGAAAGAAGCCTTGAATAATAAAGTTGATATTAGGGATTTTTAAATTGTAGGTTAGCTGAAAAGCAAAAAGGGATATTCCGTCGATAACAGAGATGAGTTTATAGTTGACGCTTTAGCTGCTCAAAAGAGCTTAGAATTAGGGTTAAACTGCAGTACAGCAAATCTAGAAGATGACATTAAAACACATATATCTTCTTCTTCATAATAATAATTGTTTGATAAGCATTCCGAAGTGTAGTTTGGAGCTATGAATAATTATCTTGATTTAGTTGTCATTGACAAAGATGAATAAAACAATGAATAATTTAGAAAACTGTATACTAGCCATATTATGAACCATATTGCTAAAGTACCACTATCCAAAGATATCACAGAAGAAAAATCTAAAGAGGATAAAGTGGATTCAAAAAATTATAAGAAATAAGGAAATAATTAGGTTAATCCTGAAGCAGAGGAAGATTTGAATGGGAAGAAAACGAAAGGATTCACAAACTGCAAGATTCTAATCCTCACACCATTCAAGGTTTGAGTTATTATTTCTGGAAATTTCTACTTTGACTTATCATAAAAATCACATTTTTGGTTCACTAATCTGATCTATTTCTGGTTTGAAACTTAAATAGGGAGATGCGGCTGTGATTGTCAACGAATTACTTTCAATCTATGGCGAAAAGAAACTCAAGAAATTCTCTAAAAAAGAGAGATTTATCGAAGAATATGAGGACCCTGATAGAGCTGAAGAAGATGATTTCCGTCTTGGAATCAGCATTACAAACAAAGGTCTAAGGATGTTCACACCTTTTAGCAGCTGTGACATAATAGTTGCGAGTATGGTGGGATTAAGGATGGCAACTGGGGAAAAAGGATCGACTGAACGAGATTATTCATTCTTGAGCAGCGTTGAGATATTAGTCATCGATAGAGCTCATGCCTTGTACATGCAGAACTGGGAACACATGAAGGAAATAATGGCTTTAATGAACAAGATTCCGAAGCACAAAAGTATGACAAATAGCATTCATCAAATCAGAGAGTATTTCTTTGAGAATATGGCATAATTCTACAGATAAACGATAGTTTACTCTGAATTTAGCTTCCCTGAGCTAAATTCGTTAAAAGCTAAATATATGAATAACCATAAGGGATCTATGTAACTTAGACCTTTTTACAGCTAGCCTCCTCATCCAAAGATCAACCAAGTAATGAATAAACAAATAATTAACTCTTTGATAATGTATTTCTAATAGCTATTATTTGTAAACTCAGGAATTCGTGAAATTTGAAGTTTCTCAAGTGGAAAAGGAAATGGAAGAGAGAATAACTTTCTTCAAGAACAAAATCTGGGATGATTGGAACAAGGAAGAAATGGACAAGAGTGTCATCTTCGTGAGCTCCTATTTCGAGTATGTCAAGTTAAAGGCCCTTTTCGTAAACTAAAACGCTCCCGTGTTCGGTATCTGCGAATACACAAAAAAACGAGATGTCCAAAAGCGTATTAGTCTTTTCAAAAACGGTACTTTACCGATTCTCATGCAAACCGAGCGTGCATTCTTCTTCGATGTCGGATCAGTCCGAGGGATGAAAAACATTCTATTTTTCTCCTTGCCTAAAAATTTATATATTTACGAAGAAATGCTATCCTATTTAGATTAAAACACACTTCGTCATTCTAAATGCAAAGTTGTTGCGCTGTTTAACAAACTCGATGCATTGGCGCTCGAAAGAATTGTAGGTACTGAGAACTCCAAAGAATTCCTTGCAGAATATAATAAATCAACTTCCTTTGTATTGTGAACAAAGATTCATATTGTAAATAGTAGTTTTTCTAAAAATAACGAGTTAGATTTATGCATTTATTAAGCAATAATCTTTGGAATTAGAAATCCTTTAAAAATATGCTACAAGTTTAGAAAAAAAATACTTTTTTCCTAACAATAGCATCGAAAATCGTTGAACTTCTCATTTTTTATTCTTCTAACTTGCTTTTAACGCTTTAGCTATTTTTTCATGATGTTTCCTTCTTAATGTCGATTCTTGTCGTTAAATCAACTCAAGGCGTTCTTTCTCATCTTGCGCTTTCTTAAGCTACCCTGAAGCAAGAAGCTTTCTGTCTGTGCGTTTGAGATGGTCACTCATAAGTGAAGAGTTAACCACATTCATTTTCATTGGAAGGATTTCTCTGATATCCCAGTAACGTTTCCCATCGAACTCTATAAATCCTAAGTATGTTCCATAGCATGACGAAACAACTTTTCCATTAAGTTTAATGTCTCCTTAGATATAATCAGAAGGTTTTTTCTTGACTTTTCCAGTGAGAATTGTAGCTTCAATTTTATTCACAGGATCGGAAAATATAACTTCACCTAGCGTTTCGTGTCGCATTGTGCCTAAGAAAGTACCACTGTAGTATTCATATCTGTAGGGTGGAAAAGTGCAAAAATTGTTGTAGTTTGAGTTTGATAATCATTTCAAACATATGGTTTTATTTATTTACCCAAAATTATAGTTGACTTTATGTCCATCTTTGAAGGTGATCTACCTTTTCCCTTTATTTCTCAGTGTCAATGAGTTCCAACCTGCTTTGGCTTCGTAAAGGTAATATCCAGAGTATTAATATGATCGATGAGGTCCTTAAGCTAAGAAATATGATACCTATTTGGGAAAAAAACAAAAAAATGAAAGTTACATTTTTCACTTGGAATTATTTTAATAAAACCAATAATTTTGTATATCGTTCTGCTAATTATTTTGTTAGTTATTCATACAGGTGGATGATGTGAGATCTATTCTCCATAGAGCTTCGTTCCATCAATGTACGATGCTTAGAAAGTTTCCCCTAATATTGGATTGAGTGGTTTCAAGAAAGTATTGGCAACAGGAAAATTAGCGAATGTTGCAGTGATCAATAATTTCATTCTCTCAATTAAATCAGTTGTCTATGAAGCTATGGCCATGTATATCGGAAACAAGCAAGTTCCCGCTAAGGCTGTTTACAGTGCACTCTTAGGAATCATCGCTTTGATTGGAAATGACACTGTTGTGAGATTGAAATCGCCTGAAATTAACTTTCTACCAACTTCTGAAATAATAAATTTTCCAACACTCCTAGTAGCATTTGTGACTGCTTTATCCATGCACTGCTTCCCGCCTTTATCGTGAGCATCGAATACTCTCTTTTCATCTTTTAAATTGATTCCAACGAAGGTTTTAACTAATTTTTCTAGGTCTGTTTTGGTTCCAGTAAAATACACATTCTTATCTTAAGCCTTTGTAATACCCTTTTCATCTTCTTCCTCTTCCTCTTCTTCTTCCTCGTCACTTTCACTTTATTCTTTAGCTTCCCCGATGACTCCTTCCGAAGATAAATCCTCTTTTTCTTTGTCTACAACTACTTATTGCGAATCTAAATTATCAGCAGTAATAATAATCTTATGATTGTTATTCTCATTTACGATTTAGTTATCGTTCTGAACTTTAGAAGAATCAGCATCTTGTATCTTCAAGATAACCGACTCAATATTCTATTCAAGTATCTACGGATTATTATTATGTTCTTAATTAAAACTGAAATGACTTTTTATGCTATTACGATTATGATTATTTTCTGGTATTTCTTCATGTGTATAAGATTTATTAACTAACGGTGATTCAGCCAACGCACCATTAAACAAAATAACCTCTTAGCTGTTATTATCATTTAACTGTTAGTTTGTGAACGAATGAAACTGCATTTCGTCATCAGTGTCACTACATAACTTTAAATCCGAGGATATATGCTAGTTCTTCGAAAATGGTATTGTAAGCTATCCTCCTTCGACAATCTTTTCCTTTGCACTTTGATCTTCAATAAACCCATTGAGCTTAATATCAGGGAAAGAAATGTTTTTGAACGGACTGTCTCTGACAATGAACTCAGGCAGAATTGTGTTGAAAGTCTCTTTTTTCGCAATCTAATGGTATGTTGTTGTTAAAGGTACTTATTTATTTGAGCAATGACCGATTCTCTCATCACTGATTTCATCACCTATCTCTTCAATGTCCATGTCAAGTGTCTCAGCTAGCAGAATAAAAAAGTCACAAATTGAATATACAAAAATGATAAAACAATATCATCAACTTTCTTGATCTGCCATTTGTTTTATCCATTTTTTACCTTCCGCCCCTAGTGAGACATTAGCCATCTACTAATCGATTCCCTTCAGTAATCGTTCTGATTTGACAGATTTCTCAATAATAGGCTGCAACACAATAAACTCGCACATATCTTCTTCATATTCTTCACTTTTTTCTTTTCTGTTTTTGATATAATAATCCAAAAGCCTATTCATTGTCACTTTTTGTTATTCGTATTAGATATCAACTTTGACAGTGCCATCAACATCTTCTAAGTTTAATCCCTTAGCGAGACTCGACAATTGTACAATATCTTTCTTTGTTATCCCAAGATGATTCTTCTTGTTCAAATACAGTGCTTCACCTTCATATTCAAATACCTTTTCCATGAATTCATCGTGGATCTCTAAAGCAGTTTCCCGCTTCTATCTTTCTTGTTCTTCTTTGAGATTTCGCTTGGAATTTTTCTTTTTGTTCTAAAAAACTTTGAATACTTTAAATACGTTTTGATGGATGACATGATCTTTTTTGAACTCAGAGCTCTTCCCGATCAGATCGATTGTGCCAGAAATAGGTTTGAAAACTAGTCCAATAGCGAAATGACCAACTAAACAGCAAAAAGAATTATTATTAAACAACATGAAAAATTTCATAGCAAATATTGAAAAAATGGCAACCTCCTGAAAACGAAGCTGACAATGCTTTGCTGTCGAAAGGATTGAGAATAAATCCACTGATGCTTCCTAGAATTTCTTTAAGCAATTCGCTTTGTGAAAAGAACAAACTACTGAGTTGCTTGTATCCTCGAACTTTGTTCAGTTTCTCTTTTTCCAGTTTGGTTTTCTTTTGTTTGGCTGCATCTTATTGCGTTGATTTCTTTTTCATATCAACAATAATCCCGCTAGCAACATTGAAGGGAGTATTTATAACTTGCATAACACTTCTACCTAGAGTAGCATAGAATCCTTTGCTTGGTTCTGAGATTGAAAGAAAGTAACAAAAAAAACAGGTGATTCAAAGAAGAAAACGATTTTATAATGAATTGGTCATTTTTTAATCATAAGTAAGTTCTAAATTTAGAAGAAACAATGCTGTGGTTTCAAGAAATTAATCTGTTTTTGCTATTAATAACTTTTTTATAAGATTCAATCAAACGAAAATATCCTTATTAATATGAACAATATGCTTTGAATTGCAGAATTGCTAAAATCTTAAAAAATCCTTAAAAATACAAGGTTTTATTCTAAACTCTCCTGATTCATTTAATCATCCTAAACTCATTAGAATAATTCATTTGTTGTTACTTTATATTTGCAGGTTGAAGCAAAGCTCAATGAGCTCACGTATCTTTTTTGGATCCTTATTGGAAAACAATTCTAGCTTGAATCGCCTTCCCTTTTTGTTTCGTATTCGAATAATATCATCGCCGTCTTCTTTATTAAGTTCCTCATCGAATCTCCCTTTGCTTAGATTGTAGTAAGTGGAAGGCTTATGCTATTTTGGTTTTTTATACAGCAGCAATCTCCCTAATTGCATGTCAATTCCAAAATAATACTGGTATTTTCGCATCCATTTAACATAAGTCACACATCCAAGGAGATTGTTCTTGTTCACTTATTAGAAAGGGTTCTCAGAGAGTAATATCTCTTGATCTTCATCTGATCCACTTTCTTCTGAAAGGTCATCTCCTTCAGCGGATTTTTCTTCTTCATCTTCATTGAGATTATTGCCTTTTTCGTCGAAGGAACCTTCACTTTCTATGTGTTGTTTCTAGTAATCTATCTCCTTCAGAATTTCTTCTTCATTCTAGCCAACATTCCCATCTTTAGGTTTGTCCATAATATCAAAAGCTAAATCCCCTATTCGCTTCACTATCTCAGAGAAACCAACTCTCTCTCTATCTATGTTTGCTTCCTTTTTTGTTCCTGGTAATCTATTAAATCGTTTCTTACTTTCTCAAACTCACAACTCTAAAAAAAACCCCAACAAAAAAAACTATTTATTGGAGTTTTTCTTTTTCTTTTCTTAATATTTAGGTTGTCTGCCAAAAGATAATTCCACTTATTAACATATTCCCGGTGACAGTGCTGTTAGGTTTCAAAAAATAAACTTCCCAAACCAACAAAAATACCAAAAATAACTTAATTGAATTTCGAGAACAGATTTTTATCTTTAATTGTCTTTTTTCGTTGAAACTTGAAAATTTCAGGGCTATCTGTTTCTTTTTCAATAGCAACTCCCCACAGTAACAAAAAAAATTATTATTTGAAAGTAGAAGTATCTGAAATATTGGATTATTTGTGTGTGCTATTTTAATTGTTTAATTTTTTTTTGATTTTAGAGGATTTTTGTATAATAAAAAATGTCCTATGAAATTTATTATGATTGATTGTCAAGAAATAGCAACATTTTTCAGAAACGAGGACGAACAACTCCACGAGCATCAACATCTCCTTGCTCCCTTTGAACACCGAGAGCATCAGGATCAATTCCGATTCTTCTCACCTTGTTCACCTTTTAAGAAAAAGAAATCTCAAACAAAATGAAATATTAACAAAAATATCTATTACATTGTAGGTTAAGTCCACAGTGTATCTCGGAGCAATACTGCACCATCGAATGAAGATATCAACATCCTTTTCTCTGCCACTAGCGAGACTATGCTCGAGAAGTAACGCACTAATGAAGATTCTTACAAAACTAATTTTTTAGATTAAAAGAAAAATGTTAGGATTCCAGAAATACATGAGTTATGACATTATTATATGAGAAAATATTAAATAATTCTTACTTCATAACGATATCTCTAAGGTGATGTGAATGAGTTTTGAATTTAGCGGAGAGGACAATATCATTAATGAGTGTCAGATTAGAGTTGAATTCAGTAACAAGTTCAGAATAAACATTCTTGAATACAGTTTCTTTGAATAGTCCATTCTCATTTGTCCTGCAATCAATCGTACAAAAAAAGAGGATAAATGAGTGAGTTGAAATTGATATTTTTTGTATTTCTCTTCATCAAAAATAATCAGTTAATTAATGATGAAAACAAAACTAATCAGTAATGTGCCTTTCATCAATTGACTACCACTTGCTTTCTAACAGCATAAGGAAATTAATCCAAAGGCTGTATTTGCTTGTTTAATAAAATTATTGAGTGTAATCTCCACGAGATTAAAGCAAAATCAAATTACACTGAGTTCAGAAGAATAGCTTGAATGAATTGAATGTAAGAATTAAGTGCTGAGGGTGTGCCAACAAGTGCTCGATAGAAATCTAAGCAGAGTACATTTGTAGTGCCTTCCCAAATAGCGAGGACTTGTGAATCCCTGAAAATGTTAGGCAGATGGGAATTCTCCATGTATCCGATTCCTCCGAAATATTCCAGACTCTCGCTGCAGATTTTCACACCATCTTTGCCGCTGTACAGTTTCAAGAGGGGAGTTGAGATTCTCAGAAGATCTTTTTCTTATTCTGTAGCAATTTTCGTTTCTTCTCGACTCAGCCAGAAGCTATTTCGCAGAAGGAATATCAGGTTGCCTCTGTAAGGTAAAAAAATACAAAAATAATTGAAAGTTATCCAAAGTGAAGGATTCTATTTCCTAATTTTGCTTACCTAAAAGTAACTTCCATGTCACTGAGCACCTTGACTTGCAGAGGCAGCTAGCTGAGCTTGCTTCCAAACACTGAGCGACGTTCACTGTAGTCTCTGCAAAGTGCAATCATCCTCCTCATTGCAGCAACAGCACTGAAATAATTGGAGATACAAATTAGTCATTTTTCATCGCGAAACAGCTAAATTTTTTTTTTTGAAGAAAAAAGCACTTACAAAGTGGCATTGTACATTCTCGTGACATTCAACATATTCGAGATGTATTTGATTCCTTTTCCAGGAGGTGAAATGAGATAAGCTCTAGCTCCTTTGAGCAGCAGTTCAGCTGTGGGGAGTTGCTTGGTACCCATTTTTTCTTTGAGTCTAATAATCTCAATATTGTTAAGTTCTTTGTTTTTCTTACGTAGCTTCAATAAGAACAGTGATACAGGGATCTTATGAATGTCCTGAGGGTAAAATAAATAAAAGAGAAATGTTAGTGTTAGTTTTAGGTTTTTCAAATAAAAAAGATGATGGCTTCTTTATTTACCTAAAGACTCAATTCTGCTCCATGAGGTATGATCCTAGCTAGAGCAAGAGTGACTTAGCAGTCAGTAGCAGAAGAAAACCATTTGTATCCATATAGTCTGTATTTATTAACTTCTTTGTACTGCACAGCGAGTGTCTCAGTAGATCCAGAGACATCACTTCCTCCACGCTTTTCAGACATCCATTAACCTGCATTAAAGATGTTATGAGTAAAATAATTGGAAATTCCTTATAAATTGTCTCTTAAAAACCCTCAGTAAAATAATTAACTAAAACAAAAATGGAAATGCCCTCCCCAAAAATTAACTGTAAGAAGAAACTAGCATGCAATTTACCTGAAGTCCAGAAGATATCAGGGTTATAAGTTGTGAGATGCATTAAAGCATCTTTAACTTTGCCTACAACTTTAGGAGGCAACACTTAGCTGTCCATTGCAAGCACTTGAGTGAGCACAGCGGACGCACCATCAGTCATAGCAAGCGGACATCCATAAAGACCACTTGAAGTTGCAAACATGTACAACTTGATTATCTAAAGAAGTCTTGCGTTGGATCCGTGTTCTTTTTATTTAAAAAAAATACTTATTTATTCACTCATTCAAATTTTTGTTAATAAACTCAGAATCATTTTTACTTTGATCATAAGCAGTAGCAACAATGCCTTATTCCGCTGAGATAGCATGCATTCTATGCCAAGCAGCGGAGAGAAGTAGCTTATCTACTCTCTTTCCGAACGCATCAAACTGAACAAGCACGGCTACTTCTCGCTCGCATTGCTTGTGCAGATCCAACATTTTACCGACGCAGTAATCTCCTAGGCCCTCTAAATCCTTTCGATTCTACTCCAGCACTTCAGGAGCAAGCAATGGTTTCAAGTATTCTTGAAGAGCGGAATCTTCAAGATACTGATTCCCTAAATGCGGCCCTTCTTAATGAAGATTGCGCAGGTATTCAATGTGTTTCTCAGGGCTAAATGCCTACTTAGTTTTCGCGTATTCTCCTGCGTTTTGCATGATCAATTAGAATTCTGCTGTTGTGTTGGACAGAGTGAAAGAGAGTACTTTTAATAATAATGATTTAATATTTTTTTCTTTCTTTTCACTTGGATGTCAGTCAAATCACACTTATTAAGGCAGATCTTCTTCACTGTTGTGATGCATTGTCTCTCCCCTTGACGTCATCTTAATTTTAAGATAATTATTAGAAATACCCAAGACCCTAACAAGTAAGCATATTAAATCAAATAAATCTAGAACTCACACATTAAGGATATTTGTTATCTTTTTTGCAAATCAAGTTTTTTTTTAATTATGCAAGTTGCAATTCATTTCACAATACTCATTGAGATTAAGATTCAAAGGTCGAAGCATTCATACAACACTCTTAAAGAAGAAATAATAACATTTTTTAGCTTTTTTATTCTCAAAATATTTAGAAAAATGAACATTCAAGATGCAATATGTATTAAAAAAGAAAAACAATTACAAAAAGAAATGGTTTTTGAAATATTCTCAATAAGCTCCTTGCAGATAATTAATATTTAGTTTCTTATAAGAGAATAAAATTATTGTTTTTATTTATTTATCAACATAGTATATATAGTATTCATGTACTTTAATATTAGATCTTCTAATTGTCAAATATTATCCAGCAATCCAATTTACTCAAGATTGTCTTTAAAAATGAAAAAAAATTAATACAACATTGAATTATTTAAATCATTTACACCTAGAAGGTAAAATCCAAAATTCCTATGATATTTATTT
>Ga0302285_10001568_pt1 | contig 12744 bp, 6 predicted proteins | sample III_Fen_E2_2_FD_200455 | JGI IMG/M metagenome (GOLD analysis project Ga0302285, IMG submission 200455) | Peat permafrost microbial communities from Stordalen Mire near Abisko, Sweden - III_Fen_E2_2 | ecosystem: Environmental > Terrestrial > Soil > Wetlands > Permafrost | place: Sweden: Abisko...
TGAAGTACATGGAAAGAGTCTGGTCGTAATTGATATTGATCAATTTAATCATTGATAAACACATTCTTAATTTAAACTATCACTATTTTGTAAATGTGGATTTAATAAGTTGAAAATATAGATATTTATATTCTCAAACTAAATTCAGAAAAACCATAAATGCAGAACTCGGTTTTGTTTTTATGGTTTTTTATTTGATAATATTTAATACTTGATAAACTTTACTTTACTAAATTAAAACACAAAAATATTTTTGAAACACTTAAGATTACTTTATGCTTTATATCTATTGTGTTTTTTGTCATTAGCAGATTCTTACTTGTCGAAATTGTGGTTCCTTTTTTAATTTGGAAAAGTCGTATTAGTAAAATATCTAATTTAAACCTCTCACTCTTACTTAATCCGCCCTCGTTTATCGTTAATTGTACATTACTAATAATTTATCCCTAACTACTAATACTACTAATGCTTTTGTCCGGCTTTCCTCCACTTTTCGTCCGCATCCGGTTCACAAGAAAAAAATACTATATTAATTTCAAATAAATAATAAAGTAATTAATAATCAATATCTAAATAAAAATAGCTTATTAATTGCTTGTTATATGTTTATATATTGTTTATATATTGATTATATCAAAACCGGATGTGGATGAAAGGTGGACATAAAGTGGAGCAAGCCGGCGGCAAGCATACCTATGTTTTTTTGCAATTTCTCAATTAAATCGGAAAATCCGATAAAAAACTAAAAACGGATTAATCTGATAAATTTAATATTTTGTATTATTCTATTTTACGAATATAAAACAAACATACGAATCACAATAGGAAACAAAATAGAATAAGAAAGGGAACAATATTCAACTAACAAATGGTATTTAAATTAGCAAAACAAATAAAATTACTGAAATTGTTATTCTTGATGTGTCTCTTGTGGTTAGACATTCAATGTGGTAAAGTAGAGCTAACCAGGAAAATATATGATAATCAAATTATCCTATATGTCTTAAATTTATTAAGTCTGGAAACTTCCGATATCTATCGTGCAAAGTTGGTTTTTCCTACTGATTATTTCCACGGATATTACACAGAGTTTGTCTTTCAGAGAACGCAATTTGTTTGTGATTACGTACTGCCAGACATTGGTTCAACTGTAAAAATGACTATGACTTGCTCTTACGGGATTAAGATAGGGCAATATCCAACTTCAGGAATTATTTAAATAACAGTTAATTTTAAATATTAACTATCCGGAAAGTTTGATAATGTTGTTTTCAGTACTGGCTGCAACATCAATTCTGTTTTCTTCGTGTGAAAATTTTCCTGACATGAAAGTCCTTATTCCTAAAAACATTTGAATTTACAACAGATTTATTTTTTTTATGCATTAAAAGTCGGGGGTACTTATAATGTTTTGAATGAGTAATTTGAAACTACATTTAAAGGATATTTCCAATCTAATAGAGAAATCCTTTATGCTCTAGTTGCATAAGATGGTAGGTTGGAATAAAATTTGAAAAATAGGAAAGGCTGGCGGTGGACTTGTTTTATAATAAATGAATACGGATTTGTTTAGATATATAGGTATTGTATATCAGAGAGTTTTATGTTCCAATAGTTCGATTGAATCGACGGACAACGTAAAAGGTATTACTTCCGATGCTAATTTAAAATTCTGTTTCTAAGAATAATTTAATTTTTAATGATTCAAAATCTTAATAATATTAATTAAATTTAAACCTGAATATGATTATTAAAGTTTGTTTATTCTTTCATACACAATGAAATAAATCAAAAATATTACATAAATATACTAAATAGAATAATTAAAAACAAAGTTGTATTTTTTTCTTATGTAGGTCTATAATTCATTATGCGAATTTTAATATTTATTCTTAACCCGTCGATATCTTTCTTTTTGATGTAGAAAAAGTATCATATATAGCTAAAATAATATAGTTTTATTCGTGAATGTTAGTCTATTTTTGCATAGTCGGAATGTGTCATTTCGTACAACAATTAACCTTCTAATATTAAATTTAATTCCATGAAAAGAAAAATCACTTTTCTAACAGTATTACTCCTGTTTGGAGTATACTTAGTTTCTGCACAGCAGAATCTTTCTGTTTCGGGAGTTGTGACCGATGCAAGTGATGGTTCTCCATTAGTAGGAGTAACCGTACTTGTGAAAGGGACAACCAATGGGACTTCCACAGATTCGAACGGGAAGTATAATTTAAATGCTTCTCCGAATTCCACGCTTGTTTTCTCATACATTGGGATGGAAAGGCAAGAAATCACGGCCAAAAACAAGATCATTAATGTCAGGCTTCAATCTGATGCACATGTGTTGAATGAAGTTGTGGCAATTGGGTATGGTACCATGAAAAAGAGTGATCTTTCGGGAGCTTCCGCATCAATTGGTGAAGAGAAACTGAGAGGTTCCATCATTACCAACCTTGACCAGGCTTTACAGGGTCGGGTAGCGGGTGTTACCGCAGTTGAAACTTCCGGAGCACCCGGTTCTTCCATTTCCATTCGGGTTCGTGGACAAAGTACCATAAACTCTAATGCAGAACCACTTTATGTTATCGACGGTGTACCTATTCAGGTTCATGGACATTCAGGTGCTGATTTCGGATTGGGTGATGCCCTTGGTAATGGGGCAACATCAACCATATCCCCTTTATCTACGATCAATCCTTCGGATATTGTTTCGATGGAAATACTGAAAGATGCTTCAGCAACCGCTATTTATGGCTCTTCCGGCTCAAACGGGGTAGTTCTGATCACAACCAAACATGGAAAAGCTGGAGAAGCAAAATTTACCTACGAAGGAATGTATGGTGTACAACGTCAGGCAAAACGTCTGGATGTGATGAATCTAAAACAGTTTGCACAGTTTAGCAATGATATGGCTAATGAGACTTCAGCCCGCGATGTACGGATGGAGTTCCGGGATCCTTCCATATTAGGTGTTGGCACAAACTGGCAGGATGCCATTTTTCAGTCAGCCCCCATGCAAAGTCACGCAGTGAGTGCAGAAGGTGGAACTGAAGCAGTAAAATATTTTGTATCCGGATCCTATATGGGACAGGATGGAACGATTGTAGGAACAAAATTCGAACGTTTTTCATTCAGGACGAATCTGGATGCCCAATTAAAGAAATGGTTAAAAATGGGCGTGAACCTGAACTATTCGAATACAGATGAACGGTTAGGATTAGCCGACAGCGATGAAGGAATTGTGAATATTGGCTTATTATCAACTCCGGACGTTCCCATTTATGATATCAACGGGAAGTATACCAGTATTACACGTGAAGGGGTTGCTTCCAGAGTCAATCCGATTGCAAAAGCTTTGCAGGAAGATAATTTATTGCAACGTTATTCTTTAAACGGCAATATATTCATGGATATTTCCTTTTTTAAGGAGTTGACTCTTCACAGTGAATTTGCATTTGAAAAGGGAGGATCTGATGCCGAGCGCTGGTTACCTCAGGCAACTTACGGAAGTTGGACACGTGCTAAAAATAGCGATACCAAACAACACAACGACAACATGTTCTGGCAGGTAAAGAATTACCTGACTTTTGCCAAAGATTTCGGACTTCACAAAGTAACAGCCATGTTAGGTCAGGAAACTACCGAAACAAGTTATAAATTTTTGTCTATTGCAAACAGTGGTTTACCTGACAACACAATTCACAATCCTGTATTAGGTTCAGGTACCCCTTCTATTGGTGGAGGATTTGGAAGTTACGCCAGTATTTCAGCATTTGGACGTGCCTCTTACAATTATTCCGACAAATATTATGCGACGTATACGTTCCGTGAAGATGCCTCTTCTAATTTCGGACCACTTAACCGTTGGGCACCGTTCCATTCAGTAGCTGCTTCCTGGAGGGCGTCGAATGAGAGTTTTATGGAATCCATTAAACCGGCCATCAATAATTTGAAAATACGGGTAGGTTGGGGACAAACCGGTAACCAGAATATCGGAGGTTATAAATGGGGATCCGCCATTTCGATCATGGAGACAGGTTTAGGATTGGGGTATCGACAAAGTAACATTGCCAATCCATACATACAGTGGGAAACACAGGAACAAGCCAATCTTGGGTTAGATATTGCCTTATTGGACAACCGGATTGAATTGACCGTGGATGCCTATGATAAAGTGTCGAAAAACATGTTGATGCCAATGCAACTTCCTTCGTATATGGGTACCCGTGGCAATGTGTCAAGTGCATTAGCTGCACCCTATGGTAATTATGGCACTATCGACAATAAGGGTCTGGAATTTTCAATCACCACACATAATTTTAAAGGGCAATTTCAATGGGATACTGATCTTCAACTGACGATTAATAAAAACAAACTGGTGGCTCTGGATGGAACTCCCAATGCTGCTATTGAAGGTTATGGACAATGGAGTGATCCTGTAACAAGAACTGAAATAGGTCAATCTCTGTACAATTTCTACGGCTATAAAGTTATCGGCGTTTTCCAGGATAAGGCTGATATTTTGAACAGTCCGTCTCAGGAAAAAAATCCTGCCGATGGTAAATCGTTTAGCCGTACAAATACCGTATTCCCCGGTGATTTGAAATTCGCAGATATAAGCGGTCCCAAGGGTGTTCCGGATGGTAAGATTGATACGTATGACAGAACAAATATCGGCTCACCTATGCCATTATTTACCTTTGGTTTTAATAATACACTGCATTATAAGAATTTTGACTTCACTGTATTCATCAATGGATCGGTTGGTAACAAAGTGTTGAATTATTCGGCCATCAATCTGTCAAATATGAAATCGTCCTGGAATAACCAGTTGGCACTTGTTACGAACCGTGCCCGGTTAACTGAGATAAATACAGCGATTACCTATCCATACGTTAATTCTACCGGTGTAGCAGTTAATAACTGGTTTGACGACATTGACAATGTAAAAGTGGCCAATCCGGGCACCATGGTTCCCCGTGCGATTCAAAATGACCCGAACAACAACTCACGTACTTCCGATCGTTATATTGAGGATGGATCGTATTTACGTATCAAAAACATTTCTTTGGGATATAATTTTGACAAAAAAGCACTAAAGAGTCTTCACCTGACTTCGTTGCGTATTTATACCAATATTCAGAATCTGTATACCTTGACTAACTATACCGGTTTTGATCCGGAAATCGGAGCAAGCACGGCCAGTTCTTCCGGTGGAGTTTATGGGTTGGATAACGGCCGTTACCCTTCACCTCAGGTGTACTCTGTTGGATTAAATTTATCATTTTAACTATTTGAAAGGAAAAAAAATGAAAATACTAAATATTAAGAAACTGGCAGTGGCCACAGTATTACTTGTCGGAATGACATCCTGTGATACTTTCTTAAATCGTCCGGTGGAAGATAGCTTCACCATTGACGGATTCTACCAGAATGATGCACAATGTTATCAGGCTGTTAATCCAATCTATAACTCACCGTGGTATGATTTTCAACGTGGTTGGGTAAAGATAGGGGATGCCCTGGCAGGAAATATCTATTACGGTACTTCCGATCCTTATCAGACCTTTGTGCTTTCATCAAGCGATCAGCCATTAAAGGATGCTTCTGCTTCATTGTGGTCGGTAAATGCATATTGTAATGGCATCGTTGAAAATATAGATATGAAATCTGGACCTGAAGTAACGCAGACAGCAAAAAACACAGTAAAAGGTGAAGCCATGACCTGGAAAGCAATGTCTTATTTCTTCCTGGTTCGATGCTATGGTGCAGTTCCAATTATTCATAACAACAGTCAGGTGATATCCTCCAAAACTTCAAATTCCTTAAAGAGAAATAATATTGGAGACGTGTATACTTACATAGTAAAAACACTGGAAAAAGCCATTGAAATACTTCCGGCTCATAATCTGCCCGGTCGTATTGATAAATACAGTGCCTATGGATTGCTGGCAAAAGTATACCTGGCAAAATCGGGTTATGGTTCAACTGATGGTACCCGTAATGCAGATGATCTGTCTAAGTCAGCTTTATATGCCAAAAAGGTAATTGATGAAAGTGGACGTACATTGATGCCTGTTTATTCAGATATCTTCAGGGAAGCCAATAACGGCACTCAGGCTTTTGTAGGTGAGGATCTAATCTCTTGGCAATGGACGGTAGGAACACACTGGACTTGCCAGAACACAGAACAATCCGATCTGGCATTAGCCGGTTTTGATGAATACGCTGATACCTGGGGTACTTATACCAGCCCGACTATTGATCTTCAGCGAGCTTTTGATGAAGATGCCACCAATAAAACGGCAGGCTTACGAAATAACAATGATGCCCGCCGCAAATCTACCATGATGATGATGGGCGACCATTATGATTATTTCTGGGCAGATAAGAAAACATCGGATGGTGTAGTCGGATTTACCTACGATTGGGATGGTACTAAAAAAACATGGGCCGATGGTTCTGTAACTCAATTAACATACGGATCAGCAACAGGAGCAAACCTTGTAAAGCATATTGTAGGAGATAACTACGATAACGTTATTGGTTCAGGTATGGCCATGCAGCGGATGCAAACCTCCCTGAGCACCCATCTGCTAAGGTTGGCAGATGTGTATCTGATCTATGCAGAAGCTGTTTTAGGAAATGGTTCATCCACTTCTGATGCAGGAGCTTTAAAAGCATTCAATGCTGTACGCGACCGATCCATCAAAAATAATACTCAAAGGACATCGATTACTTTTGATGATATTTTCAAAGAAAGAAGACTGGAATTAGCATGTGAAGGTGACAACTGGTATGATTTTGTCAGGTTAAGCTATTATAATAAAGATGATGCTGAAAACAGGTTAGCTTCCCAGGAACGAGGATACTGGAATAATCTGGATGGCTATTATAAAGGAACTTTAACGGATCTTACCACACTGGTAGTAACCAGCTCAAAAGTTCCTAAGGCTAATATAGATCAGTATTATGACGCAACGCTTAAAACCTTTGCGATTCCTTTCCCGGACACAGATGCAGCAATGAATCCACATCTTGCAGATGCTCCGGTTCCATTTGACTTTAGTACAATTGGTTATTAAAAAAAAAGAATGTATATGAAAAATATTTTTAATTCAACAATAAAGATTGCTACAATGCTGCTGGCAATAATGGCTATTTCTGTTTTACCGGGTTGTAAAGATTACCCGGATGCCTATGTAGCAACAAAGGGAATCCCTGTAGTAAACTATGTCCGAATCCCTGATATTACCAAAAGCGATTCCATCGTGACACATGCTTTTATGGGAACTACCATTGCTTTGATGGGAACAAACCTGACCAGTGTGAAAGAGGTGTGGTTTAATGATCAAATGGCTATTTTAAATACCAGTCTGATCACAGCCACGACCCTTATTGTGCCAGTAACCAGTGTCATTCCAACCAAAGTGACCAATAAAATGTATTTGGTTTCAACATCAGGGGATACTGTAAAAATTGATTTTGTTGTTGATGTTCCGGCACCGATTGTGAGCTCAATGAAATGTGAACAGGTAGTGGTTGGTGGAACTGCAGTAATCCGTGGAGATTTCTTCCTGAATGATCCGAATATCCCGTTGCAGGTTATTTTCCCCGGGAATATTCCGGCTACCAACATCATTAGTATTGCAAAAACGGAGATTAAGGTACAGGTTCCTGTTGGAGCTACCATTCCGGGACAAATTAATGTGAAATCGCTCTATGGTAACGGACGTTCAGGTTTTTGGTTCCTGGATAACCGGGGCATCATTCTTGATTTCGATAATACCAATGCAAATGGTGGTTGGAGATCGGGAAAACTGGCAAGTACCAATCCGGCAGGGATAAGCGGAAATTATGTTCGTTTCTCAGGGACTATGCTGGCAGCTCCAGGTGCTACCTGGGATGAAGACAGTTTCTCATTTAATCTTTGGGGAAAAGCAAACGGTCGTCCACAGGGAGATTTATTTACTGTTGATCCGACAAAAGCCTCCATTAAGTTTGAGGTGAATGTCGACAAAGACTGGGCATCGGGCGCATTGCAGATGATATTTACTCCATGGTCTTTATCAGGAACAAACAGTTATATTGCTGATGGTGTAACTCCAAGAGGGCTGTGGATTCCATGGAAAGATGCAGGGACCTATAAAACAGATGGTTGGGAAACAGTGACAATCCCGTTAACTAACTTTAAATATGATCAGGTTGGAAAAGTGCTTTCAATGCCTACGCCGGGTAACTATGGAGGATTAACTTTCTTTGTCTTCAATGGTGGTATAGCCGGTAAGGATTGTACTCCAGATATTTGTATCGATAATATACGTGTTGTTCCAAACGAATAATCTTAAACAAAACCTGTCCACTCTTATAAAAAAGAGTGGACAAAATAAAAAGATACTATTATGAGAATTAAAATAAATAAATTTATAACAGCGAGTCTATTAGCTTGTCTGGTAATAGGTGGTTTTGTCTTCAACGCCTGTACGTCTACAGAACCGGTGAACACCATTACACTGAATGCTTTTGGTCCTTCAGCCGCATTACGCGGAGGAGAATTGAAATTCTTAGGTACCAACCTGGATAAAGTCACCGCAATTGATTTACCCGGTACTACAGAAATAACGACTTTTGTTAGCAAAACAGCTACTCAAATCGTAATTTCAATTCCCCAGGATACAAAACCCGGATTAATCGTGTTAAAGACTCCACAGGGCGATATTACGACAAAAACTCCCCTGACATTTACGGAACCGATAACCATCGACACATATACAACCGCCAGTGTGAAACCGGGGGATGTATTTACCATCAATGGTGATTATCTGAACCTGATTGCTCAGGTTATATTTTCGGATGGTGCAGCTGTTGACAGTTCTAAATTCATCAGTCATACACGTAAAATAATTACATTGAAAGTACCTAAATCTGCAAAAACGGGAAAGGTAGCCTTATCAAACGGAGCTACTATCCCTGTATTGGTTTATACGGCCGGAAATGCGATTATTGCAAATCCTATGACGATCAGTTCAATCTCTCCTGTGCCGGTAAAAGCGGGTGCAAATCTTACAATCACCGGTACCAGCATGAATCTGGTCAAATCGGTGATACTCCCCGATGGAAACAAGATTGACAGTGCTGCCATTACCTTAAATCCCACATTTACTCAAATTGTAGTTAAAGTTCCTGCAACTGCCAAACAAGGGAAAGTAAAGGTCATAACTTATTCAGGGATAGAAGTGACCGGAACGGATTCAATGAAATTGATTGTTCCATCGATCACAACAGTTTCTCCATTAGTGGTAAAGAACGGTGCCACCCTGACCATTAAAGGTACAAACCTTGATTTGGTAACCGGAGCTACGTTTACGGATGGTGTAACAGGAACTCTTGGAACGTTATCCTCCGATAATACCAGTTTAGAAATCTCTGTGCCTTTGACCGCAAAAGACGGACCGGTAGTTTTAGGGACAAACTCAGGTCTGATTGCTACCAGTGCTGCCGTTACTCTGGTTAAACCTGCATTTACATCGATTAGTCCTTTGTCTTTAACAGCAGGTGAAACTGTGACAATTTCGGGTACTGACTTGGATTTAGTACGTAAAGTGATATTTATTGGAGATTTAACTGTTGCTGTAACCCCCGCTGCCGGTGCAGCCTCAATCACGGTTGTTGTTCCGCCAACGGGAGTAGGAACCGGTTTTGTTACTTTAGAAACAGTCAATGGCACACAGGTTAAATCAATCGATCAATTAATAATAATTGCTGCGACAACCCCTGCGATTACCAGCGTGACACCGAGCGTGAAACCGGGTGGACTAATGACAATAACAGGTAAAAATCTGAATTTTGTTGAGTCAATCTATTTCCCGGATAATGTGAAAGCCGTACTTTATGGTGTTCGTTCCGAAAATTCAATAGAAGTATATGTCCCTGAAACGGCTAAAAAAGGTTCTACCACTTTAACCATGAATTCTTTTGATGGAAAACAGATTGTTTCCCCAGTATTTACAATTAGTGGAACAGATCCAATTACCGATCCGTCTTTAGTCTTATATAATTTTGATAGTGGTCTTACTGCTGATGGAGGATTATGGAATAATGTCGGTGGACTTGGAAACCCTGCTGATGCTTTGTCGGGTGCCTATTACGAAATTAAGGCCTCTAATTGGGGTACGGGATACTGGTGGTTTGCAGAAAACTATATAAGCCACCCTTCTGTTCCAAAAACAGGTTATGTGCTGAAAGCAGATATCCGCTTACGGAATGACATACCGGCTTTAAATGATGAGGTTCGTATCATGCTTGGTGGAAAAGTTGTAAATATACTTCCTTATCTTAAAGTCGGAAATGTCTGGACGACAGGAGGAGACTGGAAAACGATTACTATTCCATTGACAGAATGGACAGATCTTGCTGATCCAACCCCGGTAAAAGGTGGAGAGTGGGGAATTGCAACATATATAAACACATCAAACTTTACAGGTTTCTGTATTGATAATATCCGTTACGAAAAGATTTCAAACGGATCGGGGGCTTCACAATTCAAATTGATAGGGATGTGAAATCAATAAGTGAATTAGTTTTTTTATAGATATTAGTTTTGTGTAAGGGGAGTTACTCTCTGTGGTAATTCCCCTTTTTTTATTTCTGCAAACAGAATAAAAAATTGTTTGTTAGACTAATAAATGTCAGTTATTTAAGTTTGTATTTGCGGAACATACAAGTTTTTTGTTTGCGAATAGATTAAATCATTTTTCTTATGTTAAACAGAATATTTGTTTTCCTGATTTCTTTTGTGATTCTCATCATGTTGTTTCCAGCTTGTAAACCGGATGTGAACACTGATGCAGTAGCTCCTTTGCTGATATCCAGCACACCCACCGATGGGGCGACGTCTGTTGATATAAAAACAATAATCTATTTAAACTACAACGAAATAATTGTTTTGGCTTCATCTGCTAAAATTCTCCTGAATAATGCGACCGTCTCTGCTTCGGTTAATTCTCAAACGTTGAAGATAACTACAACTCTTGAACCTGGAACAATTTATACTTTAATTATTCCGGCTAATGCCATCAGTGATGCCTCGGGAAATTATTCTAAAGAAATAAAAATTACATTTACAACCAAGGGTAATCCGGTAGATGGAGTTTTTGAAGCCGAAAATGCAACCCTAAATGGCGATGCTACTATCGGTACGACTCTCAGCGGTTATTCGGGAAACGGATATGTGAATACAAATAATGGCAATGTTACTTTTACCATTCAAGCTGCCACGGCAGGATATTACGACATAAGCTTCCGGTATTCTACATCGGGAAGTGAAAAAATAAATGATATATACCTCGATGGGAATAAACTGACTTCGTTGACTTTTAATGCTGTTAACGTATGGACAACCCTTACTGGTAATAAGGTGAGACTAACAGTTGGTGAGCATACTCTTGCTATCATTAAAAACTGGGGCTATATCGAGTTGGATTATATGAAGGCTGTTTACAATCCAAACGGAATCGGTGTGTTTAATATAGCAGATTCACCGGTAACTCCCAATTCCACTGTTCAGGCTGTGAATTTGTACAACTTCCTGAAATCTAATTTTGGAACCAATATTCTCTCGGGCACAATGGCCAATTACAGTACCAATATTACAGAGGCAACCTGGGTGCACACACAAACTGGTAAATGGCCGGCAATTACCGCTTTTGACCTGATTGATCATACTATTCTGAACCAAAGTTGGATAAATTATTCAGCCCCTTTTACCTTAGGACAGGATTGGTGGAATAATAATGGAATTGTAGCCATGACCTGGCATTGGCGGGATCCATTGACTAAATCCGGAAGCTTTTATGTGCCTTCGGCAGCTACTGCTCCTGATGCCGGAACTACATTTGATATATCGAAAGTCTCTGATCCTACTTCGGCCGAATATAAAGCCATGATTGTTGATATTGATGTAATAGCCGGATATCTGAAGCAATTTAAAGATGCAAATATCCCCGTTATCTGGCGCCCTCTTCATGAAGCTGCCGGTGGATGGTTTTGGTGGGGAGCAAAAGGTGCCGAACCTTATAAAACCTTGTGGAGACTCCTGTTCGACCGACTGGTGAATTACCATGGGCTTACAAACCTGATTTGGGTATGGACCACCAATGCCGACGATGATGCAGTAAATTGGTATCCCGGCGATGCTTATGTGGATGTGCTGGGTATGGATATTTATCCGGGACCCAATCAACATGGTTCACAATATATCTCATTCATGAAAGTGAAAGAAATGTTCGGAGGGAGAAAACTGATTACACTGAGTGAATGCGGCTCAGTTCCGGACCCTGCCTTAATGAAAGAATATGGTGATACATGGTCGTGGTTTATGCCGTGGAATGGAGATTATACAGAATCAGACTCACACAACGGAGCTACCTGGTGGAAGAAATTCTTTAGTTACGATTATGTGATAACGAGAGATAAAATGCCAAGTCTGAAATAAAGCAATTAAATCAAGATATTTGTTTTAATAAAAACGATATAAAATGAAAAAGCTACTTATACCCATTTTTTTATTTCTGGCACTAAACGCAACCGCTCAATGGGCTTTTCGGTTACCTGCAATTATCAGTAACCACGCCGTATTTCAACAGTCAACCGATGTGAAGCTTTGGGGATGGGCTCAAAGTGGAAGTACTGTAAAGATTAGTTGTAGCTGGAATCCAACCGATACGGTAAAAGCAGAACCCC
>Ga0302285_10001570_pt1 | contig 12729 bp, 4 predicted proteins | sample III_Fen_E2_2_FD_200455 | JGI IMG/M metagenome (GOLD analysis project Ga0302285, IMG submission 200455) | Peat permafrost microbial communities from Stordalen Mire near Abisko, Sweden - III_Fen_E2_2 | ecosystem: Environmental > Terrestrial > Soil > Wetlands > Permafrost | place: Sweden: Abisko...
AAAACTTTTCTGACTACAAATTGTGTCTTTAAGCTGTCTTTATTTAATTGGTTAAGTTGATTAAACCAATTATATAAATTCCTTATTTTCTCCTAAACAAAAATCAGAGATTTATACAGTAAAAATACACAAAAAGAAGTAGAATATTACTTTATTTTTTAAAATACAAATCTGAAATACAGAATATTCAGTTAAAACATCCTTTTGACATAAATAATCCAACTCACTTAATTTCTTCGTTTTCACAATAATTTACTCCTCCTTAGACACTGATAAGCTTAGGATCTTAAGGGAAATCAGCCAATTCATCCTTTTTAATTCTGTAAATAGCATATTCAGCAATGAGAAAGTTCCACAAATAACAATTGCAAGTCGCTTTTTATTCAAACAAACAATAATTCAATCATTACTTCTTTAAAAATTTTTGAAATGTATTTTCTATTATTTATTAAAAATCTTACCTATTTTGTAAGCTACTTCCATATTAATAAGTAACGTAAATATTCCTAAAAATATTCGCAGAGTTATGGCCCCACAGGTTAGTGCATAATTTCTAATCATCCAATATCTATGCTGCTGGATATCTTTTTTTATTGCTATGAAGAAAACCGCTATCAAAATTGTTATTACCCAGAGTGTATTGAGAATAAAAAGATTAACAATCGGAATAGTTCCATAAGCTGAGTTCATAACTATCGCATACGCTGACCCCATAGAAACAAGCATACTTACTACATAAGCTCTTCCCATCCAAATATGCACATAAGGTTGGGTTTTTCTTAGATTCTTTTAGAACTGAAAAATACCAAAAATAAGAGCAAGTGGTCCTGATATGAAATGAGTTCGAGCTGCTGCTTCTTAGCCAAACCAAGAAAATGGAGTATACCAAAATTATGTCATTTATCTGAAAGTCAGGCCATAAATTGCAACTAAAAATGCAGCAATCCTAAGAATGTTGAAAAGCCATTTGTTATTGTAGAACTATCCCATTTTGTGGAGTTGGTTTTTTTTTCTTCAGAAATCTCAAGTACTTTCTTCTTCTTTTAAGCTAAATATTTACCTATGTTATGCTCCAAATCTTTTACTGTCTGCCAATTAAAAGACTTTTTAAACCCTTGCTAATCTGGCTGCTGACCAGGGACTAAATCGGCATTTAACATACCTTTTCATCCGAATTAGTAATTTGTCTCTTTCTTTTCTCCCAAAAGATTTCACATCAATTTGCAACCCTAATTATAATTTATGTCCTAGGTTTTATTATTTCCCAAAGAGTAATTAATCAATGATTAGTTTAATAGGCACTCTAAACAAGTTAACAAATGTTAGAATAGTTAAAGAGTGATTGTTTACTAGAAATAAAAATAGAAAATAATACAATGTGCTAACAATCATCTTTCATTTGCCGATGATTTGTCAGCAAAAGGAGAGAGCATTTAACAAGACATAGGTTTTTTGAAAGATTAATTTCTATTCATGCTACTTTTCGCTGGAGAAAATCTTAATTTCTGGGAAGCACTTGATAGTATAAATTATTTATTTGATTTTTCTGATAGTTTTGTAATTTTACTCGAGAAACTCTATTACTTGCTTAGATTCGCTTAAGATTCATTTACCATCTCTGTACGTTTCTATGGAGTAGTTACTATCAATGAGTGTTAGCTATTAGGAATAGCTGAAGAGCTACGGATTGAATATAATTTAGTTTAAGAATATGACGAAGAAGAAATTGTTTTTTTAGGAGTCATTTAAGACTTTTTCTATAAAAAACAATTGATACTCTAAACACCCTTTGGTTTCTTTTAAAATATCGAAAAAGGTTTTTCAATTAGCTCACACGACAAGCATCTTTCCTCTAGACTTCGATTCAACTTTTAAAGATGCATGAGAGTCCTTGAAGATGATAAGAGTTCTTCTTTTTCTTCAGCACGATTACTACTATTGGAAGCATTTGTAGAAATATTTTTCTTATGTCTTGGCGCTTCTTGCGAGGAGATCGAGGAGATTGCTTGCAAGGACATCACCATTTTGTTAATTTGATTTTATTTAGCAGGGTTTAACGTCAATGATGGGTTTTTTTCATCTAAATACAATTCTTGAGTGAGTCTAGCAATGGTTTTAGCTGATTTAGAGGAGCTTTGTCTAGTGAGAATCTGCTCTTATTTTTAAAAACTATTAGTATTAGTGTTTTAAAGTTCTTTTTTTTGAAGCTGCAAAAGTATTTTCTAAGCTAAATTTTGAGAAACAGTTTATTCTTGCGGGCAATTCTGAGTGCTTTCTCGAGTAGTCTTCGGTGGGTTTTATTATTAAGGATTAAAGAAAGAATATGTATGTGGGGATACTCTGGGAGTTGATAAAGATTACATTGGATTATTAACAAATTTAGCTTATTCTTTTTGTTTGTGATTCTGTGATTTTTGTGAGAAGTAATTCAACTGAAGATATTCATCTTACCAAGTTAAATCTTGACTGGAAACAGGCTATTTGTAGTGCTAACAAATAGTATGTACCTCGTCAATGATTATCTGTCTTTCAATAGCAATGTTTTGGTATAATTCTGATCGCATTCGGTAGAGTTAAAATAAAGTCAGTGGGTTATTATGACGATTCATGAATTAATCGCAATCAAATCCAAGGGAAATTGGTTTAGAATCATCCCAGATAGAATGCTCATCATTATCATTATCATCACTCTCGTCACTACTGTAACCTAACTCTTTTTATTTATCTGCTGAAATAGGTTTTGTTGAATCGCTATTTGAGGGACGTTTATTTAACAAAATTCTTGGTTTTATTTTTCTTTTTTTGATGTTCTCAACTAGTTTCAGCATGTACGAAGAGAAATTATAAGCAGCCTTGTCTTTGCTAGAATCAGGGTTCCACGATTATTCTTGTTGAGGCTAGTTCTATGGCTATGACTTACATGGTAGATAGAATTACTTTTGATTTTGGAGAACTTAATTTATCTTTGAATAAGTCGCTGATATTGTAGTTGAGATAGATGAATTTGATGTCTGGTCTGAATTCAAAGTCATTGCAGAAGGATCAAAAGAAGGAATACTTTCTTTATTTCGATGTGAATACGGAATGGAATATCCAGCATAATATGAGCAAAGAGGGGAATCATATGAGTCCAATGTCGAGCCCGATTCGGAAATTACTTATTTAGACGAAAATGAGGAGAATCGTTCAGGATTATTTTTGAGAGTAGCCTTTGATTTGAGAAGTGGTTTGTGAATATTTTCGCTTTATCCGACAAGCCCGCTCATATTGTGTTTTTGAAATATCTTTTTGATTATCTTGTTTGTGTGGTGCTTATTGTTAAGACGATTAAAAAGGCAGTGCGCAAAGTGAAGAACTTTTTTGCTCTTTTTCAACTAAATCGTTTGTTTATTATAAATAGGGAGATTTATTTTCTCTGTATCTGCTTTTTTGACTTGCTGGAGTTATTGTGAGGAATTGACATAACCAGTTTATCAGATGTGAGGCTTTACATACTTTACTTCGTTAGGGATTTTTAAATACTTTAGCATTTTATGGAAAATATAAAAAAAGGGAATTATTTTCAGGGAAATGTTATTTCTTAGGGCAGAATATTTCTTATTTCCAATTAATTTCAATAATAATTTTTTCATATTGAGAAGAATTTCTCATAAAACCTATCATAACCAGTTATTATTTTCTCTCTTTTCTTTTGGAATTCCTTATTTTGTAAAATTTAATATCTTTTTTCTTTTTCATATTTTTAAGCATATTTTCTATGTTTTTCATAATAGAAAAAATAAAACCATCGAAAAATAATAATAATACTAATCATATAGTGTTATAGGTACCAGGAGCTGATGCCTAAGCAGATCCTGTTCCTTTTGCCTTGAAATATCGAAGACCTGCAGTCATCTAAAGAAGTGAAAAACGAAATCCATCGTTTACAAGACTTGGAAGATCTGTCCAGAAAGCATGATGTGGCAACGATTCTATTCCAGTAAGCCCATATTTTCTAGTGTTGATTTGAGATCCTCCAACAAAATACACAGCTGCAACAACGATAACAAAAAGTAGAATCTTGAAGGATATGTATCTCGAACTGGAAGCTCCAATGCATCCAAGAGGGCTGGTCATTTTTAAAGTTACATGGCAATTCTACTAAATTTCAACCGTGAATGTATCTGAAGCATCTTCAGAGCAGAAGATTTAATACGTTGAAGAATGGATTTCAGTAGATTGAACGGGTGTTGTGATTAGATTATTTGATTCGTCATATGAAATTTTAGGAGGAAGAGTGCACTAATCGCCTGCGGAAGAAAATAACAGAAAAATATAAGTTAAATAAGATCATTTTTTGGGGTAAAACAAAAAGTTGATTATATTTTATTACCTGAGAATTACCACTAGACTCCAATTGCTGGCTGGTCTGCGCTGATGAAGGAATAAGTAGGAGGATTTGCATGTGTAAGAATATCGCAATTTGAGGTGACTTTTCCAAGAATCTCAAGTCCTTAGTATAGACTTACATCTGTATTCGAGCATGTAACAGACTCGCAAACATTTGTGACATAAATCAAGTCAAACATGCCCATAGTGCTGGAAGTATCCTTGATTTGGTAGCTTTTAAAAAAGAATAAAGTTAGAAAATTTAGCATTTTTAGGCAATCAATAGCTTAAAAATATGAATTCTAAAAGTTTACCCTCCATCTCTTTTGAGATCTGAAAAATCATAGAATTCACCGCTTGGAGACGTCCATGAGCAATCTAATGGTTTAGATATTGTCTCAGTAATTAATAAACTAAATAAACAAAGAGTAATGCTTAAGTGAACTCGCTTCATTCCTTTCTTTCCTGCGTTTCTTATTTATTTTTGTTGATGATTTGTTTGATTAAAGATCTCAATATGAATCTTCAGTTTAATTTGTTAAGGTTATTTATTTTAAAAACGTAAACAAGTTCCTTTAAATGTGTCATTCATTATTGTCAAACAAAAATTAACGCTGGAGGAAGTATCTGTATTATTATATCTACTTTAATAAGGTTCATAATTTGTTTAATTGAATTTTAGTAATTTAGAAAAATAATTATCATTAAATGTTGTATTTTTTTTAGATTTTGAGAAAGCACATAAAGGAGGTCTATGGTTTTTGAGTGCTGCTTGGATAAATCAATGGGAATGATAAGATTTCTAATCTTATAGCTTGAATATTTTCCAAAGTGATTTAAAACAAGTATTTCTTGCATTTTTTACAAAAAGGAAATAAATGCTTAGTTTTTTTTTGTTTCCTTAGAAATTGTTAGAATAGTTAATTAAAAAGAAAGGATTCCAGATAGGACCATTATTAAATTAGTCTTAAATATTTTTCTGAATAGTTTAATCTTTTTTTGTGAAAATCGGAGGGAAAATAATTAAAAAAAGTAAAACAAATCTTTGTAGATTACCATCTGGAACTTCTCAACCATCAACGTTAGAAATGCAAAAAGGAACTATCGAATAACTTGACAGCAAGCAAGTTGCAATTTTCAAGAACTTATACAAGGTTGAGATTACTTTGCATAATGTTATAAAAGATGTTAATTTTAACAATTATTTTCTTAATGAATTTTCATATGATGATGCAGAAATTCTTTGAAGCGAAGGAATACAAAAAAGGACTCAAACATTCTAAAAAGCTCCTGGAATAGAATCCTAATCTTGCAGGTAAATTGATATACTCTGAATATACTTCAAATAATCATAATAATTTGTTTTAGAGAGCATGGCTATGCATGCAATTTTCCTTTATTTCACTGGATCAAAGGCTGAAGGTTTTGATTTATCCAAAAAGGTATAAAAATATCTTAATGTTAGTTATTTTCATATTAATTACTATTACACACTAGGCTCTAATGAAAAATCTCAAAAGTGAAATTGCATGGCATATTTATGGCCACATAAATCGTTCTAACAAAAACCTCCAAGAAGCCATCAACTGCTACAAAAAAGCACATGATATTACTCCTAAAAGCATCGAAATTCTCAGAGATTTAGCTTAGCTGCAAGTTTAGATCCGTGACGTTGAAGGGTTATGCGAGACAAGAAGAAAAATACTTGTGAATTAGGATTCGGTAATTATCAACTGGGTGGGCTATGCGTTCTCACTTCATCTTAAAGGAGATAATGAGGAGGCATTGAAAGTTATTGACTCGATTAATAATATCACCAAAAATAATCCTCTTACAGGAGTAGAGAAATCAGAGGTAAATATAAATGACAAATTAAGGAGAAAAGATAAGGAAATAATAACTTTTTGTTTGATTTCATTTGCTCAGTTTACGCTCTACCATGCGTAGGTCTACGCTGATGGTGGGAATTATGAAATGTAGTTAAAGTTACTGGAATCTAATGAGGAATAAATCACAGATAAAGCTGCTTTATATGAGATGAAGGCATTCGCATTGAGAAAGCTTGGTTAGACTGATGCAGCTATCGCTTAGATTGAGTAACAAAAGTCATATAAAAATTCAAGAAAAAACATTTGTTTTATTTTGGTAACAAATAAACAGAAAATTAATCGAGTTCAATCCTTACAATAAGCAATCATACAATCTATTAAAGGAATTCAAAGGAATCTCTGCTGTTCCTTAAAACGAAGAGGAAAGGCAGAAAATTGTAGCGTTTTTTGATGAAACTGCAGCTAAGTATAAGGTAGAATAAAATCCACAAACATTATTTATTCACGTCTTTTAATTTATGAATAGACAAGCATCGTTTCATACTTGGGGCTAGAACATTCAAAAGGAGATGATTTTGAGAAAAAACTTGTGGACTATATTCTGCCATATTACCGCAAGGGAATCCCTTCATTGTTTTCAGAACTGAAGCATCTTTACAGTTAAGCAGATAAAGTCTAAGTTATTGAAAAAGTTCTCGTTTCCAATCAAATAACCTTAGAAAAAGATTCTACGTTTGTTGGGTCAGAAAAATAAGAAAGCCCATGCTGTCTTCTTTGGAATTTAATGCTACTTGCACAACATTTTGATCGCACAGGATAACTCAATAAAGCACTTGAATATGTCAACAAAGCTATTGAGCATACTCCAACTTTAATCGAGCTCTATCTAGTCAAAGCTAAAATTTTGAAACATCAATTTAATCACATCCTTGCTTTTGAATAAACTGAAAAAGTAAAAAATATAAGTTTTCTTTATCAATTTCTTAATGTCTATGAATAACCAATTTAAACAGGCTAGAACGATGGATTTGGCTGACAGATACCTCAATAACAAAGCAATAAAATATGCATTCCGTTGTGGAAAAATTGAATAAGCAAATGAACTACTAAGGCTTTTTTTGAAGGATCCAAGTGAAGGTAACCTATACGAATTACAAGCTCTATGGTTTGAGACAGCTTAAGGAGAGATATTCTTGGCAAGAGGAGAGTATCCTAAAGCAATGAGGATGTTCAAATTTGTTCAAAAAGCATTTATTGAGATCTACGAGGACTAATTTGATTTCCATACTTATTGCTTGAGAAGATATACACTCAACACATACACTCGTCTTCTAAATTATGAAAATGGAGTGTATAATCAAAAACCATTTGTGAAGGCATGCACCCTTCTTATCCGCAGTTTGATGGAGTACACTTCAGTCAGATAACTTGAAGTAATGAAGATTATTCAATAAAAAATAATTTTTTTCAATAATTTTCTTATTTTTCTTTTGGAAAAGATTAAGAAAAAGGAAGCAGAAGATTTAAGAATTAAGAATTTAAGCTAAGTGGAGAAAAAGAAATGGAAAAAGTAACAGGAATTAGAAGCAGCAAAAGCACTTAAAGATCCTTACACTGAGTTCCGCAAGAAAAATGATCTTGATGGAGATGAATTCAAATCAAGTTAACCTCTTGTTGAAGCTAATTCTGTTGCAAAACAACTCGTTCATACCTCAATTCCGAACACACTTCTTTCATACAAGAGTGCTCAAGTTCTCGTTGATTTCTACATCGAAACTAGTACTTTATTTGATGATGAAATTACTCAAAAACTTAAATTCCTAAATTATTTTTATTTTTCCACACAGACAGACCATTGCTTCTGATAAAATCACTGAATAAAGTGATCAAATCAAACTAATGCTAAAATGGTATTCACCAATGCAAGCTCAAGGCAGCTCTTTATCGTAAAACAAAACCTTTACTTGTATTAAATTGCAAACATACAATTATCTTTTTGATTTTCAATAGTGCAAAAGTACCTTGCTGGTGAAAAGGTAAATGAAATGGTTAAACAATTTTCTTAAGAAGCTCTCAAAGGAATTCTTGGTGATTTAACTATTGCTGAGTTCAACTCACAATTCCATGCTAAAAATCCTTAAACTGGATATAGAAATCCACTCCATAAAATCAAAAGCGATGTCACACTTGGATAAGCAACAAATGTTGATCTTCATGCTTTCTATGAGACTCAATTGAGTTCCCCTGAGAATTTATCCTTGAAGGATGCAGTGCGCCTTTATGATGATTATGTTAAAATCAACGATTTCAATGAAAATCCTACTATTTCTGTAATTATTTTCACCTTTCTACTAAAATTCATAAATATTTTACAAACATATTCACTTTATTTTTCTTTTTTCAGGCAAAACTGCAAGATAAATTCCCAGACAGCAAATACTACTTTTCTCTCAAACGATTTGAGGAAGTTCCAGAGTAATATTCTCAAGTAATTACAGAAAAGAATGCAAAAATATGAGAATTATTAAAAAACAGCAATAATTTACAAATCGAAAATGAAGAACAAAATGAATTTGCTGTACTATTTCACAAAAATTGCAATTGTTTATGCATCAACAATTTGCTTCTTCTATTTTGTTTTATTCTTCACTGGTTTTTTTCAAGTTAATATAAGTTAATTGGTACTTCACATGTGATTCCTTCATATTTAGCAAATATCGAATGAGTGTTTCCATCAATTATCCATTGTTTGAAAGTCATAAAGTCAATGAACTGTTTATTAAATTTTTGAAATGAAGTTATTTAAATCTAATAATTCTCTAATTTATTACTCCTTTATTATTGGCATCAAGTCGAGAGAAAATCTAAGCCACTTCCTTAGAAAGCTACTGCATATTTTGTTAAGCCCACATGTTGAGTTTCTAAACATTAATTGGGTTGTTTGGTTGTTGCTTGTTAATAGAATCTCCTAAAATAATGAAAGCTGCTTTCCAAGAATCTTCAATGAAATCAATGAATTCTTTTCGGGAAATCTTTTTATCACCATCTCGATCATATGCCTTGAATGTGTCTGTTTATTAAAATCATTGCAAAGTTGAAAAATTTTGGATTGTAAAGGAAGTAAAAAAGTTAACACCAAATAAGATTGCATTTCTTATAAAAAAGTAAAACCACAATTATCAATTATTTGTACATTAAATGCGCATGTCTTTGTCCTTGATGAGACAGTTCAGCCCTGACAAGAATTCTTATTCGCTGATGAAATTAGTTTTTTGCTAAGCAAGATAATAATCACATTTTAATTGTTTTGTTATCATAATTCAAATATTTTGTTATGTGTAACCCTTACTTAATCGAAAATCCCAAACAAACGCTCTCCTAATGGAGTATATCGCAACCGCTTAATATTGAAATTCTCCAGCACAGCAAGAGCATCGTTAAACTTATCTTTGTAAAGTTTTCCATTCTGTGCTCCATTCATGAAAGCTTGCTTGATGAAGTTTTCGAAGTTTGAATCGATTTAATTTGGGCTCTGGATAACAACCTGACCAGCGTCTATTTTCAAAAAGATTGTAAAGAGTTATGTAAGATGAACCTAAGCAAGTTACTCATTTTTTTAGGAGGATTGTTTCCCATTATTTTTTGACTTAAGGCTTCTTGATGTTTAATCTCTTTTTCTTTTTTTTAGATTTTTTCGCAACAATCCTGTTTGTAATGATCGTTTGTATTCACCCCAAATAATCGCTAACCTGATGGGAGTAGATTGATTTTTTTTGGCTGATAAGTATTTTCTGCTGCCTTTTCTCTCCCTCTCTCCCAAATAACTAAACATATTTTTGTGGAAAGTTTTTAAATTATCATTCAGATTTTAAAAGATAATATATTTTAGGAAATAGTTTATGAAGTAACAAATAGTCAGTTTGTAAATTATTCTTCTTTTTTTTTTTGAAATCATAACTTTGAAATAAGTGCTCTTTTCTCTTTGATTTGCTCAATTTCTGTTATCAATTTTAACTTGGATATGCATCTTCATCAATAATATCATTTTCCGTAAAATATCTAAACTTTTACTCCAGCATTTTAATTTCTTCTAACTCAGCAATATTGTACAATCCATCTTGCAGCTACTACTCACCTCCAGGTTCTCTGAAAGGATTAAATAAGAAATTGCGCTTTTTCCCAGCATATTTATGTTAAACTACACTGAATTCTTCATTTATTTTATCTCTTTTTAGTTTTTTCGATTGCTTGTTACCAAAAACTAACCTGCCTTCATCACTAACAAGACTTGAAGGTTCTGGTTAAAAATTTACTTAATGATTTGTTTTTCTTTTTTTCTCTTTTTTTATTTCAGTACTCCTTTGCTTTATCAAAAGATTACTTTAAGAAGTTCGATCTTCCTGAGAGGCAATTGTAGAAGGAGGCTTTTTGGAATGCTCATTTAGCTGCTGATCATATGGTTGCTTTTGTTATTGAATTTTGAGTTATTTTTGCTGAATATCTTGCTCTTATTAAACAATATTTTCATTGAGATGATATGAATAATTCTCAGAATCACCACTTTCAGAACTACTACTGCTCTATCCTTGGTCTATTTTACAACTATGCTCTAGCCTGTATAAAAACCGGTCACTTATCTCATCAACATTCAACTGGATTCCATTCGGTTTAGACTCATTTAAGTCTTATTTTTGATTCTGAATAGAAAAAGATGCTTTCATTTGATTGATTTCTTGCTTAAACTTCAAGACAGATTCTGTAACTTGCTAGGAACTGTTGAACTTTTCCATTATTGAATAATAATCGCTTGTGTTGTTTAGATTTCTCCAATCGATTTCACGATTGCCTTAACGCAATAGAATCTCTTGGAGCATAATTAACGCTTACTTTGGAGTGTACCCATCTGCAATAAAGTGTTTTCTCATTTTTTAGATTTGTTTTTGCAGTTATCTGAAAGCTGGAGAGGTTTAGAGGATTGAGAAATCTACAGTAGAATTTTCGGATGTGGGATACATAGTTCTTGGATGGTGATGATGATGCTCCATTAGAAAATACGCAATAGAGCACAAAGATGGCTTTTCCTTCACACTGTTAAAATTCAGATTCTTCTGCAATCACTTCAGATTGATTTCTTTTTGTTTGCTAGCCTGGCTGGAACTAGAGATGAAGGACAAATTATTTCTAATTATCTTTTACATTTCCTCCCTCTAGAAGAAGGAACTCTCTTTTTTTTGAAAAAAAGCAATTTTTTGAATCTAAACACTCTTTTAAATGCTAAAGTACATCAGGAATGAAACTAATAATCACATTTTTCACAGAAAATTTATGAATTAGGTCAAAACTAGCAAAAAATTGTTTTCCTTAAATTTTTACCATAAATAAGAAAAAAGTTATTTTATTTCCACAATCAATATTGAAAAAATAAACAGGGGAGAGAGAGAGAAACCCTCTGTTTTGAAAAATGGAAGAAATAAGGGTACCAACAAAACAACCATGCAAGCGTTTGAACACCCAGAGAGTATTTATGCTTATTGTTGAAATCTATTTATTTTTATATTTTATAACAGATTCATTTTTATTTCCAAGAATAATTCAAATCCCTCCTCTTCATGCTTCTTTAATTCAACACTTAAAGGTTTTTGAGAGAAACAAAGCAGTTTTTGTCATTGAAAATAAATTTCAAATAAAAAATGAAGTAGCATTAAAACTATTTGAAAATATAACAGCAAAACAAAGTATTAATTAGGCTAAATGAGTGCATCGCTAGCATATGGTTTACTTGAACTAAGGTTCAATCTAAATATTCTTCTTCTTCTACTAAAAGGTGCACCTCAACCAAACACATTTTTGTGTGTGATTGTATCATGAAGTGTAAGAAAAAGTTGTGTTGACAAGATATAAGTTGTCATCTTCGGGGTAAAATACTCGGAGTGTATCATAATTGATAGCAATATTTTCGCTGATACCTAAATATTCATGATAATATTTTCTCTATGCTAGACTATCGTTGTTATTTTATTAATTTACAAGGGTTTTGGGAGAGTTATGTCTGCTATTTCTAACTGTCGATTCATTCTAAATTGGCGAATCCCGCTTATTTATCATAATTTTGATTGCAGCTTTCTTTGGTTTTTTACTCATAAGTTCTGAAATCCAAGTCTTTTTCTCATCGAAAATAGGATTGTTTTCTTTAGGAGCAAGTCTATTTATTGTAAAACGATGAGTCTAAGGCTAAACCCCTGCAAAAGAGACTCGCCTTTGTTGCCCAGGAAATTCAGAAACACAGTCACTCGATTCAGAAAAATATGGAGCCATTGGACTTGATGATATCTCTTCTGAACCTTAATGTTCAGTGAACCACTCGCTATGTTTATCTTCCTCAAATTGCTGATTCCCGCGGATAATGCTATCAATAATGTATTGTCTTCTCTCTTCGATTTGCTAAAGATTTAACCGTTGTGATTTAGTGAGCTTCACAATGGATTTTTTAATACTTGTTTTGGTTTTTTTTTCAGTAAGAACGCTAACATTC
>Ga0302285_10001571_pt1 | contig 12722 bp, 5 predicted proteins | sample III_Fen_E2_2_FD_200455 | JGI IMG/M metagenome (GOLD analysis project Ga0302285, IMG submission 200455) | Peat permafrost microbial communities from Stordalen Mire near Abisko, Sweden - III_Fen_E2_2 | ecosystem: Environmental > Terrestrial > Soil > Wetlands > Permafrost | place: Sweden: Abisko...
CGGGAAACAAGCAGGAGAAACTAAAACTCATTATTCAATTCAAGATCTCTTGGATATTGGCAAGAACTTGATGCTCAATCTTCGTGACTACATGTGGGAGGAAGAAGAAGTAGGAAGACAAGGAGTGAGAAGCGAATTAGCTTTGAAGAAAGAGAGTATGATTCGAGAGATTCAAGAACGAGCAGAAAAAGAATAAGATAATTTATCCGATAAAGATGGATCGGAAGGATCAGAATCAGATCCTTCTGAAGATGAACTACCTGATGAACAAGTGATTAAGTTCATGCCTAAGACTTTGCTAACGAAAAGGCAGCGGATTTTGATGTAACAAGAAGAAGAAAGAAGAGAAAAGGAAGCCAAAAATAAATAATTACTGTTAAAAAAATAAGAATAGTAATAATCATAGAATGATGCAACAAAACGAGTAGTCATGATTGGGAGAGTCATACAAGGCATCAAGCGAATGGAGAAAAAACCAGAAAATGCAAAGCCTGATAAAATACCCTCTAACATGGTTGATGCTGCTGTTTAAACGGATGCATCTTTCATTATGGAAATGAAAACGTTATTTATGAAAAAATTAGCTCTTTAAATGCAATAAACAAGTAACAGCAGTGTGAGCAGCCTTGGTAATATTGCTCCTTCTCCTTCTCTTTAAGGTAACATACCTGGTTAATCTCAGTAATAGTCTTTACAGTTCTCTTCAGCTTAGTTAATATTACAATAATAATTATCACTGCAGGCAATAAATTAGTAATAGATTCAATCTTAATTACAAGTACAGCAATAACAACAATAGCAGTATCAGCAATCTGCTTCAAAACAGATGAAGCCGCAGACATCAGTTTCGTAGCATAAAGATACTTCAGTTTTGATGGTAAATTTTGAATTATTTTGTTAATTCTACATCTAACAAAACACAAAACAAAAGTAGATGAGATAGACTCCACTAAAAAAAGAACTACCCTCTCACCAGCGAAGACTCTAATTAGCCAGTTAAAGTTAAGTCCTATCAGGTTAGAATCCTTTCTAAAGAGTTCAAGAAGCATATGATCAAGTAAATATTTCCCTCAAAACAATTCATTTTTAGGAATTTACAACATTGATTATTTATCTTTGTTTTATTTACTAGACAAAAGGAAACACTAATAATCTAAGAATGGCATCCGATCCACGGTTCATGCCAAATAAATCAAATAATTTGCAAGTAGTTCCATAATATAATTGAATTCAAATCCCAACAACAAAGATGAGTTTTAAATTTCTAATCTAATCTTATTTTTCTTTGTTAATATCATCACAGCAAGTACAATAATATTTCGATCCATAAGTTCAAAACAACAACAATCGAAATACATCTTTGTAAGATGACTAGATGAAGTAATTAGTAGCTAAAAATGCCATGAATATTACTAATGGCGCTAATAATGCCAATAATTACAAAATTAACAACAATGACAACAAGAATAACATCAGCAGCAATGTTGAGTAATAATTATCAATAAATTATTTTGATTTTTTTGCAAGAAAATGGAATTTAATATTTTGTTTGATTGATTTGTTTATTTTCAAAAAGTGAAACTCCCCAGTAGGTTTCGAAGCAGAAGATAATTTTATCATAAAACAGACAATCAATCAATGAAATCGCAGGTCTTTCTTCATCATAAAGGAGTGTGAATTTAAGGAATATTGCAGCTTTGAATTCAACTGCCTCAGCAACTGTATTTAATCCATCGAATCTCCCTTAGTTGAGTAATACCACTACGAGTTCTAAGTTAGCACCTTCGTTGTTCAATCAAACAGGAACATTATCACCGAAAATAGAATAAAATGGTTTAAAAACGAACAAACTATTCTCCAATACCACTGTGTATAAAACCAGCAAGACTTTCTTTAATACTGTTCAAAGTAATAGCAATAATTAAGAACCTGTGAATGTCAGAAAAGGGAAACAGTCATAGGTAATTTGAGAGGAAAGACACACAAAGAATAGTAAAAATCAAGAAGAAATTAGCTTCTTTCGAATAATTAAGCATATTCGTTTTCTACAATCAATAAATAATAATCTTCAAGGTTCGAAGGCTTGAGACTAATTTAAAGAAAGAAGCAACAGCATTTCCATACAGATGACTATGCATTTTTGCTGAATTTGAAGGCAGACAACGCACATAAAAACACATGCATGTTAAAAATAAATCACTACTTTTTTGTTGTTTTCAAAGAAACTTTTTTTTGGAATAATAAAAATATTAATCTCTTGTTTTATTCTTGTCATTTCAATCAATGTCTCTTAACATCATATCCACGGATGAGTAGATATTCTGCTGCCTTTGCGTCAACGTGTACGAATGTTCTGTGTGTTTAAATCGATGAGAATTCTGCTGGAACGTTGAATTATCCGTCGATGTGAAGGGATTCAGGTTTATCTTTGAAAGTTTAGCCATCGAAAACTACTGAACTTTTCAATGCGATGGTTACATTCGTTTTGCCAATGGAATCCTTGATTTCTTAGAGTGTCACACCTAAGGAAGGTTTTAGAATGACTTAGGGAGAAAGATTAAGTTTAATTCCTTCGAATACATACTCTGTTTCAGTGGATGTTTCAACGTGAACTCCAACGAGTTTGAGAATAGATCTATTCATGAAATATAAGTCAGATTCGCAAGACGATGCTGACTCGGGTGCTAGCTTCTGTTAGAATTTTTATGCAGCAGTTTTAATGTCATTTTTCACTGTGCTGAAACAGAATGCTCTGTTCAGCTATGTCATTCCAACTCTGGAATCGTTTTCAAGAAGCTTCGGGTATTCCTAATACATGCATTCAAGTCGCGAAGAACTTTTGAACAAAGTCTTGGTGGCATCTGCATATTTAGGATTGATGAATTCCATGATGAGTCCTTTGGTTTTCTTGAGAGTAGCTTCGTATTCAGCGAGACTGAAAACAATCGAGTTAATGTTACCAGGGAATAGAGAGTAACCTTGCTCATCAACTGGTTCTTTTGGGAGCAGTGATCCTAACTAGTTGTATTCAACGTTGATTGTGAGATTTTAATCTCCTTTTTGAAGTTTGCAGATTGCTCCTACAGCTTCACCAGGTTTTCTGGGAGCAGCAATCGAATTTACTTCTAAGTTTTTAGTCTTTGAAACAGCTAAAACGGAAGGAAGTGCTCTGAATACAAGTGGGTTAGTGTCTTAGAATACAACTATCCATTTCTTTCCTTGAGCGATCCATTTTTTAGGTAGATCATTTTAGTAGAGAAGTGTGTGGACATCTCCGTGGCCGTGGGGTTTGGTTTCGATCAAGAGTGAGTTAGGTAATTGTACGAATCTAGCATCGTTGTCAATCATTGCTGGAACTTTCTCTTGTTTCATGATAGTCAACTATGATTCAGGGAAACCATAGTTGTGATTGTCCTTGAGGAGCTTGACAGTTAGATCGTATGTGTCATCTGAAGTCATGATAGCTAATTCTGCATCCTTGCTGTATTGCTAAATGAAATCTAAGTAGTAATTCAGGAATGTTTAACCAGTTGTCAACTCGAATTAGATTCCAATTTTGATTCCATTGTAGTTCAGTCTCTCGCCTAAGCCACCAGCAACTATGATAATTTGACGCAAAATCGCATTTAGAAATGAGCAATATCAAAATATCTCCATCTTTTTACCTAACACGAATGCAGTTTGTCTAAGTTCTTCACGTCCAATAGCTTCATATCCTGCGACCTCCTCAAATGAAGAGAAGTTGATTTTCTCACCAACTGGCACATTAGGAACATAGCCTTCATAAGGATTCACATCGTTAGCTGAGTTGCTAAGCAAAACCTTTGCTCGCTCAGTGTACTCCTTCAAACCACCAGGGTAAGTTTATTCCAGTCTATTGACCTATTTTTAAGAAAAACCAAAGCAAAACATCATTATAAACCTCATATTTTTCCATAAAAACTTTCTTTTTTACCTAATCCAGGAACTTCTACTGTTCTTCCGCAGAGAATTTATCAACATTAGCAGTGAGATGTCCTTGCCCTATGGAATTTAGGAACGCTACGACTTCAGCAATAGTCTTCATTTTTGTTTTTGAGAGAAATCGAAAGGATTTACAGAATTAGTTTTTGTTTGTTTTTTATTATTGGAATTATGTTTTTATCTAAGAAATTACCTTCAGTTTTTTGGATTTCAATTGGCTTTCGAGAAAAGATACGCTACTGACTAAAATGCGTCAGAGAAGCATTTAACTGTACTGCATCTTGCAGAAGATAGTTCACAGATTGGATGCGCTAGTTTAATAAATAAATCGAATACTTGCATCAAATGTGTTGCAGCGTGTTTAGAAATCTACATTGATCTTCCCCCCACCAATTTATTCAATTCGTCCTTACCCTCTTTGGTATTTATTTAATTTAATGGCCATTTTATTTGCAAGTTACTAGCAATGTCATCATTGAATCTATTCCAAATCGCCCTAATCCTGCAAAGTATTCCTCTAAATCATGCAGGATATCTATGCAGTTGACTTATTTTGTTCAATTTTATCTAGTTTATTGAGACATTCTCTAAATTCGTATTTTTGCTTATTTTTGCATGGGATCTTAAATTATTTCCAAATCCCTAGGTGTTTCAATCCGCTAGAGCATTATCAAATACTATGAATGTTGATGTCATATTCAACAATTAATAATGCAAAGCGACTATCATTCTAAGAGGAGAAGAATTATATTTGGAAGGATACTAAAATCATAATCATCTCATAATCTTTTATTTATTCTTTACTGAATAACTTCTAGTGAGATACTCCTCGCGATATTAAATTATTGTCTCCTAAACGTAATAATTGCATGAATCTTCCCATGGTAATCAAAAAACTAATATTCGTACTAGGAGAGATGTTGTTGGAATAGTGAAAATTGATTCTTTTATTTTATCTTTAATTAGGTTAATGTAAAAGAAGAATATTATGAATTTAAGCTTGCTTGTACATCCATATGTATTGAATATTTTTCTTGTTTATTTTCTATTAAATTATTCTCTCATTGCTTAGTTCTCAAAGAATCAATATTCAATTGTTGAAACCATTTTTCTTCCCACCTGGGACATTTGAATCTGTTTTATTTCTCGAATGATTGATCCTTGCTGAGCTAGCACCAGATTAACTATTCTATTTCATGTGGTTAGCTTTATCTGCATGTAAATTAACTCCCATTAGATTGGTTGTGTTTGTTTTGTTGAATTTATCTTAATTCCCTGCTTTCTTAGTTGCTCTGCTTGATAAACAATTCGATGTAATACTACCACAAGGGTTATTCTCATTATGATTGCTTTACTTAGAGGCCATTGAAGCTGTTGGTTTGGCAATATTGCTTTCTTAATTCTAAACTCTTAAATTTGTGTGAATGATAGTTGTCTCTTGTAAAGGCATTGCCTTCGAAACAGACTAGAAAGGCACTTATCCTGGAAGTGAATTATACTAGCTTTAAGCTAATTAAGTGAATGTAATCCCTGGAGAGTTAGGTATAGTCTGATTTGGTTACATAAGTTATGGATAATTCTCGCTCTGCAGACTAGAAAAGTTATTTGAAGTTGCTGAAGTATTAAAGTTATTCTCGAGGTATTTCAGCTAAATATTTCTTTATTGCGCATCTCCATCTTAGGGTAGTTATATTTACTGTAAAATACCCTAAAGCTAAGTGATCGCTGCAGTATAGTCCCTACAATCAATAGCGTGAATGATATCCCTTGAGAAATGAGACAACTCGGGGTACGCTACGATCACTTATTTCAACTCAGCAAATAGTATTTCCTATTAGCTTGAATTACTCAGCTCGATTGAGCTCAAGAGTGTCTAGATTTACGTCCCATTATTGCTCCCACTATGGAAAGGCATAATACTCTTTTACAGGAAGTTATCGCTTTGAGTATTGTTGAATATCTCACTTGTTTAAGTACCAAATGTCATGTTTCGTTTCCCTGCGTTGTTGCTAGTGTTTATGTTGTTGTTTTCACCCGTTTGATTAGCGTAATAGTCGTTATTAGTAGCAGTGCTCAAATTCACAGTGTGGATACGATTGCTATTGTAATTGTTTTGATTACTGTTGAGATACCTAACACTACTGGTGTTTGCTGTGCTAACTGATTGATGGTGAGGGAGCATCTGAATGCCTTATTATCCTTGTTAGATGCTCACATTTGCAGACTTATTATGATGTTCATTCAATGCAGCTCTTTCGGATGGTAAACTAAAATGCTATTCTTCCAAATCAGCAGATATTTCAGGGGGGGAACATTATTCTTTCATATCTTATTACAATCTATATTTGTTTGTTGAACTACAACGATTGCCTGATAAATGCACTTCCACGACAAGTTATCTTTGCGGTGATTTGCTGGCACTCACTGGGCAGATTGATGACATTCGATGCGAAGAAATCGATCTGTTTTGCTAGTTGGATGATGAACTAGTACGATCGTTTCTCTCTCTAAGATTGGATGTGTCTCTCTTTTTCACTGCAGTAGATTAGCATGAGGAATAGTTACTCTTGCTAGCGCTTTCCATTCGGATTAGCTTCTAAGCTTGAGGTGTCTGTCTACCAGCTTAAGAAGAAGAAGGATATGCTTATTTGAGAGAAGAAAAACCTAATTCTTTAGAACTTAGAATAGGCTATTTCGATAGATTTAGACAATAATTGATATCTTTGGTTGGTGTAGCTGCTTTTGAATGTAGCTAAGTTCCCAAGAAGTAGCATTCGTTGTTGTCAGGATTGCTGGTGTAATTTGTCTAACCAATGTTTGGATTGGTAAATTAGTTATGCTCAGAATTGTTCTTTGTGGTAGTAGTTATAGTTGCTGGGAGATTCTTATTTTAGCTGTTAATGGGATTGATTCCATTGAAGACTGTGTTGCTGTTGTTGAAATTATTAGACACCATTTACACTGGAACCCTTTGATGTACACTGAGTTTTCTGAGTTTTTCTTCTTTATCAAGGAGTTCCTGCACTACAAGGGAATTCTTCTTAGAGTATTCTTCCTGAAAAATAAAATATAGAAATCAAGTAACTGACTTTCAAAGACAGGGGTTCTGTTGAGAGAACAGTAATACTAATTATAGGAATTAAGATATTACTTTAAGTTAATTAGCAGCGGACTGCAATGAATCTGATTTTCTTTTTTCTGCAGAAAGTTATTTCTTGAGATCTTTGATGAGTTCATCATAGACTATTTGCTTTTCATTTAGTTCATATGACAGTCTCTTTTCTGCAACACTAAGTTTGCTAACCTAATCACTAAAAGGGTAAAAAATAGGTTAGAAATAAAAAAACCCTGCTAAGACTTTTTACATTAGTTCTGCTTTCTGCGCATTAACTTTTCTGAGATCATCCTCATAACTTTTTTGTGAATGTTTGGCGCCGAAATTGCTGCCTTCCAACTTTGATTAAAGCTAAATGATATTCCCTTCTCGAGAAAGAAGCTGTACTTCTAAATCACTGACTTTCTTCCTGAGATTGCTCATTTCCTTCTCTGTTTCTTCTTCCTTGTGGATATTTTTAACAATAGAAAGTTTAAAGTTGATGCAAAATCATTATTTTCAAATTATGTTTGGTACGTGAATCCTATTTTTGGCTGTTAGTTCACTGAGAAGCTGCTAATTAAACTCCATCTACAACTATTGTGTCTTTTTCTCACTTTCTAACGAAGTTATTTTTGTCTACAGCAAAGTCTTCTCGTTCATTTGGATGTCTCGTAAAACACACAGCTGTCTTTCAGATTCGCAAAGTAATCCACTCATTTTCTCGTTGGATTCTTTCTTTTCTCGATTCAATTCATCCTCTAACTCCCTCACTTTATTCTCTAGAGCACTCCTGAGAAGCTCATTGTTTTATCTAAGTTACACAATAAATAAATTTCAAGCAAAGGTTTATTTGTATTTTAGATTGTTGCATACTTCCTAGCTAGATCGTAGTCTCTCAGCGTCGCAGTCATTTAATCATTTTCTGCTTTATTCTTGGCTATTGTTGCTTGATATCCTTCTCGTTCAGTACTAATCTATCGTTCGAGAAGTATTTTTTCATTTTCAAGTTCAGTGATTTTCTAATTGAAATTTGCTCGAAGTAGATCATTTCTGATATGTAATTCTCTGATTTAACTTGATTTCTCTACTATTTCTCTCTCATGGTTCAATATTAAACACTCTTTCTCGTGTGCGTACTTTTACTGAGATTTAACCATAAAAATAAAGTTTCCAAATAGTCATATTTTCTATTTTGTTTTCTTTTACCTTCAGTTACTCAATTTCTGTTGTCTCTGAAATTGCAATCATTAATTGTTGATTCAATCTCTACAAATGACTTATCCGATCTTCTAGCTCTTTGTTGTGTTCACTTTACAGTTACAAACGATGTAATAGTTGTTTTTCACTAACTTTATTACAGCTGCTGTCACTACTTTTACAATCCCAAAAAACAACACATTTCACCAAACATCTATATCATTCTATCCTATTAGCCTTACGAGAATGCTGATTCTCCCATGGAGACACATGATTTAGCAACATTATTAGGAATAAGTGGAAGAGACCATTTGGTGTTACTCTCTAGCTGCTAGGAATGCTCTTCAGCTTGCATTGGATCTCACAATTCTCTGTAGATAATAATTCGACAATCTGACTATGATTATTGTTTTAATTACTTTATGCGCTTTTTTTGAAATCCATTTGAATTAATTAAAGACTTTTTGTATTTCTTTGACAAATGATCGTTTTTCTTTCTTTTAACAGAAAAGGGAATTAGTAGTACAGACACTACAATAACTCTTGCTTCTTTATTCTCCTTTGATTTTATTTTACTGGTTGAAGAATTAGGTTCCAAATGACTTCGGCTTGTGTTATTAAAAACATTATTTTTATTCCTTGGTAATTGACTATGGCTTTAATGAGCTATCTAAAATACGGAAACATTATACTTTTAGGAGTGTTTCGAAATAATGAAAAAATGGCAGTTTATTCACTAGAGAGAGTTTTAATTTGTCTATTAAAAATAGCACTGACTTTTTAGTTAATTTTCGATCATTTCATTTTCTTTTTTCATATATTTTACTGAATAATATCATTTTCAGAATTACTTTCCCTCCCACCTTAGCGGTTAGTTATCAAAATAAGAATTAACTGATATGAGAAGTTCAAAAAATTCTTATGAATTCAAGAAATCAAAGTAACATAAAAATAGAAGTTAATCAAAGTTGATCGATATCAGTGAGATAAGCAACACCGGGGAGAACCTTGCCTTCGAGGAGTTCGAGGGAAGCACCACCACCAGTAGAGACGTGGCTAACTTTGTCGCTGTATTTTTCTTGTTGAACGAGATTGACAGTGTCACCACCTCCAATGATCGAAGTTGCACCAGCTGCAGTTCTAGCGGCAACTTATTTAAGGAGCACAGCTGAACCATTTCTGAATTTCTCAACTTCGAATCTGCCTTGAGGACCATTCCAGACGATGGTATTAGCACGGGAGACAGCTTCAGCGTTGAGGAGAATTGTCTTGGGACCAGCATCAAGTCCAATCAAACCCTTGGGGATACCAGAGGCAAGATCATGGAGACTGACGTTAGCGTTAGCCTCAATAGTGTCTCCACAGACGAAATCAACTGGGAGATGAATCTTGACACCCTTAGCCTTGGCCTTTTCAATGAGAGCTTCGACGATCTTGTAACCATCTTCATCGAAGAGGGAATTACCAATTTCAAGATTGTGGAGTTTCTTAAGGAAAGTGAAAGCCATACCACCACCGATGATCATTTCATCGACCTTGTCGAGCATACTCTCGATGAGTTGAATTTTATCCTTAACTTTAGCACCTCCGAGAATGACTAGGAAGGGTCTAGTGGGTGATTCAAGAGCCTTGCTGAAGTACTCAAGTTCTTTCTTCATGAGATCACCAGCAGCTCTGATCTTGTGGTCAAGACCAACCATGGAGCTGTGAGCTCTGTGAGCAGTTCCGAAAGCATCATTGACGAATAGGTCTCCGAGGCTGGTAAGAGATTTTCTGAACTCAGCAACTTTCTTCTTGTCAGCCTTGACCTATTGAAAGAATCAAAATAGACATTAAAGTTAACATTAATTGTGATTCTTTGTTTGTTTTGTAATATCTTCATAGAAAAAGTATTCCCTCCGCATACTGAACCAGTTTTTGTCTAAATTATCTTTTTTTGACATCAGCAATCTTGAAAATAATGTAAATTACCTTGTTGCCTTAAGCATCAACAGACTTGCCTTCCTCTTCAGGGTGGAATCTAAGATTCTCGAGAAGAATAATTTCTCCGTTTCTGCTGGCCTTGACAGCATCTTCAACGTCTTTACCAACGCAGTCGTTAAGGAAGGTAACCTAGAAGAATCAATAAAAGTTCATTACAAATGACAAAACCAATTAAATATTGTAGCATACCTTGGTTCCGAGTAGTTCCTCGAGTTTAGGAACAACAGGCTTAAGGGAGTGCTTAGCAACCTTGTTACCATCGGGACGGCCAAGATGGGACATAAGAACAAGTCCCTTGGGGTTAGCACCGAGGATCTTCTTGATCGAGGGGACAGCACCTTTAATACGGGTCAAGTCCTTGATGGCACCTTCCTTAATGGGGACATTGAAGTCGACTCTCATGAGAACACGGTGGTTCTCAATCTGTTTAAGAATTTGGTCGATACCGATCTTCTTTGAAAGCATTTCTTTGTTTTTAACTTTTTCCTTTTTTGTTAATTAATTTTATTTTATTGCGCAAGATATTTCGTTGATTTCTGTTTCTCTCTCACTCTTAAACACGCTTTTTTATCATAAGCTGCTCTCAATCTTCTATCTCTCCAACCTCAATTGCATAATGTTTTAGATTCTTTGCTCGTCAAGTGACATCATAATGGCTGATAATATTCATACCCTGAAGATATTTCATTTCCAACTGTTTTAGAGATTATTTGCATAGTAATGCTGGTTATTTATCACTTTCTCTGTCTACTGATCACTGTTTTTCACTTCGCTGATACAGAGATAGTCTTCTTGTAGCCTTGAACAATATTACTCGATGGTCTTAACCAAAAATAAAAAAATAATAAAGGATCCTTTATTAAGCGAAAAACGGACAATAGTATCAATCTTCGTTCAGAATACCTCCTATTTTATTAAATTTTTCTTATCTGATATGCTCACCCTCTACTTCTTTTAATTCCCCACTGTTTTATTTGTACGGATAGTACATATGCTCTTATTATCCACAAGATGAATTCATTTTTTGAAAAGGAATAGGAAGTATTTTAATAAGTATCTCTTTCTCTTTCTAAAATTCTTTTCAAATCTCCTTTTAAAAAATGCCCAAATTTTGTTGCAAGCACTCTAACAATGGAAGGAAAAATATAAATAAGGCAACAACTAATAGACTTCATCCTTTTAAGTCCCTTTTTTTCCTTCCTCTTTCACTTCTACTCTTATTTAAAATCTTTGGACAAAAAAATAAAACTTTTTGTAGTTTGTAAATTTGAAGCCACCGAAATTACAAATTTAATGTTCCTCAAAAGATGCAAGCAAAATATAATACATTCATTTTGTACTTAAATCTAATTTTTTGTTATTCATTTTCTGGATTTTCCACACGAAAGGGAGTTATAATATTTAATTGCAACGAAAATAAACTTTGGATAAGATCTGTCTGATCGCAAATAATATATTAACCAACCAATGTTTCTCCTTTTCTCTTTTTACAACAATCTAACGGATTATTATTTTAACTTTTTTAAAGACTCAGCTTTCTTGCTGTCAGCTTCAGGCATCATACCATCTACTGTCATCATCTTCTGATTAACATCTCCATATCCATCTGACTTTCTCCATAACTTTCAAAGTTATGATCAAATCAAGATGTAATTTTTTATCGTTTAAAATGAATTGATTATTTTTCTATTTTGTTTTGCAATGATTATTTATATTCTCTCTTTATTATGCGCTTTATTGCGTTGGGCATGAATTGCTGCGACGAGACATATTACATTCATTCTTTGAAATCTTTGTTGCAATTCAAAAGATTCAATGTTCTTTCTTTTTAATATGCACGACTTACGAAACATGCAATGAAATCTGTGTTGATCTCAACACTTAATGATACTAGAGCAGTTCTTCCTTCAGTGTGTGTATGTATGGTGACATTCTTTAAAAAACTCAGCGCAACCACATAGATTAGCAATTTAGGCGAAATTCAAAAACGTTTTTCCACAATGAAGGCATGAACAAATATCTCTGTTCATTTGGATTTGTCTTTCTTTAACAAAAAAACTACGCAAATCCTTAAATCTTCCTGTCAAATTTAATTATTTCGATGCAATTTGCGAGTTTGAGAGAATCAGAGAACTCAAACTCACTCGGCCGTTGGAAAACAAAAAAATTAATTAATCAAAAAATTGGGGGGGGAGGAGGAAGGAGACAAAGAGATTGAAAAAATTGCATTACTTAGTCCAGACACAAACAAATCTAAAATCATATGGGGAGAAAGAGAATGCATGGAAGTTAGAGAATATCTATATAGCTGGATATGTTTAATTATCATTTTACATGGGAGGGGAGTTGATCGAAATGAATGAGTCTGTTTGAAAATAATTTAAGATTCTTCAAATTCTCGATAAACAAAAACAAATTTAATTAAATTTCCCTTTGAAATATTTCATTGCGAGAAAGGGGAAGAGAACGTGCAACCATCGAA
>Ga0302285_10001573_pt1 | contig 12719 bp, 5 predicted proteins | sample III_Fen_E2_2_FD_200455 | JGI IMG/M metagenome (GOLD analysis project Ga0302285, IMG submission 200455) | Peat permafrost microbial communities from Stordalen Mire near Abisko, Sweden - III_Fen_E2_2 | ecosystem: Environmental > Terrestrial > Soil > Wetlands > Permafrost | place: Sweden: Abisko...
TGTTAGACTGCCTAATATATCTCAAAACTAAGTCAGAAATATCTGTACTTTAGCAGCCGTACATCTTTAATGATTGGCCGCCTCTTCACCCAATTTTGAACATCTTTCCCTCCATCAAAACATCAATCTGCCGCCTTACGACTGTTGTGTTAACGCTATCGTTTTGATTTGCAGAAAATCTAATTAAAACAAAAAACTAGCAAAATCTGACCCCAAAAAAGATTCATAATATCTTCTTTGAATCTTTAGATGGATGTTGTATCCGATTTAAATAATAGTTTCTCCCAGTAACAGCAGTTATTCTATTCCCCTCAATCTTAATTTGTTTTTAAATTTGAATTCCATTCCTTCAAGCACATTGATTGTCATATATTATTAGATTTATTGTTTTAAATGAGTTTCCATGTTAAAAACAAACTGAATGCAGAATACTGAACACAACAACAAAAAGACATATTTTCATTTTTCATAAATGATAATAGATACAATAAGGAACTTTTGAATATCTTTCCATCTTTTGATATTCTTGGGTAACGCTTAACTGAGAGGAAAGGATACAAAACTAAGCATTTTAATATTCGGTAATGCCAGAATTGTGCTGTCTAACTTAACAAAACTCTCAAGCGAAATTCAGTTATTTGAGTGCCAAACATTTATCTTATCCTTTTTATCTATGCCATCTCTGATTTTGAGGTAAGAAACTATCTGGCTATAATTATTTAATGTAATTTTCCCTGAAGAATCGATGGTCCTTAAGATTCTAAACAGTTCTCAATTCATCAGGAAGAAGTAACCTTTTAATTGTTTCAAAGAAAAAAATGTTAAAAAAGTGCAATAAATGATAGTAAATTTCAATAAAGCCTAAACTAGCTTTGTTATAAATTCTGGTTTAAGACTTTTTTAAACAAGTCTTGGGTATAATTAATACTCTACTTTAGCGTCAAAGTTATCAAAATCTTAGAAATAAAAGAAAAAATCAGCATACCTGTTAGTTTTGAAGTAAGCTGAATAAAGTGAAAATTTATTGAGATATTCTGTACTGTTCTCATGACTCCTGACATCAGAATGCAACTTCACTTTAGTTATATCAGCAATATACTCACCAATATCATATCCTTATTTTCTATTGTCTTTATACTCTTTCTCATTTAACTTATATTCACTGACAATCTCCTTTAGAAGATTAACTAAATGTCCATTACCGACAATCATAACAAATCTCTCTGCTTCTTCATTCACTCTCATGAAATTTAGTGCTTACTTTGCTAAATTCTTTTCTCTGATTTTAAAATCATAATCGGATTCACCACAAGCATTCACAATATCCAGTGGACCTCGTTTTATGCCGTCACTGCACTTGGAACATCCTACTTTACCTACTCGAATTGCCCAATTGATTTACTCATTCAAATTCACTATCCTATTTATTTATTCAACAAACCAAAGCAAATTAGACTTAATTATTTATCTATTCTTGATCATAAATAGGTTATATCCTGATTTATTACTTCATAACATCAAACTAAGCTTGTATTTGTTGATTTGTTTTTCCAGCAATTTGCTAATATATTTCATCTTCAATTGACAAATCAGCTAAGAGAATCTTCGAATCAAGGTGCTTATCTTGGCTCAATTAGTTGTAGACAAAACTCAAGAATTCATTTGGTTTAGCTATCCCATCTTCGTTGGAATAAATCTACAAAATGCAAAAAAAAGATTATTTTCAGGAAACAAAAAGAATAAATTGTAAAGCATATCTTTGCCCTTGCTTTCAAGAGCTTAAAGGCATCCATCAGCCATCAGCTATCCAAAATATCCTATTTAAATCATGTTTCAAAGCTTACGATTCTTTCTGTTTCGTTTAAGCGATATTAATCTTTCTAATGGAGAATATATTGCTCAATGTAGAATTTCGTCATATCACCAGTGAGAATCGGTATTTCTCCATAGTATTTCAAGAGCTAATCTGGTGGAGACTATGAAGCATCACCTCCAGAGAATGTGTTCCCTCCGAAAAGCTTGCTCTTGAGCTTATCGTCTTTCTTCGTATCACCTGCTTCCTAGAAAAAAATGTCAATAAAAATATGAAATTTTTTTATCGTTCTAAACTCCTAATTACAATAGCATCTGTAAATTGGTAGTGTTTAAGAGGTGGTAACTCAACAATGAAATGTTTAGTTATCTTATCTTTTAAGAGATGTTCTTTAATTTTGTAAATTCCTTAATAATCTCCATGCTACATACCTAGAATTGTCAAATGCTGTTTTGTGTGAGTAAACTCAACAGTTATTCGTTCATCATCTTTGCTAAAAATTGCATTAATCCCAGATGGTAAATGAATATCCATTTATTCGAGCATATTTCGTGTATGATGCTGATTTAACATTTTGATTTTTAGCTTCTTAAACTAAACTTCATTCTCCATGGAGGCACTCACACCTACATTAATACTCTTGCCATTTTACATCAATAGAGACTCCACTCGCTGGAGTTCTTCGAAATCGAATAAATAAAAGAATTTTTAGAAATACTCTGAGAGATATTTGAGTAATCTCGCTTCATCTCCTTCTAGGCAGGTTGACAAAGCAGATAAAGTTTAAAGAGCGATTTAAGGAGTGATTTCAGAGAGCAGTTTTGACTCAATAGTTTCTGTGGATATTGAAAAAGGAGATGAATAGAAAAATAAATTGTGAAAAGCTTTACACTTGATTATCTTTTGAAGCTTGGGAGATTCTACTGAGAGGTAGTCCATGTTTGTGAGGATTTATGTGTTGGTTTAGACACTCGAAAGAGGGCTTCCTTGGCAGAAAAGATCAACATTTGCTGTGAAAACATCCTTGAAATGGCTGACTATCTTCTTGCGCTCTACGCAAGTTGTTGGATTTTCTACTTTCTTGGAACCAAACTAATTGAAAGTTCTACTTATCGTAGAGAGAGACTTAACGATATTTGAAAGAGTCCTTGAAGAAAGCATTTAGGAATAGTCAGAGGATAGATAGTATTTGTAAAAGAATCTTCTAAAAGTTTAGCTAAATTGGGATAATCTTGTTTGCAGACAAAAATTATGCAAATAATATCTTTGGAAGATTTAAAAAATGCTTCGCTTCAAAATTAACCAAGAAAAAGTATGAAATAACAACAAAAGAAAAGGTCAATCTGAATTCAAAGATCAAAGGAACACGGATAAAAGTTAGTATTAACAAATAATTGTCTTTTGCTAGTTAATATGTTTCATTCTTGTAGGCTTATATTGCCTGTAACTTTTCCTTTTTATTCTTTAGAATTTTTCATTTAAATCTCTTTCATTAACAAAAACTAAAGATGGGGGTATTTAAATAAAAACTAAGCTGTCCACATAACATGAAAGATGTACACACGTTTAGATGTTTCATATGCTTTGATTATGTTAATCACTATTGATCAGCAGTCATGGTGAGTTCAATTTCTACACCAGGGTCGATTCTGAAGTTGGTGATGCTCTTGACATCAGGAACGAGGCAAACAAGATCGATAACTCTCTTGTAAATTCTCATTTCAAATCTGTCCCAAGTCTTGGAACCCTCACCACAAGGTGATTTACGGACAGTGATGACCAAGGTCTTAGTGGGCATTCTGACGGGTCCCTTAACCTCAACTTGTTCGGTCTTCTTAGCACGGCTGACGATTTCAGTGGTAGCCTTTTCGACGGACTTTTGGTTCTTGCAAGTCAGAGTGATTCTGACGCGGACCTTCTTAACGTCCTCCTCTCCCTTCTTAGTTTCCTTTTGAGCGTCCATTTGTGATGTGTGCTTTTACTTTAAGTTTCTAATTTAGTTTATTCTTATTTAATTTAGCTCCCAGCAAGCAGAAGCTTTTCAAGTTTTTGGCTTCCTTGGAGGGCCGTCTTCTTTTTAATTCTAAGACTAAGACGAAGTCTTGCAAAGAAAGGTTCACAAGATCTAATGTTAAATCGATTCAGTGAAGATATTTTGTCTTGTTATGAAACAAAAAAGGAATTAAATAATAATAATAATAATTGTTAACTCTATTTTTAAAAAATATCTTATTTTCTTTCAATCGTAGGCTAATTGCCTTGGTATTCTGTTAAATAATTCTATGATTTGCTCATTTTGCTATTTTCAACAAGAATATTAATAATATTTTGGAGTTAATTTTGTTTACGGAACAATATGAAGGATAAGATAAGAAACAAAGAAGGTTGGTCCAAAGAATCTTGTCATATACATCATCAAACAAAATTAGATGTCCACAAACAGCAAAAATCAGATGAGACTAAGAGATGGAATGGATGTTAGTTGGGGAAAAATATGTTTTTAGGGTTTGAAGTATCACGATGCTTGATTGAATGAGATGAGTGATTTCAATCTAATTTAGAGAATAGAGGGAGGATTCAATAGGATTCTTACTTTAATTTCTTTCTCTCTCAGATGGCAAGTCACATAAACTTTCATAAAAGCATCAATTTTGATATTCTGAGCTTGCATTAGTTGGAAATTTAACAAATGAAATGAAATAAATAAAATGGATCTTTCTTTTTAAAAATATTTGAATGATTTCTTTCCAGACAATGAATTCTAATTGACTATCATATAAACCAATGAGATTGGTGATTGCTTTTCGGGTCTAAGGAATAAATCTGTTGATTAAAATTCTAATGAACTATTTCTGTTTTAGTTTCAACATTTTCAATAAAAAAATAATTAATTATTTTATGAGATAATCATAGTTCTAATCTAGAGCCAAAAACAAAGGCTAAATAATGGAAATATCTTTTAACGATAAATTGCATTCATAGAGAATACAAAAAAACAAACAAATTATATCTCCCCTATGCATTGATTAACTCCTTGCTTTTAACTCAGTTTGATTTCTTGGTTAAAATTTTAATCAGACAAAAATATTCTTTCTAAACAAAAAGTGTTCTTGTAGCAGTAGCAGAAACAAAAGCAGTAAAACTAAAAAGAAGCACAACAAAAAGATTCTTTAGTTGAAATAGTTGACTTTCTAAGCAGGTGATTTTACACAAAAAACTGACAAATTTATTAGAATGTAAGCGAAGGAAGATATTGACAATACTAGCAGTATTATAGTTAGAATAAGCAGTGTAAAATGTGAGGAACTAGTAGGAGTATATCCATCTGGTTTGCGTAATCTCAAGACGACATTGAAAGATCATGTTCAAAAGAAACTCTTCAAATGGGATTCCAAACAATAAGGCATCGTTGTTTCATCGAAATCGGTTAAATAAAATGGACATCAAGCATCTATTCACGATGAATCACCAGTTATCTTCGTTCCTACTTTGTACAGACTTAAATTACTTAATATCAAGCAATCCGATCTGTTAATTGCATCTGTGAACTAAACATTTGACTCTCATATTTCCCTCTAGTTATATGGACTTTTCAATGTGCTTATCTTTGCTGATGATATTTCTGATAAAATCCTTCGTCTAAACTCCATGACAAGTGAATGGATGGATGCCAAGAAAGCCTCAACTGTTATCGAAGTTGGTGATGAAATACAGTTTGAAGTTAAATCTGTCGATGTGCAGGAATTTGGTGATTTCATGCTGATTGGATCACTTAAAAACACTAAACGTACAGGATCGATAACTTCAATAAAACAAAAATACCTATTAGCTAACCATCAAACTGTTGTTTCCCTGGTTTCAAAGAGTCTCTCGAAATACTCTGCTATCAAAGATTGAGAAAATCAAAGGGATTTAGAATAAACTCAATAATATCGGGGGAGAATGTGCTATTATTTTGGATATTGTTGGGGCTAATATGATTAAGAAAGTTCTCTTATTTCTTAAGAAATCATCAAGATAAGACAACTCAAATAGCAGATGGAGTCCAAGGAGGATAAAAAGAAAAATGATTAACACATGTTGAATAAATCTAATAATTCTTGTATTCACATTTTTAAATAGTAATATTTTCGTAAAAAATATCCCAAGAATATTAACATTAATCATGTAATAATCTCTAATTCTTTCATTGTTGGATTATTATACTTTTGATAAACTCCTTTTTTGAATCTAAATATTACGTAATTTCAACGTTTACTACAACAAAAATTCGCGGAAAATAAAAAAAAGAAAAAGAAATAATAATCTAAATGCACATCAATAGTAATTATGATCACTCCCAAATTAAACAGATGAAACTACCCGTCGAGAAGATTGTAGCAGTAGTAGCGTTGACTGATTCTCTACTTTGCACTTGCTAGAAAGCTGGGCTTATATTTATATGGCGTCTTGTTGAAAATTCTGAAAATATCTTAGAAGATTACCAGCATGTAAAGACATATTCCACCAACAAAAATGACATAACAGGACTCACATTCTGTAACCTCACTGGGTCTCTGCTAGTTGAGATCAACTATAGTAGTTTATAATTATGGAGGTTCTCTAGAAATTCTTTGAATGATGTGAACAGTGATTTACTAAAGTTAAAATCCACAACTCATTTCGGAGCATCTGACTAAGACCTTGAGGGGTTGAATATGATCCGTAGTGTGCATGTCAATCGATCTCTTTGCATTGTGACTTTTGCAAATGAAATTAAGATTTGTAATATGCATAATCTTAAAATTATCAAAGTGCTGTTACCTATCAGTTCTGGCAGGAAAAGAAACTCCTTTAGTTAGCCTGCTAAGTTAGAGAAAGCAATACAATATTATTGTAAAGATTAATAGAATAATTCTAGAAATTATGTAGTTGCTTGCTACTCATAGTCCTTGATGTAATGGAACACTGTCAGTGGATAATTTCTTCAAAAAGTTGAAGCACATGGACTTCCTTTGACTGCTTTAACTTTGATTCATTTAAAAGAAGGTAACATTCAATTATTAGCTTCTGCGTCAGGTGAATTCACAGTAAAACTATGGGATCCATGCAGGCTAGTATGTTTAAAGGAAATAAAAGAATCTGGTCATGTTTATTCGCTAAAATGTTCCATGGACGAAGGCATTCTTGTTTTGGATCGATTTTCAACGGGTAGAAATGAAAAAAGAGGTTTAGGTCTTTGGTAGGTGAGTCAATCTGAATCCAGATAACTGAAAATAGTGAAATTAACTAATTTACTTTAGGTTGAAGCAACGAAATGCTCATATTGTGGATAATCACTCAATCAATCTGATGTGTAAGTAAAATACCAATCTAAAGAAGATGCATAGATCGAAAAGGAAGAAAATACTGAATAAAGCATTACCCTTCCTTAGGTATGTGAGTGTCATGTAGCTAAATTTTATGGAAGAAAGTTTCTCAATAAATTACTATTTTAATCGAAGGAAAGAATACTTGCTCTATCTGGACAAGGAGAAGTATTTTCGGAAAGAATCTTAATTTCTGGCTCAATGATTGAATGAAGTTTCAAGAAGGGTTTCTCTTTTTTTTGAAGAAATCTAAGTTTCTTTTCATAATAAAAAATATCATAATTTCCAATTAATCTTTTCAAATCACCATCAAGTAAAGACAAATCATCTTTTTTTTGGATTTATTCGCAGTTCAATCCAAGAAATAGCGTGAGAATCTTTATCTGAAAGCATATTTTTCCTGGCCTTTATTTATTTTTGTATTTTGTTTGCAACTTTTTACTTTTTTCTGAAAATAATTAACTTTAAAAATAAAATGAAAAACAATTCTTTGTCAAAACAAAACCCTGGTTGAGCATAAACCAGATAAAAAGTCAAGAATTTATTATTTCCTTCATTTTCTTCATCTTAATGCAAATCAAAATGGTAATTGCACTAAATTAAACACTCCTGTGAATAAAGATTAATCGTTGAGGCGTTCTTGGAGCATTTTCCTTTGAATCATGCATGAAAAGAGTGGGAAGAGGGAGAAGGATCAAGATAGAAATTTCAAGGCCAAAAAATAATGAGGGACTGAACAAGGGAATCAAAATAAAAGGAGAAGACTCGAGGATAAATACAAATAATTAAAACAAGAAAAAAAGAAGAAAGTATCACCCCAATACACCTACTCAATAGAATAAATGGCTAAGCAAAACTCTCCCAACGCCCCCACTAGGTAAGGATAACAAATAGTTTTGATACTTCTTTAGTTTTCTGACTCTCATTTGACATTTTCTAACTCACAATAGACTCTGGGTCAAGGCAGCTTTCACTGGTTTCAGAAGGTACGATTTTTGACATTTTCATTAGCATATACTTTGATTTTAGAAGTAGCATTTTTTAGGCTCAAAAAACTACAAAAAATGAACAAAAATAGCAGTTCCAGCAATCCTTAAACCCCTTATTTAAGAAGGGAGATAAGGCTCTATTCCAATCGAAAAATTGAATCAATCCATTATTGAAAAGCGGATTACATTAGAACACATTATAACTATTATTTCAGCAAAATTTTTTGCATAACTATCCCTAATTCACTGATTAATTCCATGATTTTAAAAAAAAACAGATCTCACCACACCTAAAACAGCAACTAGGTCCTCCTCAAGCTCCAAGGAGTCAATACCAAGACTGACGTCGCTTACTATCACGGCAAGAGAGTTGTTTACATTTACAAGGGATAAAGCAAGAACGGATCTAACTTCAGAGTAAAATATTACTAACAGCATTTTACTAAGCAAAAATAAACTCATAAGTTCTTTCAGAGCCTTTTGGGAAAAACGCAAAGAATAAAAGCTAATGGACCTGAAACCAAATATTGCTTGCTTAGCAGTTTTTTGAGACCGTGATCATTCCCAAAATTTAAAGGGTTTTTATGAAGCCAAATAGATCTTTTTTTCCTTAGAATGATACTCATTTCACAATTTAGTTTCTTTAATAATTGATAATTTTTGTTGTTGAAAAAACTTAGACCATCTGGGGAAGAATCAGCAGAGCTCACGGAGACTAAGGTGTCGCTATTGCAAGATTCGCAACTAATCTTCCTCCCTCGGCTATTGGCTCTACCCTCAGAGTCATGCTCTACCCCAACAGAGCTTGAAATGAAAAATCTTGAATTTGAAATTTCTATGCACTTGTAAAAATATGAAAATTTATGTATTTACCACCAACGGACTTATTTAAACTACCAAAAATGTTGTTTTCTCTCTTTCTTCAATTCATCACAAGTACATTTATTGAGTCTAAAAGAACAAAAAGGGAAAACAGATAACAAGATTGGGTATTTTATTATGATATTTATCAGCAAAATAAACCAAGAAAATACTAATTTGGCTCATCTCATGAGTTTAGTGGTTGTATTTTTTACTGCCTTGAATTGGTTTACATGATCATTTACTTTATAGCTCGATGCTCAGTTGTTAGTGGAATAACCTATCTGAATAAAGATAAAGTTCTGAAATGGTGATTTGTTTATCGCTTTTAGGTGAAAATATTCAAAGTAAATTAAGATAGAAAAGCAGTGAATGACTATGATGTTTTTCATAGATATTCATCAGGAGAATGAGAAGCAATGAAATCATAGTCTTTAATAATAATATCCCTTCTTAAGATTGATTTCACTCTTGTTAATAAGATATTTGATTTGGGGAGACTAGCACTTAAAAATCTATGCAATTTTCTGAATTTAATTAATTAAAAAATTGAATAAGGTTAGCTGAGTAAAATCAAATCATGTCGTTGATACAGATGATCTAAAAAACTTAAACCCTTCGCAGCCTCAGTTTCATGAGTCTAGCTGGGTTCAGTAGATTCGAAAAGGTAGTCTACAAGGAATCACCTACAAGCATCATTGATTACAGGTAAATATTCTTATCCCTATCTCTATCTTCATCTTTTTCTCATCCCACAAATTACAACTTCTCCTTATCCATATTCTAATCAGAGAATTCCATCAAAAAATAATCTAATTTGTTTTCTCACAGCAAGCTCATCTTTTGTCCACAGCAGAAACTTTAGTTCCAAAAAGATGGCAAGTGTCTGCTGTATTTCTACTAGCCGAGAGTAAGCAAATCGATTTGTTTCATATGATTTCCTGATTATCCTGTTCTTTCCTTTGATCCCTGTTAACTTTCAAAAACAGATATATACTGGAACTTTCCAAAGAGCAAAGTTTTTCATTCCTTTTTACTACATCTGTACACTAATCGGAAATAACCCCTGTAAGTTGAGCAATCTTTCTTTGTGGCTTCACATTACATACAAATATTTTATTTTTCATCCAATAAATGACTGTAATATAGCTGATGATCTTATTTGGGTTATTTTTAGTTTATTTGACGATGCCTGCATCGATGCCTTTCTTCTTTATCGTTCAATGTTTCCGTAAGACAAGAATATTTTTTAGGATTAATCAACTTTCACATTGAATATGCACACCTTTAAACATTTTTTGATAATCCAGTCATCCATAGAGTTGTCATTCAACAATCAAACATGCGTAGAATCCCTCAAGAAATATATCTTCTCGAAGATGGTGAGACAATCGAAGTAGTCTGGCTTAAGCAATTCTATGTAAAATATTATCTTATAAGCAAATTGCAAAAATAAATAATATCGTTGACTCATTTATTATTGCTGTTTCAAAGAGAAAACTCAAAGGTGATCCCTTATCGCAGACTTTCCATGTCACATAGCTAGCATCGCCTTAAACTGGGGAATAATTCAGACCTCTCAGTGGTAAGCTCATAAAATATTCATTTTATTCAATATCATAATATTCATTTTTTATTGAAACAATCTGTAAAAAAAGGTGATATCTTCCCCGGCACATATCCATTTCAAGAAATCGTGCCAATGAAATACGCTTGGACAAAATATTACTTCACTCCTCAGTAATATTTCTACATCCCGAAATATTGCAACTACATCAACATGGAAGTGCTTATTAATGCCTTCAATGGGAAAATTATCAACACTTCCAAAGATTACACAGAAGAAATCGATTATCATCTTAAAGATAAGTACACAAATCTATGAGACAAAAAAACAAATAAATCATTATCATTATTAGTATTATTTCTTAAAAAGTGTGTTTGCTTGCGTAAAAGTAATCCCATTGTTTGTAATATTTCTTCTATTGTGTTCAATTCATTAGATAAGTAATTAAAAAGAAGACAGTTACCTTTAATTTACTCATGAATTTTTGATAACAACATTAATAATGCAACAGAACTTTCATTTTGGCTTTAAAAAATGTAAAATACTTCAAATAGTATTTTTTGTTTCAAAAATAAATTAGTTGTTTATTCACTGAAAATCCAAATAACTTGATACATTTTGTTTGGTCTTTCTAAAGAGGGGAGGGCTAATTTAACTAAAATGGATAAAACTACAAGTTTTTTATTTAAATAGCAGATCTTTGAACATATCCTAAAAAAGGATTTGCTAAATTATCTATGCAATTTCAATGGACCATTGGTGTCTGTTTGAAAGTTTGAATTTTGAATTTCTGGATTGAGTGCACTGCCTGACTTAGGCAGATTATTCAAGCGAGAGAAAGAGAGAGAGATGTAGGTAAATTTTTTTGAATCTGATAGTAATTTGTTTTCACACAAACAAAACTCGAAACAATTAATTAATAAAGATATTCAAACTCACATTCACTTTTTTCAATTATGTTCTACTAACCTAACAACTAGCATAATAATAGCCTCTTGCATCCTACCGATGAGATGTATTTCCATCCAGAGCCATTCCATTAGAATAGCAGAGATACACCAAGAGAATTAAGTTTCATAGTTCTAAAAGAAAATTAAGGAAAAGTTGATTTTGCCAAAAAATGTTCAAATGACTAACAATCAGATAATGAAATTTAAATCCATGAGCAAGCACAAGAACAATGTGATCCTCTCCCTACATGCGATTCATTCATCATGGAGACACCTAAGAAAACTGCTCAGAGGAATAATAATTTCAATCATGATAATACTAGCAAGGATTATGAGCAAAGGAACATGGATGCTTTACTGGTGAGTTGTGTGAAGCGTAAAGGATAATACCATAATAATTATCGAAATTCTGATTATTCATAACAAGAAACTAGCTCGTAGAAGCTCTCATAATCGTCATCCTCAAGGTTGTCTCACTAAGGTATTCGGGAAGTTGCAGAGTTTAGGTTGGAAGAGTTAAAAAAAGATGGGATAATGCAGGAAAATAATAATGATAGAGGATTGAATTAGATGTTTGGAATGGTAGCGAGAGAGATTTAGAATAGCTTTTGGTAGATGAATGATGATAGTGGATTGCAACAACAAAAACGAAGTAAATCTTCTGCATCATTGATGTCAAGTAGTACAGGAGGGAGTGAATACAATGTATGGGAGAATTCTGACCTTGAAATGAGAGGTATAGACACATCGAACTGGATTGACCTTAAACCGGATTAGCCAACTCCATTTACACTTTTCCATCTTTACAAAGCGAGAGCTGGATAAATTGATGGGGTGCCTATTTCAAATTAGCAAGTATTGAGAATTATGGATCGGTTTGTTTAGAATAAAAAAGCATAGAATATCCATTAATATCCTTGGTTTTGCTTTGATGACAGACTAGGATATGCTCACTTGCAAACAGATATTGCTAAAGAACCACTTTGTATGTAATTCATTGAGAAATATCAAGAAGAATAGAAACTCTTGGAACAAAAAAAATAAATCAAAAAATAACATAAATAAGAGATCATTTCGCAATAATCATGCAACTCAGCTGGAACAATTGCTCCGTCTTCTTCTGGTTTTGTGATAGACCCAAAACTAAATAGAAAACAAGTATTGTCTGCAACGCGTATTACACCTGTTGCT
>Ga0302285_10001576_pt1 | contig 12712 bp, 8 predicted proteins | sample III_Fen_E2_2_FD_200455 | JGI IMG/M metagenome (GOLD analysis project Ga0302285, IMG submission 200455) | Peat permafrost microbial communities from Stordalen Mire near Abisko, Sweden - III_Fen_E2_2 | ecosystem: Environmental > Terrestrial > Soil > Wetlands > Permafrost | place: Sweden: Abisko...
GGATATAATCAGGGAATGCTGATAGGGAGAGTAGTAATAATAGTAATTATAACAGTGCTACAGCTATGAGTATCAGTAATCCTATGATAAATAACTCAGCAGCGTTAGCGAGATAGAGCTTAGCGAATCCTATCTTGCAGTCAATGATTCTCAGAGTACATAGGAACAACAATAACAACAGCCATGCCGCTACAGCTTCAGCGAATAATTCATCAATCATTCATAACAATACCTCGGCAGTTGTTGAGTAGAATATCAATGACCATGAGAATATCACTGCAGCCATAAGTAATTTAGCATATCCTCGAAATAATAATCATATTATCTCCTGCTCCTCTAACTCCAGCAACAATAGGCGACACTTACCCAGTAGTGGAAGTATCATGGAGTTAAGGTTTGTGAATCATTCTAAGAACTAAACTCTAGTGATACCCTTAGACCCTTAAATCATCTCTTCTGGAAAGTTCTATTACTGCGCTTGTCTGCGATGCCCTGGAGACACCATCGAGATCGTAAAGGTAAATATATCAATAACTACCCATCTCCTCTCTTATGTTTTCAATTGAATCAAAGAATATATTTTTACAAAATATAACAAAACATTTTAAAACATTTGTTTGCTAATTAAATTTGTTTTTTGTTTATTAGAATCCTTCAAACTCGATTGCAACAAGTAATAGCTTGAGCGTTGAATCGGTCATTGGTGTCTAGCATAATCATAACAACAACAACATTCAATCATAGGCTATGGATATTGAAGAAGAAAGTAGAATGATCAATCATAATCTATCCAATCCATCGATATAATTATCAACATCTCGATAGGAATAATAATAATAATAGCATGTTTAAGTATCTGAATCATCGGTGTCATAACCATTCTCATAACCTTAATTACAATAGATAAGACCACCAACTTCTCGTGCCTAAGGCAGTCATCACCATAATCTTACTGGATCCTAATAATCTCTCTCTGGGAGATTGCCAATCAACAGAGATTCAGAAGAGTAAGATCTCCATGATAGGGAAACTTAGTGAAAACTCAATTTCCTTCTACATAAATTCTTTTCACAACTACTTTAGCATACACCCCCCATACACAACAGCCATCTCTCTCTTTTATTCATAATTTGATAATTAATCTTCTTCTTTTTGTTGTAATTTTCATTGATATTTCGAGATCAATTATGTTTGTGTTACGTATGCTTTGTTATCCACTACTGTTCTTCACTTTCTATATCTTCAAAATGAGTTAAAAATATAATGAATCATCTCAAAAATGGCATCAAGATCAACTCAATTTATTGTATTAAACTCAATCTAACAGCTATTATGTTGCAGTCATAACAAATTCAAATTGTAGTTTGCTAATTGTAATACATTTCATACTCACCAGAACAATAGAAATACTTACAAGTATTTTATAAAATATCTTCTCCGGTGAGGCACTGCAAATATTCATGGCTCTCCGTTTACAATATTGTTTTCTTCTTCTTATGGTTGCTCAAACGTCTGCGTTATTAGCTTTAGAGAAGAATTACTTTTTAGGCTTCGAAGTTGAAGATGATCTTTCTCTAGAGAGATCTATCTACTAAGGCTACTGGATTTATGAAGAGTTATAAGAAGGCATAGGAAGTTACACCACAGGATTATTAGAAAATGCTGCTCCTGGGATTGGAAGAACTGTGTTTTGCTGGGCTGGAGCAGGAATCATAAGGTTATTCCTAATTGGGAATGACTATATTCCATTAGACCGATCAGAAGAAGCAGCAGCTACAGGCACCTAACCCAACTGCTACTACTAAGCTGTTTTTACAGGTAACTACTGCTAGTTCATCTATTACTACTACTGCTATGCTTGACTAGCATTATTGTTATTATTGTTATTAATAGTTGTACTTGTTGCAGTTTATCTTTACAAGGCATAATTATTCCTTTGCAATGCTAATTCTCTTTCTTAATCCCCTTACGCTTGCATCTCCTGCAATGCTTTCTATTATCTTGTTAGATTATCATCTAACTCTTTCTTAAGTCCTTCGTACCCTATTAACTTCGATCGCTGCAATGAAGACAACACTTTCTTCCTCGCTGAGTAGTCATCCAATGCTTTTTACTACACTGTCATCTCCATGGGAATAAACTGTTTCTGTGCTGTTATCTTCTAAGGACTAGATAATTTCACAGGACTTTTATCGTCATCAATAGCATTCATTGTGTTGTTTCCATTACTCATCTATCCATTCAATCGTGGGATATCTAAATCTGCAAAGCTATTATCAGCAGCAGCTGCATCATCTAAATTGATGATCCTACTCATAGTCTTATTCATATTATCGTTAGCTTTACCTTTATTAAACAATCCATTACTATAGCTGCTATTCACATTGCTATTAGCTTTCCCATGATTATTAGTTATTTCTAATAGATTTATACTTGTTTTGTCATTATCTTTCGCTGCAACTTTGGTTTTGAGATAATCTGTTTCTAAAATACTTAAATCAGCTATACCTTCGACAGGGAGTTACTATTGCTATTGTAATTTAGCTGGTAGTATCTCAGCTAGCATGTGTTTCCTCGCTTAGACTTGATATGTTAAGATTATCGCGTACATCGCATACAGCAATGAAAATGCATTAGCGATCACAACATACACAAATGCACAGTTGATTTGTGCGTTGGAGTGCTCCTCTGTGTTGACTAAGATGAAGAAGATCAAGATTAAAACGAAGGATACAGCACGAAGAATGATCGTTAAGATGTTCCAGGAGGATTTCTTGAAAGGTTTAAAGAAGAATATATATAAACCGAAGATTATCTCGATTGATAGCATCAGGGATAATGAGACATTTGGGGAGTTATATGAGAGGACTAAGAGGAAGGAATAGAAATATTTCCTGAGATTATTCAAACCGATGTATCGCTTTGCTAAGAAGACGTGTTAGTTGATTGTCTGGTAGTAGATCTTCGTCGCGAGGGATATTTCTGTGTTGATCTTTGGTAATCGGATGATTTCTATGTAGAATGTCAGGAGGATTAAGATCGTAGCGATGATGGCTAGGATGATTCCTGCGATATCGTAAGCATCTGCACTGTTGGAATGATCGAATAAGTAGAATTACATAATGCTACAGATGCTCAGTTCACTGATGGAAATGTTCATGATCGCTAACGGGAAGGCAACCCTGAAATATGCTTGGATTACACTGCTTTTCTCGAAATCTCGTTGATATTTCTCAGGCATGATGATTTGTTTGTCGTGTTTCATGGCGATGATCAAATGGAAGATGCTTGCTGTGCAGAGGACAACTGCGATGAGAATGACATTCGCGAAACAAGCGATGAAGAAGTCACTGCTGCCGTGGATGGCTTCGAGTTTAGTTAGGTCTCGAGAGCGAATGGGTGTGAGAGAATATGAAGGAGTCAGAAGGATTCGGGTGTTTGTACCGTTTTTGGAAGATCCAAAGGTGGCAGAGAGGAGAAGGTTTAAGTTAAAGCCACGGAAGGCTGATAATGTGTGGTCTAAACCGACTTAGTTGTGCTTCTTCAGCTAGATTAGTTGGCGAAATGATCAGATAAGTATATAAATAGTTATTAAATGTTGTGAGTACATATGAGAGTGATCCAACGAATTAAGAGAATTCAGCTGGTGCGAGGAAAAACTCGGTAGATTTCGTTGCTCCAGAGAGTATTAAAGATGTAAGCGCTTATACAGATTGAGATACTATGCTCGCGATCTTCTGTGCTTGTTCTGACACCGAATCTAAACGAATTTGGATTCATAAAACAGTCATAAATATGCTGTTTAAATTGGAAATAATTTACATTTGCATAGATTATCACCGAAATCGGAATATCCATTATTGCACCTGCATTCTCCAGACAAAGGAGTGCTTATATACTTCTATAAATGTCTCGTTGTAGGGCATGAAGAGCATGCATATTCTGAATTCCCTTAATAGCAGTCCTTGCACGTGTAATGGCATGTTTCTCTGAAGACTAAGCACGTTGTAGCTGAAGTGCAAGAATAGCAATACGATGGGCATGGCAGACATGCATATGGCAATGCTGGATCGTAGTAATACGATATATTGCATGTGAGTGCTGGATGAAGGATGCACGATTCAGCTGTGGAATCATACCAATATCCGGAGTTGCAATATTAGCACGTTGTCAATGTTAAGCATGTCTGGCAGTTACTGATGCACTGAACACAAGACACGCCATCGAAGAAGTATCCACTTGAGCAAATTGAGCTTAGAATACATTGATTCTGTAAGACAAGGACATATCCTGTTTAGCAGACTCTGCAGCCAGTTTCTGTGTCATTATCGCACTCCAAGCAATTTGGATGGCATGATGCTGTGTTAACAAACATTATGCATTTAGAGGTTATGTTGTTCATTAAATAACAAAATTAATAAATAATGATTTGTTGTTTACTGCAAGTTTTGTTGTCATCATCTGGGAAGTATCCTACACTGGGACATGTATCGACACAAGTCAATCCGAGGAGATATTATCCTTGTTCGCATTCGATGCATTTTCCCGTGTCAGAACATCGCAGACATGAGCAGGCTAAACAAGTATACAGTGGTGATGGAACTGTTGCAACTAAGTAATGCTACTAGTCATCGCAGAATTGCACACACCGTTGAGGGGATGTATTCAGGAGATAGTAAAACGCTGCACAGGTGAGACACTGTGTGCTTAAGGCACCGGAGCAAGTTGCACAGGAGATATCGCAGTATGTGCATGTATAGTAGTGGTTCCCGGCAGAATCAACTGCTGCTATGGTGACTTAATTTGTCTCACAGCTACTCGCGCATTTCCCATAATTAAAGTACTATCCCGTTATGCAAGTCAAGCATGATCCACTGTCATTAGGGAGACTGCAATACCCACATGTGCTTAAAGCTGAGCTGTAGCATGCCTAGCATTCTCTGGATGTTTCGACTGCTACATATCCATATCCACAGTCAGCTACACACATTTTACTAGCAGTCTTGTAGTAGTATCCCGTGGAGCATGTCTAGCAAGTAGTATTGGAATCGCAGACATCGCAATTCGAAATGCAAGACGTGCATGTGTACGTGTTGTAGTCGAGATACAAGGTAAGTCCGCAAGCACTCACGCAAGAGTTATCGTATTGTAACTTGAATCCAATCGCACAATTCAAGCAATCCGATGCCAAAGGTCCAGAACAGTCCAAACAAGCTGGATGGCATTCCTAGCAGCTGTTGAGTTAGCTCGCTTAGGAGTCGCTGCTGCTGATTTCGATTGTCGCAAGAGGGTAGGTATTGTATGGGCAAGCTGCAATGCAAGTTGAACGGTAGAGATATGTGTAACTATTGCAGGTAAGGCAATTTGTTGCTGATGATCCACTGCATGTCAAGCATGATTTATCGCAGAGTAAGCAATAAGCAGTGAGTGAAGTAGCAAAATTGCTTGGATCGAACAGATAATATCCATCTGAGCAGGCTTCAACGCAGGTGTTTTCTTAGACTATTATGTAGGCTAGTGAAGAAGTTGTCGTTAAGCAAGCAGCGCATTGAGAAGATGAAACTTGAAATTGCTTGGCAGGGCAGCAAGAGACACTACCCAATGTAGTGATAGGGTAGCTGCAAGAGCTAGGTGTTGCCATACATATAGAAGTCGCAGTTTGAATATTCCCTGCTCCACATGCAATACTAGCCTGGTAGCATTATGTTGAAAGTGACCCATAACACCCTAAACTTAACGCTGTGCATGCAGCATCACAAGCATGACAAACATTAGAGCTATCAGAGTAATACCCTGAAGCGCAGGTTGCTGAGCACGTCACATAGGTGCTTCCAGTTGTGTATGTTGTCTTCGCAGTGCTTAAGCAACTCGTGCATAAATTATTATCACATTTATCGCATAATCCAGTGGAGCAACCAATACAAGTCTACGTTGATAGATCGGAGTAAAATGAGCTTGGGCAATCCAGAACGCAGCTCCCAGAATACAGAAAGTAGTTTGGATTGCAGGTTGCACATGCTGTCACAGAAGTGCAAGTCAGTGCGTTACTGCAGGTCTTACAGCCGATTGGGCAATATTAGCATGATCCACAGATTAAATACCATCCTGTGTTGCATGCCGTGCAGACAAAGGCAATGTAGAATGCCGCTGGACATATTGTGGATATGCATGACGAGGCGCTAACGAGCTATCCATTCACGTAAAGTTGCTGAAAAAGAGAAAAAAGGATAAACAATTAAATCAAGAATCTGAAAATATTTGGAGGAATGTTCTTCTTTTTTACTTGATCTGAGATTTTGCACTTGCAGTTGGATCCAGTGTAGCCGTCTAAGCAGTGACATGTGCCATTGTTGCAGTATCCGTTCATCGAGCAGTCCGAACATATTGTAGATTCAACTGAGCAGAAACTAGATATGTCAGTAGGGCATGTTATTGTCCCAGAATATCCCGTCACTGAGAACACCTGTGTACCTGAGCTTGTGCAGGTGATTGTAGCAGTTCCTACTGTGATTAAAACGGTCCCTGCGCTGCACGTAGCGTAATAGCAAGCTGTTGTATCTGTTTTAGCAGTTTACGTCGCATCGATTAACGTAGCTGTGAAGCATCGACTGCTATCTCCATTGAACTCACTCGAGTACGACAAAGGATTGAAGTTCGTTGAGTCACTGCAGTCCACCGTTTCGGAGTAGTACTTACACGTCGAAGAATACGGTGATTGCTGATTGCAACTCGACTTTGAAACACCTTAATTATCACATCCCGTGGCCAAAGCAGTTGTGCAGAATTCACTGAAACTTTTGCTGCTCGCACAGGCATCAAAGAGAAAATCACATCCTTTGCTTTTCCCCCAGAGAGTCGCTTCAGCTTTGGTGGTGTCTACTTGGTACCATCCAGTGTCTTTAAGCAATCCCAAGTCGAACACGCTGAAAACTTATTTCGATGTCATTCTGCTAGCGGTCATTAAATCGTCATGAAACGCATTAGCTTCAAAGTGATTCCCAACGCTATCTCCAGTTCCTGCATTCTCCAGAGGTACACCTTCAAGATAAGTACACCCGAAATGAGTCTAAGCTGCTGCGAGAAGATTCGGTGTACGAATTATTGAATTTGTCTCACTAGCAAAGAAATCGTGGGAATCGGAGAAATATGAAGAATCATAAGGATTGCCATTTGCGTCCTTCCAGTATTGGAATAGCCACTAAGAGAAACCTAAGATATGAATGAACTAATGCGCGAAGAGTTGAACGTACTTGTTGAAATCGGCATTAGAGACCTAAGAAATTACACACAAAAAGAGTGAATTATCTCATTGATAATGTGAGAAAAGAGATTATCTTACAATCGATAGCTAAGCGATATTGATTATGACCCTTCCGAAGATAGCCCTGTTGTCTCCATCTTGAACGACACATGCAGCTCCGTTAGCAACCCAACTGTCTGCGCTTATGTTTTCATATGTGTAATATATGTGCAAGTCAGAGTTAGCGATTCCAGTGTTAGCATCGCTGGTGAGAACAGTGACTCCCCCGCATGTTAGTCCTTCTTGTTGGAAAGGGAAATAAAGATTGCCTTTCTTTCTTTGAACTGCCAGCGTGTCTGCGAAGAGCTATCCAACGACTGCTGTGAGCTACGTGATTTAAGCTTGAAGAGTTGTAGTTAATCCGCTGATTCTTGTGAAATCGCCAGTGATGCGTATTGGAAGGTAGTAAGTTTCAAATAACATGCGAGAGTGAGGTGAAAGAGAAGAAGAAGATGAAGAAAACACAGTTTAACTATTAATTGATGGTACTGAGGTTTTGTCATATCTATGATATTTACTATCACTGCTACTTTTGTCTTTCTTGTGTGTTTCTGCATTTGCTGTGTGGCTAGAACTTGAGTGTGGGCAGCTAAACTACTTGCTCTCGCCACTCACAGTTATCAATGCCAATAGAAAACTCAGTGTCTTTAGGTATGTTGATAAAAGCATTTTTTGTTTTTTGAAAAATCTCCAAATCACGCTGCTTTGCAATATCGCTAAAGTATTATTATTGTTATTAATTATCTTGTCCATCCTGTAATTCTTTTCTTGTTTCTCTTCTTCTTTGGATTTGTATCTTGAGATCACAATCTTCAATGAACGACTGATTGGTGATTATTCAGGCTAGAATTTAACAAATTGAAATGGGTCGATCGAGAGATATTTTAGATTCAAATATTAATTCCACATACTTGTCTTGAAATTAACCAATGTGGCAATCTGTAGAGTTACTAAACCTTCCCTTCTATTTAGATTCAATCTCTAATGAAAGAAATCCGAGAGATGTATTTATGTTCGAACTTTAGAAAAGAATTACCAATGTGATCATAGAAAGAGATTTCACTGTCTTTTATATATCTCTGCCATGTTAATAAATAATTCATACTAATAGTGACCTTAAACGAGCAATCTATTAGATGCAAATTCTTTTGAACTCATTTACCATCATATTGCTTATGATGTTCTTATTTTCTGGAATAGAAATAATACTATTGTAGAATTCGATGACAATTTTTCTGGAATTTATAAAAGTTCTAAAAATTGTTTGGAAGAATGAAAGAAGAAACAGGTTGAAAAGGATGAGAGAACAAAAGAGATTCTAAATATATTCAATTAGAAGAAAAATAAACAATTAGCGGAGAATTATCACGCAGACAGATAAAATGAATACATTGATTTATTCAAGAAACAAGCAAGCAAGAGAAGCTATTGCATCAACTAGACTTAGAGAACAAACTTTAGTATCTGATAATCTCTTACTTCTCGAAAACCTTAAAGACAGCTCTTTCAAATTATTCATTGCACAGGTCGAGAACATCCATGAATTACCTTTGAAGGTTCTTAGTTAGATCTTCAGAATACTTCCAACCTCAGGGTAAATCATAGTTAGATTTGCAGATATCTCCAAGGAGGAATTTGAATCATTCCTGAAGTTACTCAGAGCAGTTGGCTTCAAGAATAACATTCCTACTCAAGGAGCCTTATCCAATGAAGTTGTGTTCATTAAGCCTGCATTTTAGCTAGCTGCTCAACTCAAGAGACCCGTTTAAGAAAAGGTTACAAGTGCTACTGACTCAAAACCAACAGAACAAAACAATAACATTTATGGGTAATACATGCCAAGTCCAGTTGTGCAGGTTGAGCCAGAAATCAAAAAGAAAAATGCTTTCGAAGTTGCCGCTAGTTCTCAAGGTGCAACAGTCGATGAAGCTGCATTACTCAAGAACGATCAGGTAGAAGCACCTGTCAAAGAAGAGAGCTGCTCGACAAAGCCTAAGGCTTGCAAGAATTGCTCTTGCGGAAGAAAAGAAAAAGAGTAAATAGATGATATACGAATGCAAAGAGAATTCTTAGGGATATGATAATATGATTTATTCGATCATAAAATTCAAGAAACTCAAGCAAAAATAATGAACTTTTAATGTGCTTTTTTGTTAGGGAAAAAGTAAGCGAATCTGAACTCATCCAATAACTTGAAAAAGGTGACATCAAGTCCAGCTGTGGTAACTGTTATCTCGGAGATGCTTTCCGATGTGCATCTTGTCCATATAAAGGTCTCCCTGCATTCAAGCCAGGCGACAAAATCAAGTTAGACTAGCAAGTTAACGATACCACTGGAGTAAAAATAATTCTAAAATAGAAAATTATTGTTAGAAGAATATTTAAATGATACGTTGTTGTTTTGAAATACTCAGGGACAAAGCCAAGACGGTGAAGTTAAGGTCACTGGAGGAAAAGTTAAAATTGATCTTTGAAAGAAATACAAGAAAACATAATACAAAATCATAATTGTTTTGTGATTTACATTGCATTATTCAGCTGAAAAGTAGTTGATTTGTTGTATGTTTTTCATAAAAATAAGTTAACTATGCATAGTCTAAATTTATAATACAAATATGAATACAATCTCAACAACAAAAAATATAAAAATTATCTAAACAGGAAATGAAATAATATTTCTTGTGTTTTATTCTCCTATCAACAAACCTTAGCTAATGCCTTCTTTGACGAATCCTTTTATTGAATTGTTTATGCTCCATATTTTTTTGTGGATATGTTACTATTTTTATTATTTTTACTATCGTTTTTAAGTTTAATTGTCTTTTTATTATCCTCTTCTTATTCAGGAATAAGACTTCTCTTTTAATATTAACTATCCGAAGGTTATTGAAGAAGCAGACCAGAATACTTAGGTTATATTCTACTTGGATTGTTAAGATCACTGATTTGTTATGATGCAGCTCTAAACGAATCTTTGATCTAAATTGTTTATTTGTCTTTTTCTGGTTCAGCAGATGCTATTCTACTACTGTTATAATAATTTTATATATTATTACGATGACTTTCAATCCCCCTTGCATTTCTAATACTCTCTAAAGCTAACTAAGATTGCTAAATCTAAGGCCATAGCGATGGTTATGATAAGATTTATTTGCTTTTTTGGAAAAATTTTGCATAATCAATTTCTTATTCTTGAGCATTTCTCGGTATCCTCAGATAATAGTACACAATATGCTCAAATATTGGTTGAATAATTCTTTTCCTTACAACTCTAGTTATTTTTCTAAGACCCTTCTTGATCTTCCTCTTGTTCCTAAGTATTCTCACAATTCCGAAGAATACTTTTAATTGCATTTACGTTGCATATTGCTTCTCGGCAATGATGAGTTTATTCTTGGTGTAATTTCTTAGTAAATTAAAGTATTTTTGAAGATGGAGCAGAGTGAATAACGCATTCTTAGTTATTTTAAGATTTCTTCTTTACCATTTTCGCAATGTATTTCTCGCTTATCGTCTGTTCACAATCTTAGCGATTAATTCACATTTTTTGTCACTAGCTATGCGAAGATGTTGCCAAGATTCAGTTAGTATTTCTTGTGCTTTTTTCCAGAGAATTACTCTCAAGATTTATGCAAAATATTAAGCTTTTTATAAAGATCTTTGCTTTCTAGAATTCTCTTCCCAAATTCCTTATTGGCTCGTTACCATTTGTCTGTAAGAAATATTTGCAACTCCCGAGTTATTCAATTAAATACTCTTTAATCGATTCTCCAAGCTGCTGCTATCTAATTGAGCAGTTAATCTATTCCCTGATGTATTCATTCTTCCTCTGGTTTATCCCTCTTCATCACTTGACTTTATCTACTAATTCGATTTACTTTCTAATTCCTTTTCCTGTTTACTTTTAGCACTTTGTCTTGAAATATTTAGTTGAATATCCCTATTATTCTGTGTTTCATAAGTATTGCTCTATGCATTAGTTGCATATTCCTAGTCTAAATGTGATTTTTGATCTAAGAATTCTTGTTAATTCTCTATTGTTCTCGATTAATCAATGTTCTTTTTCATAATATTATCCATAGATTATTCTCCTTATTTTCGAATCATTGAAGTTTATTATTTTAATGATTCCTGCTATTAAAACGATACTTATGAAGGTCTAAAAGGCAACGCTGAAGAACTTCTTCTACTTAACTACGATCCTCTCTTAATATTGATCCTAGCTAATGTGCTGTTTAGCTCATCAATCACAGAAGTTTACTTTTATTCTTATTCTTTCTCATTTTACACCGATAATCTCGATTTATCTTTAACACTTCCCATAACCGATTCACTTTATTTCTTCAGATTAAGTATACTCTACTCCGCTTTGCTTAGCTGTGTAGCTGTCCCTGCTGTTCTGTCGTCTCGTTTAGAGTTCTAATTCGATTACCTTCTGCTTCGATTACCAATATTTTCAATTGCTAAGAATATCTATCCAGCAGGATCGAAGATTTTGAAACAATTTTTTATTTTTTAGAATTTCTTAATCACCGCTGCAGAGGACTGCTCTAACTCGCCATAAAGGAGTAGCTCATAAGCGATCAATAGGCTTATCATCTTCTCAACGAGACTCTCGAATATTACTTCCATATAATCCTAATTGAGGAGGAACAAAGGAAAATAACTTCTCAGCATTAGCATCTCTGTCTATTAGGATGATCTTTATTTGTCTTCTTGCTAAACTCCTTATTACACTTTTACAGCATTGGCAGCTTGCTCTTGCTGTTGCAGAAAGTAACTTGCATTTTTCGGTGTAAGATCGCTCATGTTCTTTGAATGCGCCTACTTTTCTTTTAAGTTCTTTTACTCTTTCGCATATTATCCAGCATTATCAGTGCTCAAACCGAGCTCACTCCTGAATGTATATTGTTATTCCTGCTATTATTATTGTGGAGGCTGCTATTATTATGAAAGATTACTCTCAGGTCTTCTATTTCCTTAACCAAATCCCTCAAAAGTAACTCCAAGATGTTCTTTTACAAACAGATATTCCTTGATCTCAGGTGGTTCAGATATTTTGTAAAGTTCATCGAGAAAGCAAGCATATCCATATGAAAGATCTGAATTTAACCTCTCCTTATCGACTTTTTCATTCTCTTCGCATTAGCTTTGAAGGAATTACTCTAAACTATGTTCATGTCTGTCCCTGTATTTATCAAGGATTCTATGCAAGAGATCGATTTAAATCGCAGAAGGAACAGCTCCAATATTCACTGGGGCATTCAAGAGACGACTCCCCAGCATCTTCCACAAACGGATTAAGAACCCTCCAAGGAGTATGCTGCTGGCACTCTTTTTGAGCTTGAGCGTTGGATCGTTGTTTAAAAATGCCATTAGAAGATCGAAAAATTAAAAGTCAATATCTCCTAC
>Ga0302285_10001579_pt1 | contig 12691 bp, 5 predicted proteins | sample III_Fen_E2_2_FD_200455 | JGI IMG/M metagenome (GOLD analysis project Ga0302285, IMG submission 200455) | Peat permafrost microbial communities from Stordalen Mire near Abisko, Sweden - III_Fen_E2_2 | ecosystem: Environmental > Terrestrial > Soil > Wetlands > Permafrost | place: Sweden: Abisko...
TTTTCAACTAATTTTTGTCCTATTTGGATGGATTCCAGTACATCAAGTCAATGCGAAGAAATTGAAAAACTATGTCCTCAATTAATGTCTTTAACAGGATCTCGTGCTTTTCAACGGTTTACGTTCTCACAGATTCTCAAAAAAGCTTAACTTCAAAAAAATATCTTTGAAAAAACTCAACATATCAGCTTAATCAGCTCATTTATCACCGAAGTATTCTCAGGTAAATTTCTAAGGATAGACATAGGTGATGGATCTGGCATGAATCTCATGAACCTTAGAACAAAGTAGTATGTTCCTGCTCTTTTAGATTATATTCCTTCTTTGAGATAGCTATTAGGCAATTTCTAACCTGTTCTGAGCTGGAAGATTGCAGGGAATGTAGCTGAATATTTTCAAAGAAGATACCCTAACATTTTCAATGACTCAACGAAAGTCATTTATGGTACGGGAGACAATTTAGCTTCTATGGTTGGAATTGGATTACTTAGCAGTGAAGATCTAGCAATTAGCTTTGGTACAAGTGATACACTTTTTGGTTTGATAGATGAAAAGAGCTTAGATGTCACAATTAATTAGAATGTAAGTGTCTTTGCATCACCTTTAGATCCTCAACAGGTATTGAAATAAAGGAATTCATAATTGGGAAGTATGTTAAAACAACACACTCCCTCTCATTTTGTTTATTCTAAACATCAAATATTTTAGTCTGTTTGATTATTTTCTATTTTTATTTGGATCTAGTATGTGGTGTTACTGTGTTAAAAAAACGGAGGACTTTTACGAGAGAGTCTGCTTGCTGAAAGTAACCTCACTTGGTAAGAGTTGGAAGACTTCTATTTCAATTCCTACACGCGTAAAGGATTCTATGGAGTTTTTCTAGCTTTACCTGAGATTGTTCCTTCAATCAATGCAGCTTTAAGGGAGATTCGTTGTGTTTCTTAAAATAGCAATACTATTACTGATTCTTCGATGGAAACACTCTCTCCAGCAGAAAAAGTTATTTTAGCAATTGAATACAAACTGATGTCGTTGAAGCTAAACTACAAAAGAACTGGATGCACAATCAAGAGACTCATTCTCACTGGAGGTGGAGCATCTAACCGTATCATAAGAGATATTGCAGCACATATTTTCGATTGTTCAGTGTATGTTTAATCCTCAGATGACTCAGCGGCGATAGGGAGTGCACTTAGATCTTATCATGGATATTTATGTGAATCTTAGAAGGAGAAAGTAGATTTCTAGGCTGTTTTTAAGGATAGTCCTATTTATGCTTGGAAAGAAACAAATAGACCAAATAATGAGGAATTGATAAGGTATTTTGAAAAGATTCTTCAGCCTTTGGAGACTCTTGAATAATAGCTTCAAAAAGAATATTAATATTGAAGGAAGAAAATGTAAAAAATGTATTTAGGTCAAACTAAAAAGTTTACTCTTGATAATTATCTTGAAAAAAAATATGCAAAAGTTAGAGCATTTCACTGTTTAAAGTTGTTCTAAGCCTTTTGGAGGGGTTTCTATTCCTAATAGCAATCTACAAGAAAATTGAAATAATTCATAAAAATTATCTTAATTAAAAAATCATATTTTTTTGCTTAACCAAACAAAAACAATTCAAACGAAAATAACATAGATAAATTGGGGGGGGGGAAGGAAATGCTTGTTTAAAATTTAGATTTTTCATATAGTAGTGGGGGAAGCATTTTGTAGAAGAGAGAAAGAACACGGCTCGATTGGAGGACCAAAAGCAAAATTAAATAAAAATAATTAAAAGTTTGAGTTTTTAAAAATTAGATAGAGCTACAGAATACGAAGTTTTCAGGAACACTTTAAGACATGGAGAAAAAGAAGTACACAGGGTATATTTTCATTGCCATTCAGAAAAGCTGAATCCTTATTTAAAACCTCTTATTTGAATTAAAACAATAATGGATATGATCTTAAACAGGACAATTGGCGATTGCTCAAATGATCAATTATAGATGCTACAATCATTCAGATAATTTGCAGAGATTAAAGGATGCTCAGAATAAGAATTCGATGATCATTACCTTCTCAGATTCCTGCGTGCAAGGAATTTCTCTTTTGAAAAAACTACAAAGATGTTCTCAGACTTTATTGATTGGAGAGTCAAAAATGGAGTCCAAGATATCATGGTAGACTCTATTTTTATCTCTTTAATGTTATTAATAGCATTTTATCCTTTAAATGGCTTGCTTAAAATGTGTTTTTGGCTTTTAGAAATTTCATTTTACTGAATTGAATGATGTAAGGATCCACTACCCGCATGGCTACCACAAAACAGATAAAATCGTAAGCAGAATAATATATTTTAGTGATACTTTTAAACCTAAAAAAGTAATAATAATTGAATATTAAAAGGGACGTCCAGTTTACTATGAGAGAATAGGAATCCTTAAGCTTACACAGCTATTTTAGGTTACAAGTGAAGAGCGTCTCATTAAATATTACATTCAATCATATGAGTTATTGCTGAATGTAATTTTTCCAGCTTGCTCTAAAGTCATGGGAAAGCGAGTAGATCAGACTGTTACAATTCTTGATCTCAAAGGAATTCCTATGAAAATGCTCTCCAAACAAGTCTATAACTTCATTCAATTAGCTTCGAAAGTTGCTTAAGAGAACTACCCTGAGATTCTTGGTAAAATGTTTATTGTTAATGCACCTATGCTCTTCTCTGGAGTCTGGGCTGTGATTAAACCTTGGATTGATGAGAAGACAAGGAATAAAATCACCATTATTGGGTCTGGATACAAAGAAAAACTTCTTGAATTGGTAATTCAAAAAACAATAAAAAATACTTTTTTGTTTTAACTTTTTGAAAATAACTTGAACATTTTTTTATCTGAGTAGATCAATATCGAGAATATCCCTTAATTCTTAGGTGGCACAAGTGATTCAGATATCTCTTAGAATATTGGACCATGGAATCCATCAGGCGAAACTCCGTAGATTATTATATTTAAAAATGAAGATTGATTTAATTTTTTTTCTAAACGATTTTTAATGTCAAATCGAATAGTTTATTCCCTTGCGAGCAACGACCCAAAAGCTAATAAGAGTCTGTTGAAAAATAGCCCGAAGAGAAATAAAATGAAGAGGAAGAAGAGGAAGAAAAACAAGAGAAAGAAGCAATGGATTTTATGGCTTTGAGAAATGCTCTTGCAGGAAAACTCAGTGGCCCATTCAGTAAAGCACCTCATAATCCTGAGAAATATGAAATGACTACTCAAGGGGCTAAGTTTTAAGTGAGTGATACCCCGCTGAATACTCAAGTTGAAGAAGATAATAATTGAAGAAATATGGCTATGTTGAGGCATCCAAATAAGAATTAAGAGCATAGGTGTGGTCTTGAAAATGTCTCTTGAAGAGGAGAATTATTCTATCTTACTGGAGTGATCAATCTTTCTTCATTCATTTTTTACATTATCAGTATTTTCAAATTTAAGTTGAGTTGTAAAGCACCCCGAACTATATTTAGTTCTTCTCAACTTCAGCCTTCGAATATTTTATTCTTTGAATGTATCCTTTAAAACAATTTTATTTGGAGCTTTCATGCATTTACAAACACTCATAATATCTTTAAAATATGTTTTGGTTTATTATTTTGATCGCATAACAACTGTATTTTGAATTTGTAAATTGTATTCTAGTTTGTTTATTTGTTACGCAAATAAAAAACTACATTATTACTTAAAAGAATCAAAAAATACACTTTTCAATCAGAGATACTTCAAAAACTCCCAAAAAACTTAAGTTAAATAAGTGTAAGTTTTATTTATTATGAAGATTTCAAGAGATTTTACTGAAAATATAATTGAAAACACTCCAACTTTCAATTGATTTACTACATCTCGATATAGTACAATTAAATGAAAATAAGTACAACGATCTATCTCCCAGCTATTTGAATGGATTGTCATAGAACTAACTAATAAATAAGAATACGAATAAGGAGAATAGTAATAATTTAGTGGTTATTTTAGTTTAAAGAAGAAAAAAAGAGAGGCAAGTTTCGCCTAGTCTGCAAAATTGAACTGATATTCAAAGAGGGCTCATATGTAGGTAAACTACCTCTCTTTGAGCCTGAAAGAAGGAAGATTCTAGAGCAATACTCACAGGTTTGAGATTAAACTTGTATTAACATGGACTTGGCTGGCAACTTTGTTTTTACAAGTAGGATCATTTAAATGCTTAGGGAATAAAGGAGACACATAAAACTTTTAAAACTAACTTCTTGAAAACGAAAACTAACAGAATAGAACCCTCTCAGGTACGTCATTCATATTTCTTGAAGTCCTTCATTTTCCAGTGACAGAACAATCGTGTGTTGAGTACGATGAGAATCAAATGGTCGCTTTAAGCAGTGATTTCCGACAGAATCCTTTCTTCGAGAGATGGATGGTCTATTCTGCAATCAAAACAGTTATCGGCAGCGATGCGCAGGTATCATTTAAGTGCGTCGAGACTATTGACAAAGATGATAGCGATGATCTTAACCATCTTTATGCAGGCAAATTTGGTAGCAATTCTGTGTATTATCTAGAAAGCAGCTAGTATTGGATGAGCATTCCAACAATGCACTTTGAGAATATCTACATGATGAAAGCAGATTTAATAAGAATAGCTTCATAGAATATATTTAAGTACTTGAACTATTTATTCTATCTCGCAATATTCCTGACTCCCGCAGCGACAGGGCTGATTCTACTTCTCATGAAAGATTTAAAAAGTTTCTATGACTATCAGGGAGTAGTGTTCAGCGTGTTTAGATATTTAAATCGGCAAGGTGATTAGCAGATGTTCCTGTGGATGAACAAGATTCTTGCATTTATTGTGGCTATTTTCTTCTTCTTTCATTATGCGATATTGCTGAGTGAGATGACTGCTCTTAGAACAATTTCCTTGTCAACTTCTTCTCAATACAATAGAGACTCGTATCGAGCAATCTAGACATCACAAATTGATATACTTAACCAAGGGAGTAGCTATTATTTTCTATACGCAGACACTTTTCAATTTCATTTCTTGAAGCAGAACTACATTATCAGCAACGAATTGCAAGATTCATCGATAAATCACTACAATCTGCTTCTTAGCAAGACTTTTTTCACTGAAGCGCAATATCAAGCGATTCTACTCCATATGCTTGAGCTCTCATCGGAACATTCCACGCTACTATCCACCAGCTTCGAAACAAATTCCAATGTGCACAGTACAGATGTCTTCTATAATTGGCTTCTCCTTGCTGCTGCGTTGTTGCTTGCTGTCGTCTTTTATCTCATATAAAGTCGATTCTCCTCCATAAACTAATATACTGAAATAAAAAGTTTCCGTGAAGGTCGAAACAGATTAATTGCAAACATTTTTCATATTGATTTTAAGCAATAAATTGAACGTTTCATTACGATCGTTTATGCATCGAGCTAGCTTTAGAACTTTAAGTAGATTCTAATATCGAAAAAAATGATTCTAATAGGCAAATAAGTATTTAGAATTATTGAAAAAAAGAGGAAGAAACTACAAAAACATCGACGAAAACAGAAATTCAACACACTTTATAATACTAATCTTGTTAAAAGTAAATAAAATCTCTATTAAGTAATCAAGGGCTTCATAGACCTCGATCGGAAAGGGAAAATAGCATAAACTCCACGATTGAATATCTATCGAAGAAAAGGGATTTCCCCCCTTTAGCCATAATAATCGATTGCTGAAAACTCCTTGCAAGCTAAAGGACCACAAAGACAACAAAAATTAAACTTAATCAGCAGTAATCTTCGAAGAGTTGAAGAAACTTCTGAAGTAATCTCTCCTGAAGCATTCAAAAGAAGACGCAAGGGAAGCCATGAAGAATTTAACATTTTCCAATCAAATAAGCTAGCTCGCAAAATGAGCTAATTGTATCCTTCTTTTTAAGTAAACAGGAACAGAAACATCGACATTAGCAGCTAATCGCATTCTCAGTAGATATCTCCAGCTCATAAACATTCTTCGAATCACTATTCCTTACCATAAACATAAGAGATCTTGCAATCGTAAGAGCTTGAAGAACCCTTCAAAAGTGTTCAATACATTAAGAAAAAGCACACTAATTTCATAGAAGAAGATTCTTCGCAAATCGTGAATAAAAAACGAGGAGTTTCTTCACCTGGCAGGATAAGTAAACAAACCATATCTCCTCTTTAGTCTGACAATAATTTCGGTGATGATATTGATGAAGGCCCTCTTGAAACAGTGATCCGTTGCAATCCTGCAACAAATAGGAACATCCACTAATTTTAGGAACAAATAATCCATCCAAATTCAATTAATTGCTTGATTAATAGCAACTAAGTTAACACCCAAAATATGAATGGCTTAAACTTCTAAAGCATCAAAGATTAGGAATTCATTAATTCTGGTTCTTATTAGTTATAATTGAATGTGGATAACGATGATAACGATAATGAACTAAATCGAAATGAGAATTATTTTGTCACTCCCGTTTCTGGATAAGTTTCAACGTTTCCATTTGGGCAGGAATCAACACCAGAAAAAAAAGATGGAATAAACTCATATGATGATAATCCTCAGCTAGGGAAACATATTAGACAGCTAACTACGATAGATTCAGAAATTACAGAGTTATTGAGATTCCCAGAATAACACCTCAAAGTATCCTTCAAAGAGTGAATTTATTAGGAGATTCAAAATAGTTTGTTTTCCAACAAAGTAAGAGTAAAATGAAAATTCTTTTTGTTTTTGTTCTAACCTCACACATATCAATTTGTATCTTATTTTTGTTACTTATCATATATTTTCATTTATTCAATTATTGTTGTTAATCTCAATTGACAATGATAACACTTTTTAATTAATGCGTTATTCTTAGATTATTTATTTTTTTGGTTTGGATTGGATTGGGGAAAAATAAATATCAAATAATTTATTAATTTGAGTAGTTCTCAATTATTGCAAAAATAATAAGTGCGAAAACAAATTTATATTAATTCAAAAAACCCTATGTTATGATGAATGAACGTAATTGCGAAAAATCTAAATACTCCCTGGGTAAGATTTTGAATTTCAATCAAAATAATAAATAATTCTTAAATTTCATTTATAAAGGGGCTCTCTGAGGGCTGAGCTGAATTGAACTCAGAGAAGAAAGGAAGAAAGGAAGAACTGCACTTTTTGAATTTCTGGAAGTGTTATTGAATTCGGTAGTTTGCATTTATTATTTCTCAAAGGTTGAAAAACATTTTTTCTGTGAGTCTTATCTTATTTAATTAACCATCATATCTTACTGAATCTAAGAACTTGTTTACACTAATACTCAGGCCATGAATGAGTTAATTCAGGTCTAGAACAAAGAAGGATGGGCATTTCTATTTTGTAAACAAGGTATCATTTCGATCATTTTCAATATAACCACTTGTGTTAAAGATAACTTAGATTTTGAAATAGCAAAATAATATAATAAAACCTTAACCTTACGCAAACAGCTTAATTCTACAATTAATGAAAAAGTAACCTCTGTCAGTCACTTTTCACACTTTAAACTAATCTACTAATTATCAATAATGTTGTTAACTAGAAGGTTTATAAGGAATTTTCGTTCACTCCAAGAAGTTGTCAAAAGATACCATTCTATCATGCTTTTTTCTGGCTAAAATTCTCCTCCAAATCAGGATTATTTCTACAATACTTGAAAGAAAAAACACAGGATATGTGTTATAATACAAAACTATTTCTTAGACTTACTCAAGCACACTGATACATCCACATAAATCTATTTTTTCTTTTAGGTTAATCCCAACAAAATTGTTATTATTTGAATCTCATTCTTCATAGTCTTCTTCCTCGCCATCCTCGAAATTATCATTCTTATTTTACGATATCTCTTTTGTTGGATTCGATTACGCACCTAATCCTTGAGAATCTTCTGAACTTTGAAGTTTTGTAATCTCATGCAATCCAGTTTTCATGTAGTCTAGCAAATGCAAATTCATGTGAATATCTTTGCGAATTTTAGTCATATTATCTGATAATACCTTCACCCGACTGTATCTTGTCTAATCCTATGATTTAAGCTTCTGTTTGGTTACGAGATTTTTCAAAGAGTCGCTCTTACTGTTAGGAGAGCATCCGAAGCATCTCAGGATTTTTAAATATGTCGTTTTGAGCTTTCTATTGCAAAAGATAGGGATTCATTTTAATAAGTATGAAGAGAGTCAAGATTATAAAAATAAATTTTCTACATGATTTTCGTCAGTGAATTTTTGTTTTGCTTCTTCTAACTCTTCGATTTAAGAGTCTAATTGATGTCGCTAAAAAAGAAAGGTTATCATATATCGATGGATAAAAACAAAAGATGAATTAAAACTGCTCAAAATGACTGGAATTGAGATAACACCAGTAGATATTTTTATTTATTCACTGGCAATAAAAGAAATAAAAGTATAATTCAAGTACTTTTAAGGCCTCGTAGACGTAGTAAGGAGCTATAGTTTTCTTACCCTCTTGAAGGCATATTTTATTTGCTTCATCTGCAATAACGCTAATGTATTCTGGAAGTTCAAAAATATTGAAAAAACATGTTGAGACACACTGTAAAAAGGAGTAAAGAAAAACCACAGACCTCTTGAAACTTTGAGTATGAAATCAATAAACTCATTTGAACATTTCATTCCTTCCAAATTCTCCTTGACAAAGCTGCTCACCGTCGCTGCAGATCAACAAATCAACAATGAAATTTCCTAAACAACTCAATTATCTATTTCAGCGTTAGTTTTTTATAATTGCCCAACCTTTCGGTAGATTTTCGTCTCCGTCCATTACTTTGTTTTTTACTTTTTTGCACTCAAAGGCATATATTCTTAATAAAGGATCAATCTCTTAATTTATTATTTATTGCATTTAAAATACACCTAGAAATCACTCTCTCTCTCACTCCTATTTTTCTTGGCTCAAAAATGCATCCTTCCCGGGCAACTTCTTCTCCTCAAAAATAATATCTATTTTTCAAAATCTTAATGTTTGTGTGTAGATTATTGCTTTCATTACTATTTTAGATTCTTTTTTGTCAAAAAGCACAATCAAAGTCTGCAAAATAATCCTGTTTTTTGTTGATTATTGCTTCTTTGTAAAATAATATGTTAAGGATATTAACAAGCTTTAATTCTTTCATCTCAATATTCTTATTGGCTTCTTAAAATAATAATTGTTTTTGATTCATTTAATTATCGTTGGATATCAGAGAAACTTAATAATATTTATCAATCTTAGCTGTTATTTTAATAAATTCATATTATCTCCTAAACATATTAAGATCAAAATAGCAAGAGATTAAAAAAAAGGGAGGGAAAATTACTTTTAAAATCCAAATAAATCTTGAATAAATTTCTCTTATCCTTAATTAAAAACAAAAACACTTCCATCTCTATCTCTATCACTCCACACTTTCTCTCACGCTATCATAGATATTCTTGCTTCCTTGAAATTAAAAATTCAAATACAAATTTTAATTAGAAAGAAATTTTCTGTGCATGCTTCGAAAGGAGGCGCTGCTTGCCACAGCGTCTTCTAGAGAAACCGTGTAGGTATCCCTCACCGGATACTATTCAGAAAAAGAAAAAATGTTGCGATTTGGAATTACCTCAATAAAGCTTGCAAGGCTGTAGACAAAATATCAACTTAAAATATGACAAGTTTTTCATCCATGGGCCAGCCACAACCAAATACAATTTCAACAACAATAACCAAAGTACCAACCAACTCCGCATTTCCACAGAGAAACATAGAAATAGTTTTTTACGGCTTAGTTTTTTAGACTAAAAGTCAAACCCTTCAGTCATCTTAACGTTGAAACTGCCTTGTAACCGTCTAATGAGAATCATTTTCCAAAACGCCCTTTTTCTGAAAAGAAATTTCTTTCTATTCGAAGTTTCAAAAGCGAATGATGCCACATAAACAAAACTACTTCTTAGTTAGCTATTCCCTGACAAGCTGCCAACTTGTCAGAGGAAAATTATGCCCCAAAATGAAGTTCCTAAATCCAAGATTGCCACTCTTGAAAAAATGAATATGAATAAAAAGATAAAATTATTAAATGCTTTATTTCCCTATTTAAAAAATAAAATTCAAATAAAACAAAAATGAATAAATAAATGAAAAAAGAAAAATAAAAATAAAAAGATTTAAATAAAATAAAAACATTAAAAAACAAAAATAAAATAAATTCAAAACGAATTCAACAAAATTAACAAATAATACAAAAAATTAAGAAAAATTAAGAGAAGTAGTCGTGTTTAGTTTTAGTTTTAGTTTTAGTTAAGTTAAGTTTAGTTTAGCTTAGAAAGAATTTCAATATTTTGTCTGCTGTTCTTTGTAAATAAGTTAAATTTCATTCTTTTAAGACCAAATCAAAACAAATCTCCCATTAAATTATCTTTTAATTTGTATAGAAAACACATTTGTTCGTTACCTCCATCCAGACTCAATAAGAGCGCATGTCTTGGAAATTGTAAATTAATTTGATCATAAACCTTTCAAAATTATTATATTTTTAAGATCTCTACAATTCATAGACACAAGTAGATTTTATTTTTTTTCTTAATTTGATTCTCTTCAAGTAAATGATTTCTCACTTAATCTTTTCTGCATTCTTATCTCCTTTTCAGAGTATTATTGTCATCCCAACTGTTATCGAAGCTATAACAACCATAGACTTTCTTTCCGTTGATAAAGCTTCAAAACCTTTCAAAATATGCTTCTACAGAATATCACTCAAAAATCCCCTTAAGAAGATAATTCTTCTATTGCTACTGATGAAAGCACCTTGTTTCTGAATCCACCTGCATATTCCGATGTTTCTGGTTGATTCTTTGGCCTTACGAGGCTTCCACCTATTTTCCTATTGAGAAGATATTTATTTTATTTGATTATTGCTATTGTTGTTATTACTGTTGTCAATGACTAAGCTATTTCTCCTCACAGCAATATCATCTTAACCTTCAAATTCAATATTTCTACTTTGACTAACGTTCCCATTTATTTCATTTTCTCTATGCAACTATCCTTGTGATTGTTGTTGCTCATCATGACAAAACCTTAACTCTTGTATTTATCTAAAATACTCTTCTAATATTTAATCCCTATTAAAATAACGATTCTCATTATTCCTCTCACCCCTTCTTTGACTACTTCTCCTTCTTTACTCTTCCATAATTCCATTTTATTCTTCAATTTATCCTTAACCAAGCTGTTCATTATTATTCTCACTATCATTTACAATAAGATTCTAAGGTATCAGAAATGGATTTACTTGAACATTATAAGTTTAATCGTTATTATTTCTATTTCTAATATCAAGTCTGTGTTTATCAATAGTATCATCGATATCTTACAATAATACTCTATTCTCTTTAGGCAGAGTCATCTAATCTCTGAATACCTCAAATTACTACTCTTCATTCACATAAACATTGTTGATAATATCTTGTGGATGCTGATTGATTTAGACATGATTACCTTGAATATCTGTTAAAACTGACCCTGCACTTTTAGATCGACTATCTTAATACCCTTTTAATGCAGTTTCTTTGTCGTACTCGGTTATCTTCGAGTTATCCTATCTTCTTTCGATTTCTATGATAAATAATTCTTGATTGTATTGCAAGGGTAGATTTTATTAAGATAATAGGTATTATTACTATTAGTTTGGTTCTTGGTTATTTGATTATTCTTAATTGTACTGTTACTGATCTTATTGTTGTTGTAGATGGCTATTCAGAGTTTATGTACTCTCACTGATATTATTCTTAGGTAGGATATCTTAATAATCTTAGGTTTGCTCTAAAAATAATGAACTTGTCTCATTTTAATTTAGTTATTTCTATTCTTTCAACTACTAAGCTTGCTGCTTTTCTGCATTTTCTGGTAAGCCATGAGTTTCTAGTTCTAAAATATCTTCTTGTGCCTATCGAAAATAAGAAGAAATAGGGAAATCGAGTTTCTCTATTTTTTTTTCTGAGCAAGATGACTCAACAAGCATTTCGACAGCTTATCGATCTAATATTTAAGTAGTATTTTTCTCAAGCACATTATTAGCCATTTCACTGGTGAACTGCTATTTTTAAGCTAGCTGAAAGGATTACTATTATTACTAGTGTGCTTAGATCTAATTGTTTAGTCTAAATTCTTAAATTTATGATTCAATTATGCTGTTTGGTTTTCTAATCACAAATGAATCCAATTTATGACCCGTGTTTTTCAATTTCTTTGAATCTTCCTTGAGTCCTTATGATTTAGGTTGATACTTTTAATGCAAAGAGAATTCCAGTTGTTGAATTGGTTTTTCAGGAATCAATTAAGGTGATTAATAAAATTCTTAGAATTATTTTTAATCCTATTTTGGATATTAATGAGATAAGGTAATAGGAGAAATACTAATCTGAGGAGAATCAGTTTTAGCAGAGACAATCTCTTCTGCCATTTTGCCTGAGCTAGCGATACCTTTACTTCTTTGCACTCTGAAGTTCACCTTTTCTAGGAATTTTCCTTAAGATTGTTGAGGAATATTTATCTCTTGCAGAATCTTTCGAGATTAGTAAATCGTTTAATTTAGCACTTAACCTTGAGAATTGTCAATGTACATCCCTTCATGTTGATTGCTGTTACGATT
>Ga0302285_10001582_pt1 | contig 12678 bp, 9 predicted proteins | sample III_Fen_E2_2_FD_200455 | JGI IMG/M metagenome (GOLD analysis project Ga0302285, IMG submission 200455) | Peat permafrost microbial communities from Stordalen Mire near Abisko, Sweden - III_Fen_E2_2 | ecosystem: Environmental > Terrestrial > Soil > Wetlands > Permafrost | place: Sweden: Abisko...
TCTGCATAAAACGTGATAGATTCAAAACCACAAGAAACTGACTCTAATACTTTTAGTATCAAAAAGTTGTTTAGAATAATCTTTCATTATTGGAAGTAATCATCAAGCACATGACCTAAAAAATAAGAAAATAGCACTAAATCGTAGAATCATTTATTTAAAAAAATAGATATTTTCCAGTAAAAGTAAAAATTAGATTCTATTTTATAATTCAAGAAAAAGAAATCAACGAGTTTTTCTTCTTTTTATTTAAATTATACAATAAAACAACATTCAAACATGTCTCAAAAAAGAGAATATCTTTCTTCTGATAAAATCTTAGATTCAATTTCACAACAAACCCTCTTTACTTTAAATAAAATAATAGAATCCAAATCTGAATTGTATCATTTCTTTTTCTGAAACACTCCTTCCACAAACATTCCTTCACAAACGATTTTTCCATTAGAATTTCTTAGAACACCTTATCCATGTCTCTACATATCCACAATATCACCCTCGTATACATCCCCATTGAGTCCGCTGGTGACTTTAAATTTTCCAGTAGCCTTATTATCACGAAACTCACCTTCAAAAATCTTATCCTAGAGTTTCATAATTCCTTAACCATGCTTGAGTCCATTCTCAAACATGCCTGAATAAGACCACGAATCATCAGCAGCTTTATGAACTCCCTTTCCATGAGGAACTTCATTGCATGTTTCTCCTTCATAAGTAGATTTATCTCCAAAAGTAATCTAGATTATTTCCATCAGTTTTCCATGGTTGAACTTACCATTTATGGTATAGTTTCTCCCTGGATACAATATTTTACCATCTCCATGTGGTGTGACCTAGTCCTTGTAATAGTAGTATGGTCCATTATACATAAAATCTGGTGTTTTGACAAGGTTTTATAGCATATTTTGACTGGCTAATTCTTTTTCTTATAAAATTTATTTTTCTATATTTTAAATCCTTTATTGTTCTCTCAATTATTCTTGAAGTTTAACTTATCTCTCTTTTTCTTCTTTTTCTTATTATTTCTTGACTTCCGTAGCAGTCAAGGATAGTTTCTTTTAAAGCTCAAGCTCTTATTACCTAATAGATTGCAATTCAAGTTCTTGGGTTTTTATTTTTTACAGGTATTCTTCTTTCTCTTTGAGATGTTTCAGCTCATTTTCTCTTTCAATTTGAAGCTGCTTTTATTCTTCCTCCAGCTGTTTGCGTTTTATCTCAGATTTAATAGCCGTTTTTCTCATTTCTTCTTCTTATCTAATGACTTCTGCATGTTATTGTTCTTAATCTTGTAACTCTTAATCTTAATTTTAATCATTTCGTTCAACTATTTTGGAGATGTATGCACTTTGGAAGATGCCTTTTACTTGTAAAACTGAAGGAAGCCTTAGAAGGTTCATTTCTTCTTAGAATTTCTCATCCTCAATTGAATTCTGCTGCGCAGTTTGATTGTTTCCATTTTCAACAGGTTTTGAAGAATCTAAGAAGACATCGAAATCTTTCTAAGATTTGTCTAAGTTGTTTCCTGGCTGCATTGGCGCAATGGAGTTAGATTTATCCATGCCATCTACAATAGTACTAGATCCACAAGTACAGAAAGGAAAACTGCTGGTGGATTATATTTTATTACCCATTTATTTCGAGTTTACTATTAGCTTTTTCTTTTTTTCTAATTCCAAATTATTTTTTATATCTCTCCGTGCATCCACACTAAATATTTGCAAGCAGAAAAATAACCAAGCTTGGATTTTCCTTATTTTCTAAGCTCTATTTCTCTTGCAGTTCAAAAATAGAGACTTATTATTTTGGTTTAGCAAGAATATAAGGGATTTCAGAAAAGTGAAATTAAATAAAAGTCACACATAAGGATAATATAGATAATTGAAAAATAGTATTAATATTTTTACCTTTTCTTGTCTTTTTTTTCAGCGAATTAATTTTCCTTTGATTTGATTTATTCAAAGAATCCAAAATACAAGAAAAGATACAAAAAAACATAAAATATCATGAAAAACAATAGAAGAGATAACAAAAAGATAATTTAACACATTTTGAAAGATTTTTTTGCAGACACAAAGAATAACAGAAAGAAGACTAATATTCTTTGATAATTTTGTGGAAACAAGCCTAAGATCCTCAGCAAGAAGTTAACCCAAATTAAATTAAGGAGTCCTAGTAAAAAAACTTAGCTTGCTTTTGTGAGTTACCCAAGATGTCAGCGGATATTGACTACCAAGTATACTCGCACAACAGAAAATCGAATATCGAGAGTGCAGATTGCAATAAAGATGGAACACTGATCTGCGTTGGAGGAACGAATTGTAAATTTATGGAAAAAAAAACATCAAAATTAAAAGATTTTTTCCTTATGCAATAAGAACAATAGCGAATAATACCTCTCTAAGGCCAATACTTTTACTTTCATTGAAGCGTTTCCCCTTTTAATTACTGCTTCATCGCGAACATTCATTTCTATTTCATATTCTTACTACGCATTTGGTATTTTTAGAACTTGTCCTTGTGAAGCACAAAGAGCTAGATTCTGGAGAGTTGGTTTTCTAAGCTGAGAGAGAACTGCAGAGCAAGCGAAAAGGCGCGATTAATCACGTCAGCTGGTGCCACTCCGATTGTAAGAAATATACCATAGATCCAAGAACAAATACAATTGAACACATGATCTTCACTAATAAAACCTCCATAAATAAGTCAAGAGAGGATTTGTGACTATATTTGTATTTTTTTTAGCTGATTCCAAGATTGTGACATCGTTCTCGACATGCACCATCTCAGGGCGACTAGTTAACTTTGTTGTATGGGACGTAAATACAGGAGAGCGTAATGGATATTACTATATTTTTACATTCCATTCGCACAACATAACGATAACTTACTTTTTGTTTGTATTATTTTGTTTCCAAGAGGTTCATACTGCCTACAGAGACAATGCAATGATGACATAGAAGATTTATTGGCATCCAACAGATTCCAATCTTCTTGTGAGCTGCTCACCGGATAAAGAAATAAGATTATGGGTAAGAAAAATATGTTCTTAAGCGATATGCATGCTAAAGGGGGATCGGCCACTTATCTATTGAAGATAATGAAGGTTCATGTGAAATTAATGTGATGATGTGCCTTTGAATGAAGGATTTGCGACAAGAAGGCGTAGTGAACAAATTTACTTTAAATGAGCAATGCAGAGATGTTAGATTCCATCCTACTAATCCTGATCTCATCATCACAGCTGAGTTTAACAGCTGCATTGAAGTAATAAGATAATGTACTTCGAGTGAGAAACCTCTTACAGTTTATTTTATTTTTGCAATCAGCTTCACAGTTAAAAACGAAGTTCATAAGCTGTTAGGACAGTCATTTAGCACAATGTAAGTGACACTGTGGAACTCTTATTCTACTTTTCACATATTTATTCTTTTTGTTTTCAAGGGAACTGTTCATTGCTTGGAATTTAATCCAAACAATCCCTCGATTCTAGCAGCTGGTGACAATGGTCATAAAGTTAAAGTCTGGCATATCGATGATAAAGAAGAATTTCAAGAATTAGCTTGCTACAATCACATAGCAATCGTTGGATTAGTGAAATGGTCACCAGAAGATTCCATGGAACTTATCGTAGGATCGTTTTCAATGTATAATGATCTTTTCGCTGTGAATTTCTAAAATCCTTGTCGGCCATATAAAATATACTAAGGACACTCTGATCTTATCACATCAGTTATGTTTTAGGATAAAAAGAGAATCATCTCCTGCTCCAAGGATGGTAACAAACGAAAAAAGAAAAGGATGATCTAAAATATTTCATTCTTAAAATTTTGGCATTATTTTCTTTTTTTCGCTGAACTTTCATTTCAAAGGCCTGATGCTTAGTCGATCGTTGAATAATGGATACAAACCATATGATTTCATGTAAAAAAATCTATTAACAGTCGATTTGAATAACAACATCGGTTTTCATATTGATATGAATAAATCATCTTCTCATGATTCACATGCCTAAGGGAGATAATTGCTGAAAAACTTCTAATCACTTGCAAATGGAGATGAATTCTCTTTACCTCGTTCAATAGGCATCTATCAACGTAAATGGGAGAAAGAGAGATAATCAAGTATTTGAATTTCATGTATTATTTTTTGATGTTCTTTGATTGTTTGGTTAAATGGAATCTCCATGAAACAGCATCAGATAGTTTAGGAATGCCAATGGAGGAGATGAAGTATTTTGCTAGTAATTACAAGATCCGTAGTGTCCCTGATTTATATGAGAAATGTGAAATAAACTCATAAGTCGCAGCAAAAATAGGGAAAACTCTTGTAGCGAAACTCTGGAAGGAATTTGCCGAAATCTTCTGTAATAAAAATAATCACAACAACAACGTCAATCTCAAAGAATCCAAGTAAATCTAGGAAAATAACAATAATTCAGGAAATACTAATGTGAATAGCATCAACTAATAAGTCTCTGGCTTGAGTTTGCTTGAAAATAACCGCCCGCTTCTGAAAAAAGATTCTACTTCTACTAATTCAGCTGACCCAGCACTTAAAAATAATGGAAAATAACCATAGATTCTCAATAGTGAGAATTTACAAAAACAATCCTCCCAACAGCAACAACAACAATAGCACATGACAGATACAATAAGAGAAGAGATCGATGCTGAGATGATTTACAACTATTTTGAAGGCAATCCAGATTTACTCCTGTCGGCTTTGAACAATGAAGATTTCGTGCATCAAAACGATAACATAATCTACATTTCGTAATTTCTCAAAGAATCAATTCTCTCGTATCAGCTACAGGTATGAAAAAAACGAATTCTAATGATTTCATGGATTTGGGCGTTTATCTTGCAAGTCTTGTTTGTATTCGAGTTAAATTCCTTTTTTTCCCTTCATTTTTAGAGCAAATCCTTGGAGAAAGTTAGTTATGAAAGCGAGGACATCCATCCAACAGTGATTAAAAGCTGCGTAGACTCTCTTTAAGAATTAGCAGATATCGGAGAGCTCCAATCAGCATTGACGTTTGCTCTCGTATTTGGTGATTAACTTAAACTAGAATAGAGTCTCCGAAGCAATTGGTGTGTTCATCTTGTGGGTATGAACGAACAACATTCATGTTATTTTCTATTTAAATTAGTTAATAGTTTAATATTATTTTGTTTTTAGAGATGCTAAGAAGCTTTAGACTCTACACATAAGCGACTTACTATGATTTACTCACCAATAAAGAAGAAAAAATGACTTCAGTAAGCAGAACAATAACAACGGGCATTTTAAGATATTTTGGACTTTATTTGTTAACCTATTTTTTTTATAACAGGCGAAGAAAGTATTCTACCGACTCTGCTAATGTGGCAAACAACTTGATGGAAATAAATGCTATTCCTGCCATAAAGTTCTGAAATGCTCCTTCTGCAAGATGCCTGTGAAAGGTCTGATGTTGTGGTGTCAGTGTTGCTCGCATGGTGGTCATTTTTCACATTTATCAACTTGGTTTAAAGATAATTCTTAATGTCCGACTGGTTGCGGTCATAATTGCTTTAGTTTCCTGAAAGCGATGGCACAACCGCCATCATCTTCATATTCATGAGATTATTATTTTTTTTTGTGGGGGAGGGAATTAAGCTGTTTTCAAGTGAGTCTATTTATGTTTCTATGCTATTTGTTTAATTTTGTAAAAGTAGAACAAACTCTCTCTCTCTTTTCTCCTTCAGTTATATTATTTTCCCTTTTATTTATCTGAGATTGGTCATTTAAATCTGTTTTATTGTGGAAGGCTTAGCAATTTGAATAAACAATCGAAGAAAACCTACTTGTGTAGTATGGGAGAGTGAAATGAATCAAACGAGAACGTAATCTTGAGTTTGATATTGCTGGAAAAACAAGAAGAAGAAGAAGTTTAATTGAAGTTGAACAGAAAGTTAAAAATAAAGGTGAGACAGAGTAAAGCTAAAGAGAAAGAGAGAGAAGTATAAACATATTACTATCCTTGAATGAGCCAGCCCAGAAATATCCTGCAAGATAATCATCCTCCATTCTGGGAAGGTAACAAATATTGTTAATATTGGCCGTATCTTTCTTTTGCTGTATTTTCTAATTGTCTCCATTTATCAGCTAATCCCCTGAATCATCCTCACCTTTAGTATTCCATATTTTTTACAATTATTTCTATTTAAAGGTGAGAAAGATGAACAGTCTGGAATAGAACATCCTCATCTATCCGATGCAGCCAGGAAAATCTCAGCTGGTGGAATTCCCTTGAATCAGTTTCTAGGTGAAGACTAAAACAAGAACAACAACAATAACAATAATTATAACTACAACTACAACACTGCAGAGATGATTGAATAGCGCGTATCCATCAACAACCGTTTATCTGACCCACAAGATACCCAACGAGGGAAAAAGAAATCCAAATTTAACACTGATCAACAAAATCAGTAGTAACCGTCAAACCAGCAATCACTCTAATAACAACTACTTAGCAATCTCAAAGGCAGTCGCTCGAAGCACTTTTCACTCTTTAAAACGTTGAAAAACACCCGTACCATCAGCAACGCATTTAATTACATCGATTTCTAAGATAAATACCATACTTGGAGAGACACCCACATCGATGCTCTGGAGTGCTTTGTGTTCTTCTGCGAGAGTCTATTAGTGAATCAGACACTCTCAGAATTGAACGTGAGTGGCATAGAATATTGCGATATGCTCATGGAGGAACTTTGCGAGACATTAAGCTTAATGCCATCGATGAAAGGACTTGTCCTCAGCAATGTTTCCTTGGACTGCTTGAGCTGGCGAAGTATCAGTAAATACGTTGGATCGAGTAAAACCCTGGAAAGACTAACTTTACATAACAATGCAATACGAGAAGAATGCATACGAGATTTCTTCAATTCCTTTCGTTACAATTCAACTTTGCAGGAGTTAAATCTATCGAATTGCACGATCGAGCACACGCACATCAATATTCTTCTGACTCTACTAGCGAACAACAGAAGTATCAAAGGTGTAAATCTCTCAAATGGCACTCTCAACGATGAAAACGCTGAAGGTGTCGCGTAGTTTCTATCGAATTGCCCGAAGATTAAGTTACTGGATATTTCGAATAATAATCTCAGTAGATCGTTCTTTGAGAGACTCAATCGGTAGCTGAAATCGTCTTCGCATAAAAAACCGAAGATAAATTCATTCGATCTAGGAAGCAATTCGTTTAATAGAAAAGAAGATGATTTCATGCGACACTCCTCGAAGAGTATCGATGCGATCGTATCGATACTCAAGAAGTTAAAGGGTGTCTGCAAATTAAATTTATCGAATAATTTTCTGGAAACAGAAGATATCAAAAGGCTTAATAATGAGGTAAACATATAAAAAACAATAAAAATTGAAATAATTTTTTACTTTGTCTCATATTTTGTGTTTCCCTTTCATTTTCACAGAGCCTCCGTAGTCGCGCAGGGCTTGTCTAAGAAGAGCTCGATTTATCCTACAACAATATCAGTAGGAGTTTTCCGGAATGTTTTTTTCAGAACATAAAACTCTTGAATTTAAAGAAAAATCTACTTTCGTTAAGTTCTATGGAGGTTATCTCACGGACACTCAAAGACGATAATACAAAATGGGAAGTGCTTGATCTCAGTGACAACAAACTAAACAACAGCGGGATGGAGATACTCATCAATTATCTCAAGGAAAATACTAAACTCAAGGAGCTTTATTGCTCATCTAATGAAATCGAAGGCGTTGGGATGATATCGATTATCATAAATAACGAGAGAATGAATCTCGAGAAGATCGATTTGTCCGATAATAGGTTCACGCTGAATAGTGTCATAAGTTATTTGAATTCCTTGAAAAATTAAGTTTTGTCGAAGATTGTCTTGAATAATTTCGACGAGCACATGAAGACATAAAAAGGTACAATCGTGAATGATTCCAAGATAATTTTTGATTAGCCATTTAGTCTTGATTTATCACGATCGACGATTCTTGCTTAGCATATTTTCAAGGGATTCGAGAGGCATCTACCGAAATTTGTAGCATTGAACCTCTCAAATTGCGTGAATCTTCAAGAAGAAGATATCAAACGATTAGCTTATTTGATCTCGCATTCTCATATCCTCGCGAAATTAAACCTAGAAGATATCCCCTTAGGTGCCATGAGCATTGATTGCTTGACTGTTTTAGGCTAGTCATTTGGAAATAATCGATGCTTGAAAGAGTTAAAAATGAACAGATGTAGATTATCTGTGCGATTTGGGATTGTCGGCAGAGAATTAGGAAATGTAACGTCTCTGGAAGATCTCGACATTTCGGAGAATAACCTCAGCGATGGAATCGGTGATGTGCTAAGGACAATTGTCTAGAAATGCTTTCATTTGAGTCATTTGAATATTTCAAGTAACGGTGTAGGAAATGGTTGTCTACAAGCGATTATGCGAGGGTTGAAAGGGAATTCGAGTTTAAAGAAATTATCCATGGGAAATACGAACATAACTGCAGGGGAAATGCTGAATGTTGCGCAGCTACTGAGGGATTGCAGACATCTTAAGAATCTAGATATCTCAGCGAATTAGCTATTACTGATAACTACAAATACCATCAATACTTTGCAACTTAAGCCAGATACGATTTTGCTGAAAGCGAAGAAGATTGCTGATTAGCAAGAAGTGAATTCTCTGCGGACGCTATTTGAGCACAATGCGTTCACCAAAACACTTTTGTTACTGGATTTAGATGCACCGCCGATGCTTCTAGCTAAGGTTTTAGATGGAATTCCTAATTTATCTAACTTAAAGAATCTAGCTATAAGAGCACCTATGATGATACAGTAACCTCCTCTAAACTAATCTCCACTTCCGTCAGGTTCATCACCTATTCTCCAGTAGGTAAGTTCTACTGCTTCTCCTTAAGCAACTCCAAGCGGATTAATCACTGGAGAAATCGACAGAATTGCTGGTTTATTAACAAAACTTTCTCCTCTAAACTAGCTAAATAAATTATGTTTAACTAAAATACCTTTATCGCTATTAGCATGTTAAGCTCTGAGTACTATGATTTCTTCTGCTGACTCCCAACTCAGGTATTTACTTGTCAGCGAGGAGATCTTAACTCTTTCGAAAATAACTTCTCTTGCAAATGGAATTAGCTTGAATAAATCTATTACAAAACTGAAGCTGCGTGAGGACAATATTTCCTCTGATGAAGCTGCGATCCTCGCGAAGGCCTTAGCTGGTCATCCTGTTATTCAGTTACTTGATTTGTCCTTCAATAAAATACCTAACAAAGGAACAATTTCGATTATCGAATCCCTCAAGAACAAACCATGTTTTTAGGAGTTTATTTTCTCTGGATAAAAAGAACCTGATCCAATATCTGCACAGACGATAGCGCTAAGCATCTAAGTTGGAATTACTGTGACTGACATCACTAAGCTTGTCCTGAGAAATTCTAGATTACGTCTTTCTGATTTAGAGGTTATGCTACCAGCGCTAAAGAATCATCCAAGTCTGCTGCATTTGGATATTTCAGAGAACATTCTATCAGATGTAATACATTTAAAACAAATGAATTTACCTTTTTATTGATCAATTTTGCTTTTAAACATCAAAATCTAAAACAGGAAGGTTGCGAGAAGTTGAAAGAGTTCCTGGAGTAGAATCAAAAATTGAAATAACTGATCCTCCGAAGATGTGAAATTAGCGTGACTGGATTTGAGTCAATCTCCAAGGGTGCCTGCAGAAACAACATCTTAGAAGCACTGGATCTCCGTGAAAACACAGACGAAGGAGACAAAGCGATGGAGTCATTTTAACGGTTCCTGCATGAAACACATTTGAAGTTCTTAGGACTAAGTGGGAATAATATAGGTGGGGAAGGCAATTAATTCATCTATTAGATGATCAGAAGTAGAATGAAACTGTTTGTGTACAACGATTGGGTGGAAATACAAGACGAACTCGCAATTGAATTATTGCTTCACCTTATTTTTGCCTACACAAATCCTTCAGAAGCAGTATCATGTAGGACGTTAAACACAACTCAAGCGTATGCGCACGTGGATTTTTCAAGAGGACAACTCACAGATCGATTTTGTTTGTTTCTAACTGAGAATCTCCGAAAATTCACTGGACTGGAAACCTTAGATCTGCGAAACAACTCGAATATCACATAAACTGGTATGAAACATGTTTTCACAGCTGTTTTTGATACGCGCAAGGATGAATCTTTGCGGTTAGTCGCAATACAATTCTCACAGCGACACAAAGAATTCGAAAGAGACGACAGTGACAACAACAGGAATAGAGACAACAGTTACAAGCCTGATACAGAATAAGAAGACAGAAAATAATTTCCAAGTACCTCCGCGAGAATTGGCAATTCTCATACGTTAGATAATCTGCCCCATCCGATTTCGTCAGCTTCGAAAGTTGCTTCGAAAAGTCGCAGCAGTAAGAATTCAGCAATCAATGCTCAAAGTTAAAATTTCATTATTCCTTCGAATAATCTTAATAATCCCAGTAATCTAATCCTGAACAACAATCCAAGTAACATCATCCTGAATAACAATCCAAACAGCAATATTGTAGAAGAAGCATTGAATAACAACAACAACAATACATTCAACGAAAACACCATTAACAACACTAATAACATGAATAACTTCAACAAACTTCGAAACGTAGCATCATTAAAGAAAAAGCAGGAATTATCGACTTGGTAAAAAATCTCTCGACTCTGGCAGAGAAACGCCTAGTTTGTGAACGAGAACGTTCGCTGGTAGTTAGAATACAAGTTTGACTACGCTAACAACGAAAAATTGAAATTTGAATAAAATCAAAAAAGCATTACAGCATTCCTGATCAGTTCCTTCGCACTCTAAGTAATCTTAACGCTACTGCCGTTCCTCAATTCGGGAAGTTTTCTAAGAGGAATGATTTTTGTTATGAGTTTCTTTTTGGTTTTTGCCGAATCTGCTTGCTATGTTTTGTATCTCTATTTGGTTCATGTATCGGAAGCGGATGCTGTAACCTGCTGGGGGAAGGCTAAATGCATTCTGTCTAAGCTGAAACTGTTCGATTTTCTGTTACTCATGAGAGGGCTAGCACACCGAGCTGATTCGATTCTAAGTAGCTAGATCTGCGTGTTCTACTTAAATGACAATTACAACTATTTGATACAATTATATTTGATAATTCTCGTGGTTAAGGTAATAGTCATTGCTTTCTTCACTATCGCACCATTTGCTGATTGGTTGCATAAAAAAGCGAATAAATCGTCCATTTCTAAGGATAAATAGTATCTAGATTTAGAAGAAAGACTCTGCATGGTATTCGGCATGTCCTTGCTGGAATAGATCTTTGCACTATTCAACCCAGGTGCCTCAGCTGTTTTCGCATTTGGAGGAAAGAAAAAACCGTAACGTGCTGTGATTAATATCTGGAGTAAAAAAGTCTTTGAATCAGTGTATTTGACGCTGTACGTCTGCCCACTTTTCGTGCTCTATTTCTTTTTCTACACTTTGTTCACTGATCCTTTCGAGTAAAGAATATTGGTCTTAGGGATTAGTGTTCTCGGACTTTGCTTTATATTTTCGTTTATCTCGATTATTACAACGCATCCGACATTTATCTAGCAGGCAGATTTCAATCATGCACTGAATATTCGGAAATTCTCTATGATCGAAAAGCTAAGATCGAAGCATAGAGTCAGGTCGATTAGAGCAACGATTAGCGAGTATCTAAGACCGAGAGAGACATAAATGTCATCTCCTCTTCCATCGTCACTGAGAAATACATAGCTAATGAGACTTGCTAAGGAAGGAGTGATCACAGCAGATCTGAGAATATTCTCGAATAAAGATCAGTAGATTGTATAAGAAGTTGAGCATGCACCGTTGATATCCAATTAGTAGTTTTAGAATGAAGATAATGAGGAAATCTTCATTGATCCCTATGAGTCCATGCGTAAAAATACAATAAAAGACAACAATTTTTTAAGATCTAACTTCATTTTTGGATAATAATAATTTTATAAAATTTTATAATTCTTCCATTTTAATTGTTTCTTTGCTTATCTGCTTGCTTAGAGGGAAGCATTCCGATTGAAATCGATTCTGAAGAGCCAAAGAAGAATACCATCAATGAGAACTACTTTGATCATCTCAAAAAGCTCAAGGATGAATGAAATCAATTAACTTGAGAAATTCAATTATTTTAATTGGTTTAATAAACACGATTTTGTTGTTAGTTTTATTATTAACGAATTTTTTAAACAAGAACCAACAAAGCCAATCCATTTCATGTGTTCTTTTCATTTGAAATTGAACAAAAAATAAAAAACAAAAAATCAATTAATAAACACTAATAGATTTGATCAACTGATTTAGCAATTGTTATTATCGAATTCTTATGTTGTTCAGTTTCTCCTTGAAAAGTCTCAAATATTTCTCTGTTATTTTATTTGTAAATTACTCCTCTAAAATGAGAATAGGGCATGAGCAACGCAATATTTTTATGGTATTTTATGTTTCTCCACAGCTCAAACGGAACAGGATACTCAATTTTAAAAAGTCTTTGAATAATTAAGCACGAATAAAGACCAATAAATTCAAAGAAAAACAAACAATTCTAGACCTCAATCACCAGATATTATAATAAC
>Ga0302285_10001583_pt1 | contig 12676 bp, 11 predicted proteins | sample III_Fen_E2_2_FD_200455 | JGI IMG/M metagenome (GOLD analysis project Ga0302285, IMG submission 200455) | Peat permafrost microbial communities from Stordalen Mire near Abisko, Sweden - III_Fen_E2_2 | ecosystem: Environmental > Terrestrial > Soil > Wetlands > Permafrost | place: Sweden: Abisko...
TTTCTCAGCTTCAGAGACCTGCTTAACTGGCCAAAAACTATTCCTCATCAACAAAGCTTTTGGTATCGATGTCTCAGAGACTCCCAAACAAAGACTAAGAGTTCAAAAGGAAAGCAAATGAAAACAAGACTATACAAAGACCAAGAAAAATTGTGTTGTCTCTATTGAGATTATTTGTTATATTAAAATAACGCTTCCTAAACATTACCAATTGAATTATTCGCAAAGAAAGAGAAGAAATTCATTTTAGATCTTTATTTTTTTCATCAATTTTTTAATAAGACAAACTAATAAGTTTATTAATGTTTTTTTAAGTAGTATTCAATCTACTAATGTTTAACTGATAACAAGAATGAATATGATCCTTAAACTTCAATACTATTCCTAAAATGTACTTTAACAATATCCTCAGTGATTTTCTCAGCACTAAAAGCTGTTTTTAGATCGAATTGTATGCAATAAATGTCCAATACTTGATAGCTAAGAAACAACTACAAAAAGAATAATAGTTAATTACTTTCAAACTTGTGTTCTATTTGTTGCAAATAATTACTATTAAGTCTTTGCTTCCTTTTTAGCATATTGCATCCTAATGTAGTCCTAAAAACAAAACAAAATAAAAAAGAAGATTTTAACTGTTAATTGTATTCCTTAAAATTTAAATTGCTTTTTCAATATTAAATGCTTGGGTAAAGATTGTCTTTATTGAATTTCAATCATGGAGCTGCTGAAATGATGAATTCACCCTTTTTTATTTTAAATTAAGGAAAAATTAATAATAATCTGTAGAAACTGCTTTCGTAAATTATTAGTGAATCAGATTGAAGAAACACAAATCATATGAACATAATTCAGCAAAAAATCATAATTTCATTAAGGAAATTAAATATTTCGAACAAATTATCTTCAGAAAAAAACAATTAATAATAAGCAGAGTTTGATAAGCAATTAATTAAAGAAACCGCAAAAAGGAATCCTATTATATTAGAGTAGATTATTAATCGTTATTTGATATGGGTTGCGCTTATGGAAGAGGCGTGATTTCACCAACAAAAGGAAAGGTTGTTCCTTTGGATTCTAAATAAAATGGTACAGCACTTGGAGATGGTGAAAAGATACAAACAGCCATATCAAGTAGTGTCCAAAAACACTACGTACCTACAAAAGTAAAAATGAAAATGTGATTAATATATGCTTATTTTTAATCTTGAATAGAAAAAAAGAGTCAAAGAAACAGTTACAATGAAAGAATCCACTGATATCGGAGTAATTTGTTGCGTTAGTTCATACAAGTGTTTAAATTTACCTTTATTAGGGCAAAAAAATGATAAATAACTATGTTTTCATGGAAACTCTGGGAAAAGGATCTTATGGAAAAGTAAAACTTGCCCTGCACACTTCTGAGGATAAAAATAAGAAATATGCTGTCAAAATTCTTAAGAAATCCTTTCTAAAAAGAAAGAGGGAGTACTACAGAGATAGCGGTGGGGGTAGGCAATAATGATTTCAACAGGATTGATTTATAACTTCAATAAAAATAGATTAGAAATACTAAATCATTTATTTTTGGAATCAGTCATGAAGTTCAAAGATGCTTATGATAGCGTCAAAAGAGAAATCGCCATCATGAAAAAATTAGATCATCCCAATGTCATTAAACTCTATGAAGTCATTGAAAATCCAGATAACGACAAGCTTTATATGAGTACATTCTCCTTATTTCTTGATTTCTCTAGCTAATTCTTATGATGATGAATGTTTCTAACTTGATCTCCCTTTCAAAGTATTAGACTTTGCTTCAGGAGGATAACTCATTGAATGGGATGAAGATGAAGAAAAGTTTTACTTTTGTAATTCTTCCTAAAATGAACCCTACAGTGAAAACTTTCTCCGAGGCTTCTTTCGAGGATGCATAAAGGGCCTTCATTACCGTAATAAGAATCAGTTCACCTTCATGTGACTCTAATTCTAAATGTTATTAGTTCATTAGAATGGGATCATTCATAGAGACATAAAGCCCTAAAATATTCTGCTTGATGAAAATGAATAGCCCAAAATAGCAGACTTTGGAGTGTCAGCAGTTACCAACGAAGACGATAATGTTTAAGGTAACGAAGGTACTTACTTCTTTATGCCTCCAGAGGCATTAAGTAAAGAAAAGAGTAAAGAAGGGTACAATGGCAAAAAAGCAGATATCTGGTCTCTGGGAGTTTCTTTTTTCTGTTTCACTTTTTTAGAGCTGCCATTCTCAGGGGCAAATCTTGTAGAAATCTTTGAAGTCATAAAAGAAAAGAAGTAATATTTCAAATTTACTATTTTTCTAGTTTTTATAAAACTTTATTCACTTTCAGTTTGGAATTCCCAGCCCATCGAGAGTGCAGTAGTGGACTTAAGAATCTTTTTTAGCAAATGATTAATAAAGATCCTTCAAAAAGAAGCTCAATGGCAGAACTTGCAATGGATCCTTGGATCAATTTAGAATATTCAGAATCTCTAACAAGCGAGCTGTAACTTGATTATTTTAAAAGATTACAAACATTTTCAATAACAGAGAAATAACTGTTTTTGTGCTGGAATGTTAGAGAAAAAAGTTAAAAAGTGCAGGAGGTTAACCAGAAGGATCTAGAAGATGCTTTCCAGTTTTCAACTGTCGTCAAGATAGTAAGGAATAACTGATGCTAAACTAAACACTTATTGACTTGTTAAAAATAGAAATCATGGGTGGCTCGATGGAAGGAATCACATAATTAAAAACAAGGAAGCGAAGAAATGAAAAAATCTGGTAGTTTCAATCCGATCAATACTAAACCTTCAGGAAGCAATGATTCTCATGAATGATCCATTATAATTTAATATCAAAACCAACTTATGTAAAGCTAGAAAATCTATTTTCATAACTTATTGTGAAATAACTGTGAGAAAGATATGCCTCTAAGGAAAAGTATAATAGCTTTATAAGTTTGATCCATAATAATATTAAAAGACCAGAACTATTATTAACTATTTCTTAGGAATAACTAATAATTAGTTAGCAATGCCTTCGATTTTGAAAGTTCTTTATTATTTTTCCTTTATTGTTTATTATTGTTATGTCCAATTTAGTTTAATTATCAGTAATTTGTAAAAGATAATATCATCAAAAACATAACAATAACTCATATTTCTTTGTTATTTGCATGTAATTTATCTCTTTATTCTTAATTAACTCACAATCTAAATATCATAAGAAAACTCTAATTTCTTTGAGTTGGGATAATAAAATACAAATAAATCATACTGATTTCAAGATATTTTTATAAATTAAAAACAATATTGTAATTTCTAATCACCATAGACGAGGTCCTCCTGGTCCTTCTTTTCTGAATTTATTTGGGATGCGCTTAACATATGGCCAAAGATCCCCCCATTCTAACTTTTTAATCGTCCGATATTCTTTAGGACCATGAGACTTAGCAGTTACACGGCGCTCAAACTCTCCATCTCTAGTGCACATATCGTACATGACATGATTACTCTTATTCATAATAGGAAAGAGGATTCGATCCCAAAAGAACGATTTTTATGCCATGGAAACAGCATTGTCTTCATCATATTCTTCTGATTTTCTGCCTTTTTAAATCACCATATAACTGAATTTTTCATGATCGAATTGCCTCTCTGTTGGGAGCTTTGAAAAAACTGATTTAGGATATTTGCTTATTTTTTAATCAAAGTGACACCAAGTATTTGCCTTTTCTGCCAAAGGGCATGGGCCCTAGTGAGGACAAGGAGAAATAATAAAAGGCTTGTCCTCTTTTTTACTTTCAAGGATATACTTGCGAAAATCGTGAACAAACCTGAATCCTTTCGGAGTTCCATTCTCTACAAATATCATCAGCCCTCCTTATTTTACTTTCCCCCAAAGACTCTCAATGATTAGTTTCCTTGCTTTTCAAAACAAAATGATTATTAAACTATCTTTAAATTCAATTTAATTACCTTCAACTGATGGTACTTCTTGAAGAACATGGCCTACATATACAATATCGAATTCAAAAGAATAAGGCAGAGAAATAGTTTAAGCAAGATTTTCAACATACACCACATTAGGTATGTCTTAAGTCATGTGTTTTCCTAGCTTTCTCATGTTTCTAGAAGGCTCACAGGCAACAATATTTTTGCATTCTGGGAAAATATCAAAGAATGCAATACTTCCGCTTCCTACTCCAGCTCCGAAATCCAGGAACTATTTAGGATTGAAAGTTGGCATTCTATACCTAATTTCTGTTAATATTCTGCAGGCAACTCCATAAGTATGAGGAGCCTTTCTAAGAAGGTAAGCAGTAGCCGTATTTTAAGTGTAATCCAGCATGCTCATTTTGATATTATTGTTTGTGCTGCTCTTAAAATCAGGCTCTTTTTCCTTTGGTTCATTTTATCCTTCATTCTCATTCTCATCTGAATCTTTATTTTTATCTTCTTCCTTATTATTTTTATCTTTTTTGGTGTTCTTTTCCTTTCTCTTTTTTTCTATTTTTTCATCCATCTCTTCTGCAGTTTCTTTCTCTCCTCTGAGATATAAGATGTTATTTGGATTATCTGCACTCTCTGCTAGTTGTTCTGTATTTTCGAAAGGCACAGTTTAACTAATATTAGAGGGTTTTTCTGTTGCGTGTAATTGTTAATACATTTTCATGAAATCAGAACCCATTTTTCTTAGTTCTTAGTGAGGATACTTGCTAAATACTTGCTATGCTCTTTTCATAGCTTTTTCCGGAAATTTTTAGACATCTAAATGGCATTTTGACATAAATAGCTCATCGATATCTTCAGCCTATCTATCTTTTCTATCTTCTGGTGCTTTGACTAAACCAATATCCATCTTTTACTTTGCATCTACTTATTTCTTCACATCCAAGAGTTTACCTTTAGCTGCTTGTTCTGCATACTTTCCAACCTTTCTCCCGAAAGAGAAGTGAAGCTTCATTGAAGCTAAAGAGTTAAAATGAATCTTTGCAAATTATGAATTCATAATCAATATTTTGTAAATTATTCTTTATTGAAATTTGATCACTTCCAGATGATTCTACTGAATTGCTCCTTCAGTCTTTCTTAGATGTTAATTATTTTAAGATAAATTTAGATTGTTTTAGAACAAAAACTACAAATAGTTTTAAAATAAAACAATACACCATTCAAAACTAAATGCACTCAATTATTAACAGTATATGTGTGCTTGCAGTCAGTGCATTCATAAAAAACTGTTGAACCCTCATCTGCTGAACGCATTTGAACAGTCCAGAAAAACATCGTGTGATGGCCACATTTAGGGCACTCTTATTTCAAAGTCGCTTTCTTATTGCGATTGCTGGTATCATCTTCCTCTTCACCAGCGCCACTTGCCTTTTTCTATGCCGCTTTGTATTGTTCAAGCCATTATTTTTTTTAACTAAATTCAATCCGAGACACTATTGGTGCACACTTATACTCCAATACTGAACATTCGAAATCACAGCGAAAACAGCTGACTTTATCTGAATATAGAGGCATTTCTATCAAATTACCACACTAAGGACAGAACTCACTAGCTGTCTTTAAATTTCTAACTTCTATTTCCATTTTTTCCTTGTTGAGTTGGTAATTGAGATGTAGATGTAGATGATTTATTTGTTTTTTTAAGAAATAATTAAATTATTTCTGCTCCAATTATCAGACTTATATTTATCCTTTGATTATTCCAAAGCTCTTTTTGAATGATCAGCCTTAACCATGAAACAGGAAAGTAATCTCACCAAGAAATAACTAATGATTATCCTCTAAGTTATGCAAACTTTAATCTGGGGGATATTGATTTAGATAAAATAATAGAAATACTTTGATTGAAATAAAGCAGAAAATCAGGAGGAAAGGTTATTTTAAAAAATAGGTTGGAGGAGAGATGGATGAAGCGAAAGAAGGTATGAAAGGAAGTAGCATTTAACAAATAGAAAAAGAAGTTTAATAGGTCAATCATTTCGAGGAAGTTAAAAAAGGGCTTCCTAAGAAAGCGGGGAGCAGGATAATAAAGAAATAGTCGTCAATACATTATGTACACTCAAGAGGTGAATTGCTGGAGGAAGAGAAGACTCATTTCGAAGATTTAAGAAGAAAGATTGTCAAGACAAGGAGAACCAAAATATTTGGAACAATGTCTGCTCTCTACAATAATTATGAAGCCTTGAAGTCTATGGTCTAAGCAGGATTAAATGCATTCATGGTAAACATGGCATATTGTTCTCCAGATTTAGTTGTTTCTTTAAGGAAACACAGAGATAATCTAGAAAAAGAGTTTGATGTCAAACTACCTATTACATGCGTATTGAAAGGAACTTTAATTCGAATAGGAACGCTGACTTAAGCAGAGATATTTTTGAAAAAAGGATAAGAATACAGAATAGTCCTAAACCCTAAAGTTTTGGGAAATAATTTATTTTGTGCTGTCGATGATAAAGAATTTATTTAAGAAGTGTCAAACGGAGTTAAAATTATGATAGATTACGGGAGAATTCAGCTGACTGTCAAAGGAATCGAAAAATCAGATGAAAGCATCAAAACACTCAAAGAACAATATGGCTATGCACATGACGACTTCCTGGAAACATTACTTGAAAAAAAGAGAATGTTCTTACATAATAAGGAATAATAGATCTCCTCCTCTTCGATAGAGGCACATGATGAATTTAAGATCTTTCCAAGTACAGATAACATTGATGACTAAAAAGATAACCAATAGAATGGCCAAGAAGAATCATCTGAAAAAGAATATTTGATTCCAGATGATATTGGATAGTATCAGCAAATCAACACATAAGTATCTTCAACTGAATCATCTAAACAATAATAATAGGAAGATGAACATTAAGAAAGTTGTCTTGGACAAAATATCTTTCTAAGCAAATAAACTAGTAATACTTCTCCGAAACAAATGCTAATGGCTCCTTATGAAAGATAATAGAGTTAAGAAACGCCCTTCGTGTAATTAAGTAGTTAGAACAAATTCGCAGAACGTCTGAAGCAAAACAAACAGGGAAAGCGAAAGATTTATGATGTAATTGTTTGTGAAGTGGATAGCGACTGCCTTTTGAAGTCATATAAGCCAATCTTCATTTACAATAAAAATAGAGTTTAATAAAAAGAGAATTTAGCTAAGTATTCTACTAAAATAGGTGAGTCTCTCATTGGGGAATAGATCTGTGAAGATGATTCTAAAGATGAAGAAGAAGGTAATTATTTTAGCTGAGATTGAATATTGTGTTAATTGATGTTTTAAATTCAGAGTTCATAACTCCTAAAGATATCACAGATATTAACTGTTGTCTTTAGAATGATATCGATTGCATTTGCATTTCAAACGTGCGATCAGCTAAAGATATTAACGCGATAAGGAACTTTATTGGAGATAATTCTGAGACGAAAATAATGGCAAAAATATAAACACCTGAAGGTACAATAATCTAAACCTTTCTAACTAAAAATTAATTATCTTTTGCTGACAATCAGCGATTGAGAATTTCGAAGAGGTGGTCATCGCGTCAGATGTAATCCAAATAGCAAGAGGATATCTCACAGTCTTTATGCCTGTCGAGAAATTATTCATCAAATAAAAAGAAATGATACATAAATGTCATTAGTTATTGAAGCCAGTCATGATTTCTTGCAATGTACTTGACTCAATGGTTTCTTCGTTGCTCCCAACAATGTGCGAAGTTGGAGAAATATCAAATTTAGTCAGTGATTTCGTAGATGGGATTGCACTCACTACAGAAACCAGTGGAGGAAATCATCCTATTGAAGCAATTTAAACATTAAGTCGCATCTGTGTAGAGGCTGAAGCACTCAGAATCATGAATAGAATTTAAAATCATTCAAACGAAGTTGCTGCTTCAGTAAGATCTACATTGAACACAATTCCAAATTGTATTATCAATTGCAGTTTAGAATCTGCTTATTAAATTAACGCTTCAATTATCGTTGTCTTCACAACTCGTGGATACACAGCTTTAAAACTGTCTAAATTGAGGCCGCCATGTCCAGTTATTGCAGCAACTTCAAGTCGATAAGTTGCTCGTTATCTTTCTTAAGTATCTGCAGTGACATGCCTTATGTTTGATAGTCTAAACAATACTGAAAAATTGATTGAACTAATTATTTTAAAGTGCAAAGAGAAAGGAATCGTAAAAATTGGTGACTTTGTCGTGATCACTTGCGGAGATATACAGAACAAAGCAAACAACACTAATAACCTTCGAATATTCTCAGTTGAATGAATAATATTATTAGTTAGAAGTTCAATTAATGTCATCTCATTTTTCAAAAAGAATTGAATCTAAATGATAAGCATCTACATGCATTTCTGTATCTTGTAAACGTATTAACATGAAACTATAAATAAGCTCTTCATTTCTTTTTCCCTGCTTTTTTGGAATCTTTTTTGGGATCTGCCTTACTGTTTATATCATTTTCTTCGTTATCAAAGAATTTTTCAGGGTCTTTCCAATTCGGATTAGCTTCTTTGAGTGTATTTTCTTCCCAAAGATCAAGTTCATCAACTTATCTCTTGTCTTCTCTTGTTATTTCTAACTTTTCTCTCTCTTTCCACGTTAGCTTACCTGGTACTCTTACACTTATTAATAGTTTCTCGCTGACATTTTTCTTGCTTCTATCTCTCATAGAGGACCCAGCAATTAAGCCTCCAGCCTTGAAAAACTCTGGAGCATATTCAGGAAATCTGTATGCTTTGTCTCCTAAGCTTCTTACCTTAAAAATTGAGAATAAAAACTAAATTCATGATTAAAAAATATATTTACCTCCAGCTGATTCCTCATAGGTGGAAGCCCATTGATTCTAACTTTAGTTTGAAGTTGATTCTCTAATCCATATTGATTGTTAGATATTTTATTCGCTATTTCAAAAGTTTTAATTCCATTCGGCACATCTTCTAAATGTCCTGATTTATTTTATGTAATATGTGATCGTTCTGGTCTTAAATGATGTTAGGTAGGAACAAAATCAATGCGCTTAATGCAATTAGTCTGTAAAACTGTAAGATCTGTAGTCTTGTTGCTCACACTAGGGAACACTTTCAGCTGAGATTTGTACTCTCCAACTGCAGAATATTTTTGTTCCCAATGTCTTCGACCCAATGAGGGAGGTAATGCACTATTGAATCCATTCCATTGGTCTTAAGGATGAAGGTGCTTTCTTGTCCCTGTAAACTTCGAAGGTTGCAAGCCAGGCCATTACTAAACAGATATTGTAGAAAGAGGCATATGAGTTTATCCCTCAATAGGTAAAGTATCAAACATGTTTAATAACTTAAGTATCAATTTCTTTTAATCTCTTAGAAATTATGGAAGAGCAAATGATTAAATAACGAAACAGCTAAGAGTTCAAAATGAAATCAAACTTAATTAATTATTGTGTTTTCAATAAGATTCTGAAGTAATTTCAATAAAATATGAGTGAGATTCAATCAGAAGAGTTTCACAGCATTATTAACAATATTTAATTTACAAATGCTAAACATAAAGAGCAATTAATTGATTGTAATGCAGCAAATTAAAAGAAGATAGAAATAGTTTGATCTTGTAATTATCAAAAAATTAAGGTTAATTTTATCAAAAAGTTAGTTTAATAAAGAAAGATAGTCCTGAAATGAGTAGCAAAAATGGTTAAGATTACAAGAGAATTAAAGCAAACTCTATTCAGAAAGAAGAATATGAGGGAGCAGCTGTTGAATAAAAGTTGAAAAAGAAGAAGAAAAGAAATGAGGAACCCGTAGAAATAGTAGAACCAGAAGTAGAAATACAAGATGATGTCAACGACACAGAAAAGAAATTGTCAAAGAAGGAGAAAAAGAGATAGAGAAAATAGCTTGAACTAGCATAATCCTTGAACGCAGAAGATGAAACTAATTTTGGATTTACTGCTGATGAGGATGAATAAAAGCAGATGAAGAAAAAGCAAAAAGAAAGCAAACCAAATTCCAAAGAGCAAAGCAAATTATAAGTTTGTTAAAATGGACAATAATAATCTGTGCCTAAGATCACAAAAAAGCCAAAAATAACTATTATTAGCCAAGAAGAAGAGGAATTAGCTGAAGAGTTGAAAAGGCAAGAAGAAGAGAAAAATAACAGAGAACAACAAGAAAGTTAAGAAGATTTAGAAGAAAGTTCAGAAGATTAGAATACTCCATTTAAGAAAAACAAAAAGCAGCTGAGTGAAGATGATTCTGAAGAAGAAAATTTTAGAGATATTTAAAGTGAAGATGAAACCGCTTAAGAAGATAAAAAACACAAATCAAAGAAAACCAAATCTGAAATTGTTGAATAACCTTCAGCAAAAACCGAGAAAAATAGTGGAAAAAGCTAAGGCAAATTAACTCATATCAGAGAAAAGATTTAGTTGAAGCATCTCGCCATTTGCATTCCAGACTCAATCATTTCCATTCCTTAATCATCAGAACTCAGAAGCTACTTCATCAGGTAGACTGTCTCATTTTCAATTATACAGAAATATTGATGCATTTTAATTATTATAAAAGTGAGCTCGCAAGAACAGCAGCTATCTTCTGTGTTGACGAGATCATCATTTTAAAAGATAACTCATACATTGCAAAATCTCAAAACTTCTAGCAAGGGCCTTACATTGCAAGAAATCTCCAGTACCTTGAAACTCCATAATATCTTAGAAAACAACTGTTCCCCATACATCCTGACCTTAAAAATGCTGGGCTTATGAACCCCATTGAGTGTCTTCACCACTTAAAATCTGATTAGTTTTGTCAGTATAGAGAGGGAGTAGTTATGAATCGTCCAGTCAAAGAAGTAGATGGTTCTTGGGTAGAAATTGGTCTCAAAAAGTAAGCGAAAATCCCTTACAAGCTTGCCCCTAGTACAAGAGTTACACTTAAAATTGAAGAACCTACTTTAGAGATTGAGGAGAAATGTAAGGGTTTAAAAATACAAAAGAGAAGATGTTTTGATTTACTTTTTTTTATCTAGATTACACAGCTAAAGTAGTGTCTCAGAAAGAACCAAAAGAAAAGCTTGGTAAGATTTATCAAACGTACATAAACTAATAGTGTTTAAAAATATTAGGTCTATTTTGGGGATATTAAGTAAGACTTGCAGACAATCTTTCCCAAGTCTTCAAAGGAGAGAATGATATTAGTAATGACCATATTTAATAAAAGTTGTTAATAACAAAGTGCTATTTTATAAATAGAATATGATATCAAGGTGCTGATCAATTAAGGTGATCATGAACAGCTTTCAGAAGAAAGTATCAGCCATGCTGCTACAACCTTTGAAAATAAAAGGTAACAAACATGTTCTTATTTGAAAGTTTAATTTAATTATTTGTTTTTAAAGCCTCTTGGTAGTTTTTAGCGGCTATAATAATTTGCAGTCTATCATTGATAGTGACGAAGCCAGCAATTTAACAGGAAAAGATGCTCTGCTTAAATTTGATTTCAATTACACAATGCAAAAGGGAGGCTATGGAGTTAAATAATTGCGTTTAGAAGAAGAAATGGCTCAAGCTCTTTCTATCCTTCGTCGCAAATTCTGTTGATTCCCCCCCTCAAAACTATGTGTTTGTAAACAATGAAAAATATTTATTGATAATAACTATTAAGATTCTTGGTTATTATGAATATCTAGTTGGTTATTTTGGAAAAAAATTAAAAAGGATATCGATTTAAGCTGAATTCTTCAGTTTTTTGAGAAACATAATTTAATACATGTATTTTTCTTTGAAATATAGAGCATATTAATAAATTCTTTACCTTTCCCTAAAATTTTGGTTATTTCAAAAGAAATCAAACTTTGAAGCGAATAAATCTGCCATGATAAATACAATTAGCCCAAGCAGTAAATCAGGGGCATCAAAATGGATGATGCCGCAATCAATTTAAGATTAAGAGTAAAATAGCTAAAATGTTCCACTTCATAGTTTCTTCAAAGGAGGGCCATAAAAGATAATGGGATCAACATCATCAGGCCCAGTTAAAGCCTTAAGCATCTACAATCCTAATTTGTCTTCTGGTGAAGGATTCCAATCTAAAGAGAATAATCAATCGAATACAAGTTTAAATAAATCCAAGAGATTTGAGCTTAATATTCTCCCTAAAAGAATGGCTTTAAGCTTCTCACCTCCTCCTACTATCAGTAATCATGTTAAGTTCTTATTTGCCTGACCTAATCTAATTTAATAGTCATGGAGTACTTGGTCCCAAAGACAGGAAAGCTTTACCACCATAAGATTAAAATACGCGGGTTGAGTTGGGAAAGCGATACAGAGAAGGTCTTGGAATAGGTGAAGAGGAGACACGAAATGTATCTGACTAAAATATCTGATGTCAAATTGTTAAGTAATCTAGTTAAAAAGGGAAGGAATTAAAATGATTGTGTTTCATAGAGTTAATTAGCATTCTGCAAGAGAGAATCGGAATTGAGGAAGGAAAGATATCTGGAGTGATAAAACCATAGGCTTAGCAGAATAATACCAATTCTAAAAAAGAAACTGACAAAAATAGACCTCAATATAAAAAAGAGTTAACATCAGATGAAGAGGATTATAATTATGATGATTTTGAAGATTATGCTGCTTATGGGGATTAAGAACATTCTAAAAGATAAGATGAAGAAGAGGAGGA
>Ga0302285_10001585_pt1 | contig 12670 bp, 8 predicted proteins | sample III_Fen_E2_2_FD_200455 | JGI IMG/M metagenome (GOLD analysis project Ga0302285, IMG submission 200455) | Peat permafrost microbial communities from Stordalen Mire near Abisko, Sweden - III_Fen_E2_2 | ecosystem: Environmental > Terrestrial > Soil > Wetlands > Permafrost | place: Sweden: Abisko...
TGGTTATTGATGTTACACCTGTTTTTCTTTTTTCCTTAACTGGTAGTGTTTCTTGAGTCTCTGAAGTTGGATTCCCAGAGCACGTGGATTCGTTTTTAGTGATTTATTACTCTTCAGTAGGCACAGTATTATTGCTTGTTAGATGGTTTCTAGCATGAATTTAACTATATGAAGGTACTGTTGTTGTTGTTTATTCTTTCGAGGAAGTCCTTTTAGATCCTGCTTTTGGTGATTTAGATTCAGATGATCCTTTCTAATCTATGCAGTGTCTATTAATTTCTTATTTATACATGCGAAAAGGATTTTCCAAAGGAGTAATAGGTTTAAATAACGCATCTAAGGGAATCTTATTCGCTTCGCTTCTAAACCCTTAAGACAATTTGGGTTATTTTTGAATTCCATCAACTAATAACGATTCAGTTCGTTGTCCCCTATTTATTTGCTAGACTTCTGAGATCTATGCACAACTTTTCCTTTTGTGCGCTATTAAGTCTTGCTTGGATTCAGTGAGATTCACTTAGATTATCTACTCTGAAGCTTTATTAGCTTTAGTTGTGAATGGTTTATCAGGGTCAGTCTCTCCTGCATTCTTATTTAACCTTTAAATCTACTTTTGTATTGAAAATGCAGCAGCTATCTTGGAAGGTTCTTTAGTAATATTGTTAGTTACAGCTCCTGAGGTGTTCTTAACCAATGGTTGAGCAGTATTTCGTGATGATTTCGAAAGTTCATTTGCGATCATCGCAAGAGTATGCTTCTAACCTGGTGATGAAGTAGTAGTCTACTACAATATTCCCTCTTTTACTGGCGATTTATGATTTCCTAAATTGATAATTGGAATGGTTGCAATTGCTTCATGTGTGTCCTTCGAAGTGTGCGTGTGATCTTAATGGGATTATCCTACTCCTTTGGTATTTTTATCCTATGATGCTGGTCGTTACGATAGATGCTAGTGAATCGAAACCTAATGCTTTTAGATAAGATCTACTGTCAGATAATTACCTTTTTTGACTTGTTCATCCTTAATAGGAGTAGTGTTAGTGTCGACGGGCTATTGCTAGTTTCGCAGCCACTACGATTACACCTATTCTTCTTATTTTTCTTCTTTTTGGGATGAATTATGCTTGGTTTCTTTATTAATATTGTGCTCCTCCAGGTCATTTGCTGTATTTATGCGAGCAACCGATGATCCATAGCTAATATGCTACGGTAAATTGTTTAATGACGCTAATCTGTTTTTAATAGATTATTCATAGAATTAGCTCAAACAAGGTACTGATTTGCCTCCTAAACTAAACGGAGAACTAGCCTAGGTACGATTGGATGTAGTAGTCACTCTAGCTGTACTAACTGTATGTTTCCCGTTGCTAAACTCATCGTTGTTACTAAGGTCTTTAGTTATTCTCCCTTAGTCTTTGGATAAGCTCTTTCGTTAAGCAGTCTTATTTATTGAGAGACCTGCTGTCTTAGATTTTAATTGCTATATAAAATAATGATGTTTTTATTATGACTATTTGATCTAAGTGGATTGCTTTTGCTGATCTTAAAGAGGTTGTTGTTGCTGCTTGGTAGGTGATTAACTTGGTATATTTGTCTAGCTTCTGTTGTGATTGCTTAGTTTCGAGCTTGAACGAGCAGTCGATTTCTCTGATCTTTTATTAACTTAAACCTCCGGCTTGGAATTCTTCCGTTATCTTTGATCTACTGGAACATTCTTGACCTGCTATTTCTCATCTTGGAGTTTGGTGTTCTTCCCCAATACTACTGGACTGGATTGCAGTTTTCCTTCTGCGAATCCTTCCATTTGATATTCTAAATCTTCTTCTTTTTTACTCTAACATCCCTTCCCTTTATCTTGAGCTGTTTTATACAGATTTATAAAATTCGAAGCCGTTTCTTCTCCTTCCTCTCCTTCTTCTTCATTCTCTTCCTCTTACACTAATGACTTATGCTCTTTTTACTATAAAAACTCACTAATTACCTAACTCCCTAACACTTTTGGCTAACATGAATGAAGCAGATATTCACTGATTAAATCTTCTTAGTATGTCGTATCTGAAACGAAATTACAGGATTAGTCGTTCTTATTCGCTGTAGAAATAGGACTTTCAGAGAATGCATTCAGCTGGGAGTTGCCAATCAAAGTGTTCGATCCGATTGCACAGTTATGCCGTCTAGACCAGGTACCATCTTAACCTAACGGGCTACCCTCAGCACGTAAGTTTATGTATGGAGAGAAATCGCCTAAGAAGATATTAATATTCTAATTAGTCTGCTCTTTCATCGTTTTCGATCGCAAGGATAGCTTTCGTAAGGATTTTGGATTTTTATTTATGCCTTCATTCTTCGTGTTGTCATTCATGTCATACAGTACATCATTATCATCATTTTCTTCATTGATTTGGTTTTTCTCATCATAGTAGTCTTATTTATTATTGATATTCCCAGTGATTCTGTCATCATCTAGGGATTTCTGATTTTTCAGTGCCATACGACTGAAACTGCTTCTTTTATCACACTTATTGTTTCCAAGCAATTTTGAAGATTCTTCAGTTTTATCGATACTTTCCAGAGAAGTAACATTTCGGAATAGTTGTTTCTAGCTCGCGGCTGTTGAATCACTCTCAACAATTCCCTATTGAATAGTCATCTCAGCTTCCTTTTGGTTTGTCCTGAAAACCCAAGATAAATATCAAAAACAATTAGTTTAAATGTGCTTTTGTGGAAATGAATAAGGAGTATTTGAGTTATTTGGCATATTACTGTATGGATGGCTGAAGTTATTAATCTAAAGTAGACTTCTTTTCTCCTTGGATGCATTGCAGTTCAGCAATAAATTACACTTTCTTAGCTTGATCTTTGAAAGTATCTCTATCACTGATTTTGGTTATTATATAAGGCTAATGTTGCTCGCTGTCTCCTGTGGTAAGCGTACTAGTGCATTAGGTTGTCGGTGTCTAATGTTCATGATTATCTCCTGCATCTACTTCGCTGAGTTCACTTTTCCATTGATTTTCTTCGCATGTCTTCATGGTTAAACCACAACAAACATTCATCAATCAACGAATCACTAGAATTCATCGACCAATATGATTTACTTTGAATGTACTTCTAGCTGAACAGTCTTTCCGCATGTCTGCCGCATGTCTACTGTTAGACTATTAACTAGTGGATTCTCCCTCTGTTGATTATCCACTCTTCATTGTAATGAATCCAAGGAGAGAAAGATTTATATTTTTTTGTTAAGAATTCGCAATAATTAATTGTAATTATCTTGATTATTGTGCTTTGTCTTGTATCCTTAGCAGTATTATCATTATTATCCCGCTGATTCATGTGATTCAAGTATATGGACATCAATTTAGCTAAAAATATCTCTTTGTCTCTGGGGAGAGAGGAGGATGTTTTTCTCAAACAAGCAGCTGGTTACTTGAAGATCCTAAGTGAAGTTAAAATAAATAACAATAAGCATGTTAAAGAATAGAAGACATTACGGTCTAAGTAGAAATAACCACCTGTGATTCTGAAGGGAAAAAAAACAAATAAAATTAAAAGTACATTTTTGCTGTTGTTGTATGTTCCACTTCAAATAAGAAGATAAATGTTCAATTAAAGGTGAAGGAAATAATCATTGCAATAAACTCCAACAAGATAACAAATTTTTCCCTCTATTTTCATTTGTGTTTTTGTAATTTAGTATCATACAATTCTCCACAAAACAAACAAACTGCATTTCTCTCCAGATATTTTTTGATCCCACTAAATCCTTGAAACCGACAGAATTAAACATAAGTTAAAAGAAATAGGGGTTCACAGATAGATCTATTTTCAGTAATAAACTTATTAAAAATCATAAAATATAAAGATATTCTCTTAGATTGTGGGGAGGGGAGGTATTTCTGAATAGGATATTGATATTGCTTTCTACATATATCCTATTAATTTTCTCTTGAATATTTTTTGAGTAGGAGGGAGATATCTATCAATTCGAATCTTAACTAATTGGTAAAACACAGAATATCTCTTTATCAATAATAACCTAATAATAGTTATGTCATTAGTCGAACAAGGCATATGGGAGTTGATGCTCTTATGCGTTGGGGATGCAATACATCTGCAGGAATCATCTCATCCTGGACATTGGTTGGATTTACTTATGGAGATATTAAGCTTCTGGTTAGTGTTTCAGCTATGTGAGACATATCTGCGAGCTAAAGACAGACGATATAATCGACTTAGCTCAGACTTCGAAATCCGGAAAGAGCAAGGCAGAACAAGAGCTGTGAATATCTTAGTTATGATTATCGTCGGGGTAGCATCGTTAGTCCTTGAGAATTCACTGCATCATGTAGCTGTGAATATCATTTAGACAATATTGTCCTGTCTTATTCTCTATCAATATAAGTATCTTCTGACATTATGTGAAGCTATTCTGCTCTCGAAAGTCCTCACTTAGATGCTAGCATTAGTCTTTCCGCTTGTATCTCATTTCGGAGAGACATCTGAGCTAATTGTACAAGTTGCTGATTTGTTTTTAATCTCTAGTGTAGCAATCCCTGTAGTATCACTTTTGCTATTTAAGTATATTAAGAAGTCTATTGCTATTCCTATTGTTCTGATTGGAATTTAAGTGGTTTTAGCATGTTGGATAGTTGATTTCGATATTCCTCAGCTTGTGTATCTCACCCTGCAAGATAAATATTCCTTCTTTGCCTTTGGTTTCTTCGCAGCTGTGACGATCTTAGGGATATTCCTCGCGATGTATCTCAGGAAGTAAAATACACAGAAGATATTTATCCGTAAGATCTTCCATTTCTAAGTTGTTTTGATCTTAATCGTTGGAGTGTCGTATGCTCCGATTCTGACTCTAATGGCATCTGCTGGGATTCTCTGGGTATTTTGCTTGGTTGAATTGCTGCGACAATAGTTCTCAGCAGATATCACAGCTGTGAACAGATTAGATTAATTTGTGACTTAATTCATCGATGAAAGAGATTGCAAATAGCTCATTATCACGCATGTCTATTTGCTTCTAGGAGTAGCATATCCATTCATGGTATCGTATCATATTCAAGATAGAAGTGTCTTCTTTGAGAGAGCATTAAGTGGTGTGCTTGTATTAGGTGTAGGGGATAGTTTTGCTGCGATATTTGGGAAGTTATTTGGAAAGAGAAAGATATTCAATTCGGAGAAGAGCTTAGAAGGATTGATGGCATTTATTGCTTCAGTGATTGCAGTCGGGAAGATATTTAATCTAATCATACCAGCAACAGAAGCAGAGGAGATTGTTATGGATGACTGGTTTTATTTCAAAGTGTGCTTAATTGGATTCATCGAAGCAACTACGAAATAAGTTGATAATTTGCTCCTGCCCATTCTATTCCTGGCATTTTGAAGAAGAACATGAAAAGATTAAGAAGGTACACAAGACGCAAGCAGGATTTGATGTCTTTTTGCCTGAATAACACAAACTTGGATATTCTCAATAAAATCAGTTTTGAATGGGTTAAAATTAATCTGATAATTCATTTTGAAAATGATGCAAAAAACAGAAAGAAAAAAGAGATAAAGTGTGTATGTGTCCATGGTGGGTTTGATAAAGAGATTTGAGTTGTATTGATAAATGTATTATTTTTATTATTATTATTATTATTATTATTATTATTATTATTATATGCAGAACCTTCTAAAATGAGATAGATGATGTAAGACAATAAAGGGTGAAGTATGCCGAAAAAGAAGCTGAGCAAAAAAAGGGATGTGATAATTTTAGCTTTTCTTTGGATTTTACCAATTTCGAGAAGAATGTATTCGATTAATAGCCTTTGAAAGAAAATCAATTCTGCAAGGGATGGCTAGGATTTACAGTCTTTAAAAGATATTGAAGAATATTGGAGATTTGAGTATTTTTTATTAAATCTTATCTGTCATTTCTATGGTTGATTTTTCAAGAGAGAATATTGTCTTTTATTCAGATGGATTCCCATTAATGGAGTTAACCGTGTTTCTGAAGGGACTTCCCTAAATGAAAATTACTTTAAAAACACTTTCCATTTATTTTAAGTATCAGAAGTGTTTGTCTTGTTTAAGTTAACATATTGTGTGTAAGGTAAACTTAACTCTTTTGTTATTAAGCGCTCTCACTTTTGTTCTCTTATGTCAAGATTCATAAATTTGCGGAGAAAAACGAACTTGGATACTTCAAGAATATTTCAAAAGTGTAATTTGAGTTAAATAATTAAAAAAGTTGTTATTAAGAAGAATGAGACTATTTCAATTCGTTCTTCTAGCTGCTATTTGTCTGGTCGCTTCAGCTAACAAAGAGATTCATCCTGGAGCAAGCCAAGCCATCCTGAACTTTAAACTTGGAAGTCAATAAATACTCTTAGATATTCTAGTGGATAAATCAGATTTTGGAGAAAGTAAATTCCTTGTGGTTATCATTGAAACCCTCACGCCTGGAGTGAATGTTCATATTCAAGATGCGATTTCTTCCTCCGCGAGCTAGATTGAATGCACTGGCTCCAGCACAAATGTATGCTTGATTTCTCGCGAAACAATTCTAGGATTCCCTCAGCCATCTGGAAGATTCAATCTCTCAGCAAGTTGCTCCAGCGATTGTCTTTTCTCAGTTAAGAGCGCATTTGATAACAGAAGCAATCTAGGAATGAGTAAGATTTACTTGAAAGCTTCACTTTATTATCTTGATGATCTGATTTCCTTTCTACAAATATTTATGACTATTTTTGCTGATTTTCGTTTGGGTTGTGTCTTTTTTTGAAGATTCTGAGAAAATCCTTGTGAAAAGTGAGACTGAAGACATGAAGTTTCAAGTTGACATAAAACCTGATGAAACTCAATCTTCAGTCGAGACCTTCTTGCTTGAAGTTGAGCTCCTGAATCCTGCAGAAGTCAAGCACTACTTCACAATGCGTGTGCTTACATAAGATGGCGAGCTCTTGTTCCAGAAAGACAAGCTTGGCAAAGCATAAGAGAAAGGTACAACAAAAACAACAACTTTTTAGCTTTTTGATAATTGAGTAATTGATTCGTATTTTCATTTTATCCCCTCCTTAGGCTTCTTCTAGCTCCAAGGGAAGGATATATTTTCACACAGTATACTAACCGTTGAGATAGAGACACGCAAGAGCAGTATTCTACGAGTTATTTCTTAAAGTCTTAATAAATTTCGCTAGATTTAACCATTCAGAGTTTACTCAGAGAAAATACTCTCCGATTCTGAGAAGGTATTCTATCTCGATGCTTCTTCTCTTGTAGTAGCTGCTGGAGAACAACTCAATGGATAATTCTAGCTCGTTACAACATCTGGCAGTTGTATTTTGAGTGTTGATACAAGACCTTCTTAGCCATCTTCTGTCAAGGAATACCTCAACCAATCTGAAAATAGCAGTTCAGAACAAGGAATTCGAATTGATTTCGATGAATTTGGTGCTACAAATGCATTTTGGATAGGTGTGCGCAGTGAAACCAATCGTCAATGTGTGTTTTTACTGCAAGTTAGTTTTTCAGTGGGCAGTAGCATCTAGCAATTGGAATTGAACTTCCCGATTTCAGGAGTTGCAACTGCTGGTAAAGTTGAAGCTTTCCATTTGACAGTTCCAGGATCTATCACGGAATCATTAAAAATCATTCTGAACACTGACAGTCCTTCTACGGCGTTGTTACTCAAGCCATGTAACTAAAACAGCCATTCATGCGCATTCACAGATAACGAATTATCTGGAATCGATACGACTGACATTCAGAGAACAACAGCACTGAAATCACACAGCAAAGTGCTTAACATCAATATTACTTCAGGACAATGTGTTGAATATCAAATCGACTCTCAGTTCTATTGCTGTAAAAGAACAATTCATTGATTTTCCAATTTTTTCCCATATCGTTTAATTGTTTTATTTGCTCTTTAGTGCCACCATCACATAGCTATTCCGTGGGTATCTTCTCTAAGACAGAAAACACTGCATATTTTATTCAAGCAGTTTCCCTTGAAATCATCAATAATCTTGTTGAATCCACAGCCTTTTTCGATGAGTTATTTGAGCTAGAGACAATTACATACAGATTCCATCTCTCTGAAGAAAAAGCAAAAGCTCTCAAGTTCACAACTGTAGCGTAGTATGGTGAAATTGAAGCTAAGTTGTTCTTGGAATCCAAATCCGCTCTAGGAGATGGGGAATTAGAATCGTCAGAGCCTATATAAACCAGTTAATGGGGAATTTTAGAAGTATTTGAACCTGCACCTGGATTCTATTTCGTTTAAGTCTTCGCGAAAAGTATATTTTGTGTTAATTATCAACAACAACACAATATCCACGAAGATATTAGACCTTTAAAATCCTTTAATTTTATGTTCAAAAACAGGCAACGCAAAATACGGAGTCATCGCCAATGTGATTAGGTCCGCAGAGACTGCCCAGAAAGCTCAAATACAAAAATTAACCTTCGACATGCCTCATAAAGTATCTCTAGCAGACGGCAAATAAGAATCTGTGTTTTCCGTTCACATCAATAAAATAGCTGATGTTTCACCTGATGTCTGGATTAGTCTAGAAGCTCTTTCGAATAATGTAATGAAGAATTTTGATATTGAAATTGAACTAATATTGCTTATGGTTTGTTACCAGAATGACTTATTTTTTTATTTTAACAGTTTGATGTCTACATTACACAAGACGAAAGTGTCTTGGAGAAAGACAATGCAGAGCTTTTCAATTGGCGATTCAAGAATCCAAAGCAAGAAATGTATCTGAATGGAACTCAACTAACTTCTTCGAAAATATACATCAAAGTTGTACCCTTATAGATTAGTTCATCGTAAATATTCGTGATCAAACTTCGCTCTGCATTCTCGTTTGCCCCGCTATTAATCTCCAAGCCTTCTGGTTAAGTGCATATTCACCCACATTCAGCTGCACTCTTCAAGATACCTGTTGATGACAGTCAAGGCTTGGTGATTACTAAAAATGCTCTGACTTGCAAAGGGAGAACAATCAGAATATAAATTGATTTTGAATCTGAAATCGTTACCTCGAATAAATTCTACGAGGAATATTTCAATGATATTGTGTCAATCCCTGCTGAGGTTATTTCCAGTGGCTGCGCGAGCTAACAACTCCCCGTGTGCTTCCTCTTCGTTAGGGTAGTCTCAGAGAATGAAGAATGCTAGTTTTAGCTTCTAGTGAACAATGAAGAAACAGATGGAATCATAGAAGCATATGATGGATATTCAAATAAGATAAGATCACCTGTGAAAGCTAGTGATCCAGTAAAAGTCGATTACTTCATCACCAACGAGTAGAGCATCATCATAAGAGTCTTTGATTCTCCAGGATTAGCTATTTGTGCGAGAATTGTTAACCAAAGGAGTTCAACTAACTCGAGGGACTTAAATAAAGAAAGTTGCTATTTTAGAGCTGATTTTTAGATGTACGAAAACAGTTAGCAGTTGAAGGTCCACGCAGAGGATATCTAACAGTTCTGCAGATTTGCTGATTCTGTTTCTGTTTGCACTCTTCAAGTGAATGTATATTCAGAATAACCATCACGATTCTTTAGACTTTCTATCCTTCAAGGGGTGACTCCATTAGCTAAAGGGAAACTCGCATTTGGTAAACAAAAAAAGAAAAGAAAAAGAGGCATAATTTGAATATTCATATGAATATATTTGACCTATTCTTTAATATTCTAAATACAATCCCTTCTTTCTTTGCTTATTTCTCACTAATGCCATTTTGTTTGCAGGCCATGCTGAGAACCAAAACATGGAGTTATTCGAGTACACTAGTGTTTCTGAATTTCCTTTGAATATTCATCTAACATCGCTAGACTCATCAGAACTTGATCTTTTCGTTGTCTTCGGGGAAGATAGGGTAATTTTAGTTTTATATACTTCCTATTCACTGATTGTGTATTTCCTTCTTGGTAGGTACCAATTGCTTTTAAGGAATTTGACTGGAATCTCTAAGATCAAAGTAAAAAAATCAATAATATTTTATTTACCAATGAAGTTAATTTATCAAATACAAATGTCATTTAACCACAATAATATCTGTCTCTAACTCTACTTAACCACTAGATTTAGACGAGCATGTGTTGAGAATTGGCATTCCTATCGAAATCTAAAAAGGATCTCTCAAAGGTGTGTATGTGATAGGTGTATTTTCTAAGTTTGGTTTTGGGCGATTCTAGGTTCTTGTTACTCAAGAACGAACTCAAGTGCTAGAGCTCCTCGACGGTAGTCATCACACACTTAAACTCGATGCAGGATCATCACAGTTCTTTGAATTCACGCCTAAATCTGGTGATACTGAACTCAAGATTAAACTGCTCACGGAATATGGAAGACCGAAGATTGCTATTAATGCTGCGATTCCATAGGGAAATTCACTGAATGATTATCTGCCTGATATCTAGAATGGAAATTACACTGTCTCAAACATCCTAGAGTCTTAATCAGATTCGATTAGTGTTCCAATTAACGATGACAGTGGAAAAACTGTATATTTCGTGGAGTTGTGGTCCAGCTTGTAGTAGCCTTGTTCATTTACGATGATCACTTTGTCTTCGTCTAATCTGCATATGTTGCACAATAAGCCCTACCACTTTAGATTTAACGATACGCACACATCCCAATCACTGACTTATACTGTACTAATCTCTTTTTCTTTCTTTTAGTTTAGAAGAATCTCTGGGGGATACTTCAAATTGAATTTAGCTAATCCTTTTTTTTTGACATTTGTTAATCCCTTTTCCTTAATTAACAGGCAAAAGGATACGGTTCTATCATAATTAGCGTAGATTACGGAACAGTTGTTGTGGAATTGGTATCATCACATGCTGATAACTCCAGAAGAATCCCAGCAGTTGACTTTCAGAAATCGATTTAATATGCTCCTGATGAAAATATCTCCTTGACTGTTAGTGGAGAGACGAGTTCCTTCTCGGTGATAGCAATCGGCCCACTTGAGTAAACTACTTATCATCTTGGCGAAATCAGGAGTATTTTAGCAACCAAAGATTAGCCGTATTTCCTGAAATTCTCCTACAATCCCTTGAAGTTTCAGCAAACAGTAACTAACTTTTTAGTGAAAATGCTCCCAAAAAAAAAGCATATTTTCTTATTATTTCCACAATTAAATCGAATTGATAATCAATTATTTTCTTATACGAAATAGATCCAATTAAACGTAATAATTGAGAACGACGAAGTGACTTCAAATCTTCTTATCCCATCCTTTCGATTAATCACAACAGTCAGCTTTATTGTGAAGAAATACGGATAGCAAATAACTCTTCCAGTCACTCAAAAGAAGCTTGATCGTTCCTGGATATTTGAATTCCCAGCTTTCCAAGGAGAGTACATACTACAGATAACTTACCCCAAATGGCAATTCATCCAAAGTAGCATATCTGAGTTGAAGCTCAAGATCTACGTTACAACAGAGAAAATCGCTATTTTAGGCCCTAACAGCAGATTAGCTGGACGTGTTCACCCGAATGAGACATACTCCATCATTCAGCGCAAAACCAACCACCAAACAATTGAAGATGTACAACACAATTAGTTTACTTTACCCCATAATACTTTCAAAATGTGCTTTTGGACTTGATATTCTTTATTTATCTTTGATTGTTTTCGCACTGTTCTGTTAACATTTTTTTGTATTTCCAGTCTGAACAAAAGATCTCCATTGCTGTGACAGTGTGTTCTGGCAGATTAAATACCGTTTCTGCAAGTCCATTTATCCAATCTTCTACCAATCAAACAAGCAGCAATAACTCTACCATAGATTTCTTACAACTGAGTAGGAATATCTATATTCTTGAAGAAAACAGCCCTGAAATCGAGTTATCAGTGAATCTAAGTGGAGCACCATAAGAAGAAGAAACATAATTTAACTACGAATCTTAGATTATCCCAAAGAATGACGTATCTATTTATAAATAGATTTTCATATCTGATCCGCATCTGAAGTTCAATTAAAATCAAGGACATGTTCTTTTCTTAGAAGGTGTGCATATTTACGATGCATTTTATGAAAAAGATATCTTCCCTTTGATAGACTATGATATTTACTTACTGAAGATATCCGATGGAATAAGTAACACTCTCTGTCCTGATTTTAGCACGATCAAAAATCAATCTAACTCCAATTCGACAACTGATAATAAGATAGCAGAAGTCGTTAAAGCAGGAATAAATTAAGAAATAAATGGTTATCATTTAGGTTCCTATCAAAGCCATTTATTCAACGTCAAAGAACTCTTTGGGATTTAAGATCTTTCTCCTTTTAGCTAAGAAAACTAAGGATTCTACTTTGTCGTGGAAGCTAAAGTCTAATATAAATCGCAAACTGCTTATTTGCTTTATAACTCTGGGTCATTCTTTGAGTTACCTATGGCTTTTGAATAAGAAATTCCATTTTATTAGAATGTGCTCCTTATGATAGCCATAGGAGTGGCAGCTGTGGCAGTTATTACCATGACGATCGTTGTTCGATAGAAAATAAAATACCTCAGACTGGTGGAGGAACAAGAAATGCAGGAATAACATCCGATTCCAGATGAATCTACTATGTAAAAGAAAGATAACAGTGTTATTATGGAGAATGCATCAGTGGATATCAAAACAGGAAGTTGAAGAGAA